>Ga0208904_1000024_pt1 | contig 164875 bp, 125 predicted proteins | sample AntAceMetag02UKB_FD_184774 | JGI IMG/M metagenome (GOLD analysis project Ga0208904, IMG submission 184774) | Saline lake microbial communities from Ace Lake, Antarctica - Antarctic Ace Lake Metagenome 02UKB (SPAdes) (version 2) | ecosystem: Environmental > Aquatic > Non-marine Saline and...
TACAACACGATTAGGCCGCATAGCTCACTTGGCTATCGTCCGCCAGCACCGGAAGCAATACAGCCAAGATGGCTAAATCAACCATTGTTCTCTCACGGCTATTGGTACAACTAATAGGGGCAGGTCACCCATTATATCCGTTCTTGTGAAAAAAAGTATATTTACGCAACCTTTGCCTCAGTTTTTATCATATTTCTTATTAAAGCCAACATAGGATTTTTCTTTCTTTTATCTGCCCTTGCAATATTCGTCATAACAGATTTTGTCAAACAAAAAAAAATAACAAACAAAAAAACTTATATCCTCTGCTTGTTCTCAGTTCTTCTTTTATCTGGCTTTACTTACTGGCTTTTTCTAAAAAATCTCCCACTATACGTAATTAAGCAATGTTTTCCATATTTTCCTTCCTATGATCAGCAAAAAGCCAATCTCCTGGCGTCTTTTATAGGCTTATGGCGCGTGATTACTTTTAATATCACATCTTGGTCTTTACCAAACCGTATTTTTGCTATTATTATCGGACTGTGCTGTTTTCGTTCAAGTCAACTCCTGATAAAAAATCATCAAGATAAAAAAACCAAAGAATTCTTTTTAATCTTGGTGGCTCTAATTCTTTTTATGTTCTTCTCTCTTCATGAACTTTTCAGAAGCGCGGTCGTCTATCGTCTGCGCTGGGCCAATCCGTTTCAGATGCTTTTTATTTTTTTAGTCATTGAGTATGCGACTAGGAATTTATCAAAAATTATTCGATTTTCGCTATACGGCATTTTTATTTTTATTGCCCTTACAGCAAGCGTTCAAAGACATAATGAAATTAAACCTTTTAAAAATGATGATCATTTACTGAAATTTGAAAAAACAAACGTTTATCTTCAAAACCCTCCACGCTGGATTAATACCGTTACCTCCTGCGCAACATATCTTAGAAAAAACTTAAAAAACGATGAGACGCTTTTTGCGCTTCCATACGATCCAATCTATTATTTTGCCACCGATAAAAAGAGTCCAACTAGACAATTAATCTTTTTTGACCACACACACATCCCCGCACCGCAAGAAAAACAGATCATCTCTGATCTAGAAAAAAACCATGTTGCTTTTATTGTTTTATCAAGTCGATCTGATTCCACAGAACCTGGGCTTGGAACATTTGGCAAAACCTATTGCCCGCTTTTAAAACAATATATTGATGAGAATTTTGTGGTGATCAAAACCTTTGGTGATTGGAATGCCACACCCGGCTGGGCCTGGAATCATGCGGTAAAAGTATTAAAACGGAATAAATAACGACCTTCAGGTTCGCAACCTGAGGGTCTTGTACATACAAAAGGGCTCCTCATTTGAGGAGCCCTTTTGCTATATAGCAGACCCGACGAGACGGATGAACACATAGTTTACGAAAACGACAATGTTCGTAAATCGTAAGTGCGAATTTGTCTCGTTGACAGTTTGAGATTTGATACCCTCACTACCGTTCGGGTATTCCTTCCCCTTCGGGTCAGTCACTCGCTCTCGCTGGGCGGGCAAAGCAAGAAGTTTACGATCTCAAACTGTCAAACCCTCAAATAAAAAAGCACTTGTCCCAAAAGGAACAAGTGCTTCTTATATGGCGGACCCGACGAGATTTGAACTCGCGATCTTCAGATCGACAATCTGACATGTTAACCAAGCTACACCACGGGTCCATGAACTTCTAAAAAAAGAACAAATAATAAAATGGTGGGCAATGAAGGACTCGAACCCTCGACCCTCTGAATGTAAATCAGATGCTCTAACCAACTGAGCTAATCGCCCGACAGAATAAGCATATTACAATAAGAATAAATCTATGTCAACTGCCTTTTCTTCAAAAGCCTTACATCTAAAAGAATCAAAAAATTTAGCCTACGACTTTGCCCGCACCCATCATAATAAAGACCATAACAAAAAGCGCAACAGTCTCAATAATACCTAAAACAATCAAATAGTTTCCAAAACCTTTACCAGTTTCAGCCATAGCATCAGCTGCGGCTGCACCTGCTTTTCCCTGCATCCAAGCCGACATGCCCATGGCAATACCGCCTAGAATACCTGCACCCCATAAATAGCTTCCTTTAGCAATGGCTGTTACGATATAGTTCATAACAATCATGCCATAAATAGTTTGAGACAAGGGTGCGCCAACAAAAACCGTAAGGATAAACGGTGCGGCTTTACTTTGCGCAAAACATTTTTTCCATGCGCCAACAGCAGCCATGCCTGCAGCACCTGTTCCTAGAGCCGATCCAACGGCTGCTAAAGCTAAAGCAGCGACAGCTCCTAATTCTTGAAATTGCATTAATACTCCATGTTCCATTGTATACCTCCTCTATTAATTATTTTCCCTTTCAGCCTTTCGAAATGGATTATAAGCCATGCCTGCCCACTCCATATTCAAATGACTAGAAAATTCTAAAACGTTTAAACGTATGCCATGGACTAAAATCGCCATAGCGCCTAAAGCGATATTAAGAAGATGTCCTAAAACCAAAATCATCGCAGTGGCAAGCCCTGCAAGAAAACTATTAAATCCAATTCCAAAAGCCATTTGATTAAATGCATCAGCCACCGCCACGGTAGCTAAGCCAACCGCAAAAAGCCTAATATACGAAACAATATCTGTAAACATATTAACAATACTCATCAACAACTCACCTAATCCTAAGCCTACGGTCTTAAAGATATTTTTCTTTGGCTGGCTGAAAAACACCACTAAAGTCGAACCAGCTAAAAGCATCAGCTTGCCTGCCTGCGGTAATGGATCACCTAAAATAAGCATCTTGGCAACAAAAAACATTCCCCACAAAATTGAAATCCATCCAATTTCCGAAAGGGCGCAAAGAGATGGTATTTTTAAAATCGTTTTCCAGATATGCGCAATACTCAAATGAATTGCCCCGATCAAAAAACAAAGCATCTGCATATTCTGAGCATTATTAAGCCATGGCAAAAGCGGATTAAATATTCCTTTAATCCATGCTTGTCCAAATATGGTTCCGGTCAAAAGCCCCCAAACAATCGCACACGTGCTTAACACATACATTAAAAACAATGGGGCTTTATCTTTCATTTTTTGATTGAGCTTTATATGTGCAAATAACGTGCCGAGAAAGAAAATCACTCCATATCCGGCATCACCGATTAAAATCCCAAAAAAAATAGAAAGAAAAACTAAGAAAAACACGCTAATATCAAATTCTTTATATCCAGGCAAAACATTCATCATAGAAAACACAGGCTTGATCATATCAACCCATTTTGGATTTTTCAAAAGCGTTGGGACCTTATCATCGTCAGACGGATCTTCAATGACTAAACCCCATTTTTCTTTACGGGAGACATTTTTTACTTCCACACAAGCGCTCGACGGACAAAAACCAACAAGATACGAAAGCTCTTCGGCCGCTCCCATGCCTGCGAGCGCTTCTTTAAGCCTTAAATCAGAAAACTTTTCTTCTAAAATATGTTTGAAGCTGTTAAAACACGAATGATAACGCTTAAGTTCGTTTTTGATGTTTTGAATTTTGTTGGCATCAGCGCTTTGCGCTTCTTTCATTTGAGATAAACTGATCTGCGGAAGATGAACCTCCTGAAAACCAAGAGCTTTTTTTTCTTTGCACAAAACAAAGCAATGAGCGACCTGATCTTTAACAAAAATCTTATTACACACAACATCATCCGGTAAGTTTTTTAATTGCTTAACCGAAATCTTAAAAAGTCCTGCGTGCAAATCTTTATGAGCAAAACTCTCAACGTCTTTGGGATTAAAATCGCCCCAAGGTTCCCATTGACTAATCAAAGAATGTTGTTTGGCCATATCATCTTTAAGCTGACGAATTTGATGAACACAATCCGTAATTCGCTCAATCATTTCAATTCGTCCTGAACCTTGCGTCGCATGCGAAGCTCCCTGGCCTTCTAGAAAATGAATCGCCTCTTGAAGTGCGCGCACCTCTTCTTTGACCTCGGCCACACCTGTGCCTTCCGGAGGATTTTCGTGGATGACATGAACAACGCCAATATCACGCAAACGCATCAACGTATTCTCAGCATCTTTTTTCTGCACGACAAGCGATACTTTTTTCATTGGAATAATCATCGCGACATCTCCGCAAGCACAGCTTGCTCTATTTTCTTTTTGGCAACTTTACTTACCCCCACAGCGCTGGCCTGCTGATCGCCTAAATAAATTCTAATTTTTCTAATATTTTCAATACACTCTGGGATTTTAACTTTTTCAAACAAATTCACCCGTTGAGTAGTTGTCATCAATTCTTTTTGTAAAATCGCGATTTGTTTTTTGATGATTTCTGTCTCAACTAAAGAAGAAGAAAACTTTTGAATGGTTTCAATGCCAACGTCTACCCAAAACGGCATGAGATAAAGATCATAATCTTTTTTTTCAAACTCTGCTTTTTCAAAAATAGGAATATCTACGCCTGCGATATTATGCGTTGAGATTGAAACATTTGCAGGAGCAGTCCATTTTTCAATATCAACACCCGGATCAGCCAAAAGACCTACCCATTGATCAAGACTTGCTTTAGCTGAATCAAGATCAGTTTGTTTTTCTTTAAGAGCTTTTCGAATCTCAAAAATCTTGATTTGCAACTGCTGCTTTTTTAACTGCAGCGTCGGCAAATAATGCGAAAACTGCGCAAGATTATCACGCTGTTTTTTGAGTTCACTTTTAGTTAATTTGATCTTCGCCATATCGCTTATTTTTTAGGCCAATATTTCTCAATCAAAGTATCTTTGATTCCTGTTTCTGATGGTTCGAAGGTGCTTGATAAAATTTCCCAACCTAAATCTAAAGCTTTTTCTAAAGGAATATTTACGGATAAATCCATCAGCTCTTTTTCAAAACGGTCACCATATTTCAAAAGCTTTTGATCCCAGCCGCTCATTTGAAAGCCCATGGATTTCTTTTCTATAGTTTCTTTGTAATCCGCATAAAACTGAATCATGCGATCCATAATGGTTCTATGATCATCTCGGGTATCACCATTGACTTGTTGTTTTAATCGGCTCAAAGAACCAAACGGCTCAATACGTCCACCTTTTAGATAAAATTGTCCTTCAGTAATATATCCGGTGTTATCCGGGACAGGATGTGTAACGTCATCGCCAGGCATTGTGGTAACAGCCAAGACTGTAATTGAACCCGCATTATCAAAGTCAACAGCCTTTTCATAACGTTTGGCCAATTGGCTATAAAGATCGCCCGGGTATCCTCTATTCGACGGGATTTGCTCCATGGTAATTGCGATTTCTTTTAGCGCATCAGAAAAGTTTGTCATATCTGTTAAAAGAACAAGCACACGTTTTCCTTTTAAAGCAAACTGTTCGGCAACAGCTAAACACATATCCGGAACCAAAAGACATTCAACCGTCGGATCAGATGCAGTATGCACAAACAAAATTGATTTAGACAAAGCGCCGTGCTTTTCAAGCGTATCTCTAAAAAATAAATAATCATCATATTTTAAACCCATTCCGCCTAAGATAATCATGTCAACTTCAGCCTGCATAGCAATGCGTGCCAACAAAGGATTGTATGGTTCACCAGCGACAGAGAAAATCGGAAGTTTTTGCGACTCAACCAAAGAATTAAAAACATCAATCATCGGAATACCGGTTCGAATCATATTCTTTGGAATAATTCGTTTAGCTGGATTAACAGACGGTCCGCCAATATCAATCATATTTTCTTCTAAGGCAGGACCATTGTCACGAGGCTCTCCGCTTCCAGTAAAAATCCGTCCTAAAAGATTTTCGGAAAACGATACCTGCATCGGATGCTTTAAAAACCGCACCTTGTCGTTTGTGAAAATGCCACGGCTTCCGGCTAAAACCTGCAAAGAAACTCTATCTCCATCGAGACGAATAACCTGAGCCAAAGAAATACCGCCTTGGGTTTGAACTTCCGCAAGTTCATTGTATCCTACATTTTTTGCTTCGACCGTAATAACATCTCCGGCAATCTGAATGATTTCATTGTAAACTTTATGCATTTTCTGCCACCCTTGTCACTTGTATTTGATCTAAAACATCTTTTTCAATTTTCTTAAATTCTTCAGAATTAAATTCTTTAGTGTTCCAGTTAATAAACTTTTGACGCAGGCTTAAGAAAAATTTGCGCGCTTCCTCTTTGCTTTGAAATTCAAACTTTTTATCAATAATCTGAACAATGATATCAAAAATATACGTTTGTCGATCAGCAGCTGTAGCCTCATCGACTTCATCAAACGCATTTTGTTGTAAATATACAGAATCAAAGAAATCTCCTTTAAGATAATCGACAAAGTCTTCCAGCGTGGTTCCTTCCTCACCGATGACTTTCATCATCTGATCAACCTGATCACTTCTTTTTAAAATACGAACACCTTTTTGAACCTTCTCGATATCGATAAAACTTTCATATTTGCTCCAGCTTTGCAAAGGATCAATAGCAGGATATTTTCGCGCATTGGCACGGTCTCTGGAAAGTCCATGAAACGCGCCGACAACTTTTAGAGTGGATTGAGTAACCGGTTCTTCAAAGTTTCCGCCAGCAGGGCTAACCGCACCACCGATGGTAACTGAACCTGTTTTTCCGTCTCGAAGCTGAACAATACCTGCCCTTTCGTAAAACGATGCAATGCGTGTTTCTAAATAAGCTGGAAAAGCTTCTTCGCCAGGAATCTCTTCCAATCGACCAGACATCTCTCGCATAGCCTGTGCCCATCGAGATGTGGAATCTGCTAAAAGAAAAACATTAAGACCCATTTGTCGATAATATTCTGCAATCGTCACAGCCGTATAAACACTAGACTCACGTGCCGCAACAGGCATAGAACTTGTATTGCAAATAATAATAGTTCTATCCATCAATGTTTTTTTAGTTCGAGGGTCCATCAGCTCTGGAAATGTTTTTAAAACTTCAACAACCTCACCTGCCCGCTCTCCACAAGCCGCGATAACAACAACGTCTACCTCAGCATGACGGCTCAACAAATGCTGCAAAACTGTTTTTCCAGCACCAAACGGTCCTGGAGTACAAAATGTTCCTCCAACCGCAACCGGCACAAGCGTATCAATAATGCGAATTTTGGAAACAAGCGGTTTGGTTGGTTTTAATTTCTTGGTATAAGCGTTAATAGGCATTTTAACAGGCCAAACTGTTTTCATTCCAACATCATATGTTTTTCCGTTTACATCTTTGACTTTGGCCACAATGTCTTGTATTTTATATTTTCCTTTATCCTTGATTTCAACAACTTCTAATTCACCAGAAAGATGAAACGGAACCATAATGCTATGCTCAAATATCTTTTCGGGGACAAATCCGACTTTTGATCCGGAGCGAACCTTGTCTCCTGTTTTAACCGTAGGCGTAAAATCCCATTCTTGATTATCTTCAAGTGCGCTTAGATAAACACCTCGCTTTAAAAAAAACCCATAATTTTCAGCTAAACGCGGCAAAGGATTTTGAAGTCCGTCAAAGACTTGACCTAAAAGGCCTGGACCCAGCTCAACGCTTAAAAGCTCACCGGAAAATTCAGCGCAATCGCCAACTTTAATTGCGTTAGTATCTTCAAAGACCTGAAGCTCGGCGCGTTTTCCCCGAACACGAATAACTTCGGATTTTAACCGCTCATCGCCTTGAATAATGTACGCAACTTCGTTTTGCATAACGCGTGTAGTAAATTCAACGGACACCATGTTGCCATTGACTCCAATGACTTGTCCTTTTCTTAAATTATCTGACATATGTTCTCCTAAAAATTTTATTGTAAAATCGTTTCTAATACTTTTGTTTGTTTGTATTTTTCAAATTTTTCTCTACCCTTTGAAGAATTAATTTCTCTATAACGTTCTAAAATTTGTAGCTGCAATCCATAAACAACAAGCGCTTCAATATGAAAAATATCTCGCCTGATAAATTCATTTAATTTTTGCCACCTAAAACGATCTAATATCTTTTCTGCCTCTAGCGGATTTTCGGCCTTAATAGCACGATGAACCACACTAATCGAAGCCGAATCAACATATCGGTCTCCTCGGATATAATCTGAAGAATCCTTGCCTTGATTCTTAGCGCGAATACGAATCATTTCATTTCTAAATCTTCTATTAACTTTTGCCCAACGATCTAAAACAGGGCTCTCTGTACAAGAATCATCATAATTCAATGTAGATTTCTTTAAAATAGAAAAATCTTTTTCGCTCAATTGCTCTTGACATAAATTCAAAAAATCTTGATAAGAAAAATTAACTTCTTTATCAAAATCTAACATCGGCAAACTAGAAACAAGATAATAATATGGGCTGCTCATAAAGTTTAGTTAGCTGCGTCTTTTAGTAATTCAGCGACTTGTGGGTTTAAATACATGCTTAGATATTCTGCTAAGCTTACGTCAGTAAACTCAAACGAAGATTTGCCGGAATCAAAACTAACTGTAAATCCTGCTCCAATATCTTCCGAAGGACGAATCTCAATATTTTTTTTAACATCCTCTTTTAACTTTGCCATAACGCTACCAGACACAGCATCCAAATCTTTTTGGTTAAGTTCAACTTCAACCTTAGAACCAGCAGATTGATCCATAAAATTCTGGATAACAGTTTTTAGGACATCTGCCATCTGTTCGATAGTTAGAGCTTGAGTGGTTTCTTTTAAGATAATTTTGTTTAGGGTTTCTTGGATTTTCTTTCGAAGGTCTAAAAGCATGTCGCGAGAGGCTTGCGTGACGGCTGCCTTTGCGCTTTCCTGAAGCTTGCCGGCATCTGCTTTTGCTTTTTCAACGATAACTGCTGCTTTTTGTTCAGCATCTTTTATGATTGCGTCAGCTTTTGTTTGCGCCTTTGACTCAATCTCTTGAGCTTTTTGCTGCGCAGTTTCAAAGCCTTCTTCTTTGATTTTATTAATCAGATCTTGCACTTGTCTTCCCATGATTTTCTCTCCTAGGTATAAAACTAAACTTTAAATTTTTAAGCGTTTTGAATCTCTTTGAGTATCTCTTGTGCGGAGGCTAATGGATCTTCAGCCTTAACAATAGGGCGCCCAACAACCAAATAATTGCTTCCACTTTCGACAGCCAAAGAAGGTGTGGCCACCCTTTTTTGGTCTCCGACATCAGCATCTTTAGGTCGAATGCCAGGGGTGACAATCACAAAATCTTCTCCAAGCTCTTTGCGAATCAATGGCGCCTCATGAACAGAGGCCACAACGCCATCAAGACCGGCCTCTTTAGCTAAAAGAGCTCTCTGCACAACAAGATTTTGTATGTTATCCCTATTCACTTCGCTTGTCAAGACTGTTATCCCTAGCCCTAAAGGTTTCCGGATATTTAATTTTTGAGCGATTTTTTGAGCGGTTTGAGCAGCTTTTTCAAGCATTTCTTTCCCGCCTGTGGTATGCAATGTATACATTAAAATACTTTTATTAGTATTATTAAGATCTGGATTTCCAGATGGCTGCAAATACGTAGCAGATTCTACAGCATTCGCTACTGTATTAGGAATATCATGATATTTTAAATCTAAAAAAACTTCTCTTTCCTTGGCCTGAATATATCGAATCGCAACTGGGCCACACGATGTAAAGAGTTGGCTGCCTACCTTAAAAATATCAACAGATGGAGACAATATTTCTATAAGATTTCTAGCTTCTTCGAAAGTTCTCACATCTAACGCAACAATAAGCTTTGGTTTTTCTTGACTCATCTATTCTTCAATGCTCCCTATTAATTGTTTTATAGATTTCATTTTATTTTTCTTCATATAAGCGCTAATTCCCGTTAAAACATCCAAAGGTGCATTCGGATCAACAAAACTAGCCGTGCCAACCGCAACCATGCTCGCTCCTGCAATAATAAATTCTAAAGCATCATCAGCTGTCATAATGCCTCCCATGGCAATGATCGGAATCTTAACCTTTTGCGCAACATCATAAACCATTTTTAACGCAACTGGCTTAATTGCAGGACCGCTTAAACCACCGGACTTATTTCCTAAAATAAATTTTCGCGTTTTAATATCAATCGCTGTTGCCATCAATGTATTGATAAGGCTGATAGCATCTGCCCCACCTTTTTCAGCGGCTCGTGCAATCTCAGAAATATCTGTAACATTTGGAGACAACTTTGCAATGATTGGCTTTTGAACAACTTTCTTAACTGCTCGCACAACTTCCTTCGTTACTTTTTGATCTTGCGCAATTAATTTCTTATTTCTAAGATTTGGACAAGACAGATTAAGCTCAATGGCTTTGATAGCTTTAACTTTATCTAATTTCTTCGCCAGCGCAACAAATTCTTTGTTAGAGCCAGCCGAAATACTTGCGACAATTGGCACGCCTAAGCTGGAAAATTTCGGCATCTTCTCATTGATAAAATAATCCACGCCTAAATTTTCAATGCCAATAGCATTAATCATACCCGATGGAGTCTCAAGGATTCTTGGAGAAAGATTCCCTTTTCTTGCGCTTAGCGTAACTGTCTTTGGAACGATTGCGCCGAGCTTCTTAACATCACTTGCTTTATAATACTGCTCGATATAGTCAAATGTTCCTGACGCAACAGTAACAGGGTTTTTAAAAGTGACCTTACCAATTTTGATAGAAAGATTTATCATTTTTATTTTAAAAAAATCATTTTTAATCCAAGAATAATTAAAAAAATTCCAAATGCTTTTTTAAGTTGCGGACCAGGCACAGCCTGAATCCAATCTGCGCCAAAGTATGCGCCGAAAACAAATCCCAAAGCAATAAAGCCTGCCATCACCCAATTAACATGTCCTGCTTGATAATATTTTAACACAGCTAAAATGCCAATGGGAGGCAACAAAATAGCCAGACATGTTCCTTGCGCTTGATGCTGCGTAAGCCCAAAAAGATAGACGAGCGCTGGAATCATAATGGCTCCACCGCCAATCCCAAAGATTCCGCTAAAGATTCCGCCAACCAACCCGACTAAAAGATATAAAAGTTGTGGCATATAAAGCCTCCTAAAAAATAACTTCGTCTAACTTGAAAACCGGTCCATCTTTACAAACGGTTTTATATCCATTCTTTGTTTTTGTAGAACATCCCAAACAAGTCCCAATTCCACACGCCATGACTTCTTCTAAAGATGCTTGACCGCAAATACCTTCTTTTTGTGCAAACGATTGAACAGATTTCATCATTGGTTTTGGGCCACATGTATAAATAAAAATCTCATCTGGATCGCCATTTATTTTAGAAAACAACTTTGAAACTCTTCCCTTTACGCCAACACTTCCATCATCTGTCGAAGTATAAACGCGGCAGCCGTTAGTCTTAAATTCTTTTAGATTAAACATATAATCTTTATTGCGCCCGCCGTATAAAAGAACCAATTCATATTTCTTTTCCTTAAAAACATCGGATAACCCCAAAAAAGGAGCAATGCCAACACCACCTGCGACCATCACTACTTTTTTTACTTTTTTTGGCGGCATACAAAACGATGTTCCTAAGGGCCCAATACAATCAATCATCGTGCCCTTGGTTTTTTCAGACAACATCTTTGTTCCGCCACCAACTACATCATATAAAATCTCAATAGATTTCTTAGATCGAAACACGCTAAATGGTCGACGGAAGAACGGCTTTAATCCGCTGCTTACACGAAGATGTATAAACTGTCCCGGCTTAATCTTAGCCTTAAAAGATTTACCCGATAAAACTAAATGACAAAGTCTTGCCGTTAGTTTTTTATTGGATACAACTTTAAAATAATGTTGGTTCTTTAACATATTATTTTTGTTTATACAAAATACTTAAGCTCACAGCAAACGCAACTCCAGCAAAGGCAGCAATCATAACTGTTTGACCCATATTAGTCTGGCGAAGAACAACTTGTTGTTGAAACGTCTCGAGCACAATGCCTAAAATTGGCCACAAAAAAAGACCTCGCTTTTCTTTTGTGCTCCACGCGATATCCCAAGGAAATGTTTGTGAAAATTTCAGACTTTTCATTTTCTTAATTTTAGGAAAAAGACGTGGTGTCTTTTTACAGTAATCCTTGTATTCTTCACCAAAAAGCTCTTCAAGATGCTTTTCTTCTTTAATCATTTGTTTGTTAAATCTTTGATAAAATGCTAAAGCAAATAAAGGCAGCGCCCACCAAGGCCAGACAATCAGCAAAAATCCTGCCCCCATTAAAAAACTGCCCAAATACATTGGGTTTCGCACCAATGCATAAAGACCATCTGATACAAGACCATGCCCTTTCTTAGAAAACTCTTTTTTGTATCCCCGAGCCGCCATGCGCAAATAAATGCCTGAAAGCATAGCTAAGAATCCAAAATAATCAAAAACATTGTCCGAAAAAATGCTTTTAGAATACAGTCCAGGAAACAAATAAAGTACTCCCGTGAAAATAATAATGGATGACAAAATAAGACTGTCAACTTGTACTCGTTTTTTCATGAAAACTAACTCCTTGCTTGTTTAATTTTCTCTATACATTCTTTAATTTTATTTTTCGCATCTTCAAGATTTTCAACTTTTATCATACCATCAATTCCCCAGCTGCCAAGATCAATAATAGGTCTTTTGTAAACAAGACCATAGCAAATCTCACAATTTGTTCCATAGCTTCCCGGAAGAGCTACGATAATATCTGCAGAACAAGCAACCATGCAATTACGAGCAAACCCAATTGATGTTGGAAGCGCGATATCAATGTATGGATTGGCATCTTTCTTATCTTTTCCTGGCAAAAGGCCAATTGTTGTTCCGCCAGCCTCTTTTGCCCCTTTCGAAGACGCCTCCATTGCTCCACCAAGGCCTCCGCAGACAAGTATAGCCTCCATCTCTGCTATAAATTTACCTATATTATGGGCTACTCGCTCCACTTCAGGTGTTAAGTCATGACTTCCGACAACGGATATAGTAATTTTCTGATTTTTCATCTTATTGCTTGGCCTGATAAGAAACCTTTCCCCCACAAATCGTTGTTTCAACACATCCTTTAAGTGTTTTTCCAATAAAAGGTGAGTTCTTTGATTTTGAAACAATTTCGCTTTTATCAAACACCCAAACTTTATCAGAATCTACAATAACGATGTCTGCATCCTTACCTTCGACAATTTCCCCTTTAGTTGTTAAGCCAGAAATTCTGGCAGGAGACACTGCCATGCGCTCAACCAATTTTCCCCATGTTAAAATTTTTGTTTCAACAAGCTCTTTAATAGCTAAACCTAAAGCTGTTTCAAACCCAATCATCCCAACAGGTGCGCGATCAAACTCGAGCTCTTTTTCTTCAGCCGTATGCGGCGCATGATCTGTTGTGATGCAATCAATCGTACCATCCTTAAGCCCTTGCTTGATCGCATCAACATCCGCCTGCGTCTTTAAAGGCGGATTAACTTTTGTGTTCGTATCAAACGATTCCACGGCATTTTCTGTAAGCGAAAAATGATGAGGGCAAGCTTCTGCTGTAACTTCAATGCCCTGCGCTTTCGCAACACGAATAAGCTCAACTGAACGTGCTGAACTAATATGAGAAAAATGAATTTTAGTTTTTAGATAGCGCACAAGCTCAATGTCACGTGACACAATAATACTCTCAGAAATATCTGGAATTCCTTTTAAGCCTAAAAAGGTTGAACAACTTCCTTCGTTCATGACACCCTGGCTTAAGGTTGGGTCCTCGCAATGCTCCATCACAAGAATATTTACCATCTTGGCATATTCGAGCGCGTGTCGCATTAACTGACCATTAGAAACTGACTTGCCATCGTCGGAGAGGGCAAGACACCCTGCTTCCTTAAGTTCAAAAATATCAGTCAACTCCTCACCATTTTGCCCCTTAGTTACAGCGCCAACAGGAATCACATTAACAAGCCCAACCCGCTTGACTTCCTTTAAAATCCCTTCAATAATTTTTGCATTATCAATCACAGGCTTTGTATTTGGCATACAAAAAATAGTTGTAAATCCGCCTTTAGCTGCGGACTTCGAACCTGACTCGATCGTCTCCTTATGCTCTTGACCCGGCTCCCTTAAGTGACAATGAAGATCAATTAATCCCGGCAAAACAAGCTTTCCTTTTGCGTCAATGACTTTATGATCACCCTCAGAAATTTTTGATAAAATCTTTTCAATGATACCTTTTTCAATCAAGATATCCTGACACTCTTTTGCAATTCCTTTAGAAGTTACAATATTTGCATTTTTTATAAGCAACGCCATTTTTTGCCTTTCTTTACTTTTCTTTTTTTCCTAATAATAAATATAAAACAGCCATGCGAACCGCAACTCCGTTAGTGACCTGCTCCAAGATAACAGAATTTTCTCCATCGGCAACATCAGCAGATAATTCGATACCTCTATTAACCGGACCAGGATGCATAATAACAACATCCTTTTTAGCCCATTTTAATTTTTCTTTATTTAATCCAAACTTGCGGACATACTCACGAACAGACGGAAGATACTTTTCTTGTTGTCTCTCTTTTTGAAGACGCAAGAACATTAAAACATCAGAATCTTTTAAGACGTCCTCCAAACAATGGGTCACTTTAACGCCTTGAACTTCGATTCCGACCGGAATTAATGTCGATGGACCGCACAAAGTCACTTTGGCGCCAAGCTTTGTTAGACCTTCGATATTTGAACGTGCGACACGCGAGTGTAAAATGTCGCCAATAATGGCTACTTTTAAACCTTCTATTTTTCCAAGTTTTTCTTTAATAGTAAACATGTCTAGCAATGCTTGAGTTGGATGAGCTCGACAACCATCGCCAGCGTTAATAATTCCCGGTGTTAAAGCATCCGCTAAAACTTTTGGAACACCTGAACTTCTGTGCCTGACAACAATCATATCAACATTCATCGCCTCTATATTTTTTGCCATATCTAATATTGACTCACCCTTGGATAACGAACTTGCGCTAACGCTCACATTCAACGTGTCTGCTGAAAGTCTTTTGGCCGCTAACTCAAAAGAAACACGCGTTCGTGTCGACGGCTCAGAAAAAAGCATGACAACTGTTTTTCCTCGAAGCGCAGGAACCTTTTTGACATCACGCGTTGAAACTTCCTTGAATGATTTTGCGGTCTCCAAAATCGATTCAATATCTTCACGCGTTAAGTCCTGTAGGTCTAGCAGGTCACCTGTTTTCCATCCACTCATTTCTGCCCCCTCTTTTTAACAATCACTTGATCTTCTTTTTGATCAATCTCGCTTAAGACAACCTGAATATCCTCGTCAATCGAAGTTGGAATATTCTTTCCTACATAATCTGCACGAATCGGAAGCTCTCGATGTCCTCGATCAACTAAAACTGCAAGCTGAATATGTGACGGTCGACCAAAATCAATTAAAGCATCCAATGCTGCACGAATCGTGCGGCCGGTAAAAAGAACGTCGTCAATTAAAACAATCTTCTTGCCCGCAAGATCAAAATCAATCAATGTTTCTCTTAAAATCGGCTGAGTGTCAACAAGCGTCAGATCATCCCGATAAAGCGTAATGTCTAAAATTCCCAAAGGAACATCACATCCTTCAATTTGTTTAATATATTTTTGTATCCTTTCAGCTAAGATCGCGCCCCGCGTACGGATACCAACAAGACAAAGATCTTCTTTACCTTTATTTTTTTCCAAAATCTCATGAGCAATTCTCATCAATGCTCTTCGAACAGTTTCTTTATCCATAATTTTTGAGTTACTGGTCATTATGACTCCTTAGGTAAACAAAAAACCTCAACACGATTTGTGTGTGAGGTTAATTCAGCCAACAAGCTTGTGCTCTTTTGAACTCCACAAATTTTGGCCTCATTTAAAAAACTCACCCCTTGACTTTTGGGTGAGCATATAGTATTCCCGATATTTTTCATTTTTAACTCCTTGCCAATCTCACAGGATCAGCTTAAAGGTTAAACTTGTTAAAGCCAAATATAGCATCTCGCTGCTACATTGTCAAGCGGACAAATAAACACCAAAATACAATCAAATGCTGTCAATTATGCAAATTCTTATTACTCTTTTTCTTAAAAGAAAACGCACATAAAAACACACATCCCCCCAAACTAATTAAACTTACACATAAACCAAAATAAAACCAAAAAGGAATAAAGCGAAACTCAATAATATGAACTCCTGGCTCTAAAAAAACACCTTTGAACAAATAATTCGCAGGATAAACCTTGGCAGATTTTCCATCTACCCAGGCTTTCCAGCCAGGGTGATAAGCGTCTAACAAGACCAGAAAACAATCTTTTTCTGCATTGGCTTTTAACGTGACACCATTGGCCCAAGTTTTCTCGATTTTTACTGGGACAATAATTCTTTTTCCAAAAACATTTACTTCAGGAAGAATATCTTGTGAATCTCTTTCAATAATAACGCGAAAAACAGCTTTCATCGCACTTTCTTTTATTGAATCTAAAATTCTTTCTTGCCCTTTTTTCTCAAAATCCCAGGCATAAGTCAAATAAGCTCGAGGAACGGTTACGTGTAAAGGCATAATCTGAACCTCTTCATTGTAAACATACCCCCCAGGATGAATCTTTTGACCAAGAACAATATACTTTACATTGGAAAAGCCTAAGAAATCGCTGCTATTAAAATCTTCCTCATCAACCTCGCCAATCTGCTCTTCACCTATCTTCTTATAAATCTCAGGATCAATTAATTTATCTACAAACTGAACATAACGATCAGGATAAAGAGATTGATGCCCTCCGAAACTATCCAGCCCATAGGCCATGGCCGTATTCTTATAAAATGCTAAAAGCTTTCCTTCTGATCTAGAGTAAAATTCTTTTTGCTTATTTTTCAAGAATTCAATATATGGAACTGTTGGAAAAGAATCAAATCGTTTAACGCGATATCTCGGATTCAAAATAAAGAGCTCAATAAGCATTAAAACAATTAAGCTTATTGCCGCAATTATTCCAGCTTGTTTTTTCTGCTTAATCTTCAAAACAAACAAAACAACGCACGCAAAAAATAAAAGAAATAACGAAAATCTAGATACTGCTAAAGCCTGACCGAAAAACCACTGTTCTCGATAAATCCAAAGATGTCCTGTAATATACGAAGCTAAAACAATTGCGATAACACTAACTTTTTGAAATGATTTTAATGGATTGCTGAGAAGCTCTTGGCATCCAAAGGCCGCTAGCAAGGCTATTAAAAAAGCAAAGATGTGCGACAAATGCCATGTTAAAAGCATAACATTAAAGATCGGTAAATGTCCGATCCATCTCGCATAAGAAAAGCTAAACATAATACCAAAAACAAATATAGCGACTCCTCCTAGAAACCAAACAAGGGACTTTCTTTCTTTTAACCAAAAACCTAAAATGCTAAGCAAAACAGCAATAACGCCTAAATAGCCCCCCACCCATGTATAGCGAACGCCATCACTAGAAAACCCTTTTGAAAAAAATCCAGGAACAAGCATAGTAAGAATTTTTACTTTGTGCTCCGAAGCCAATCCTGTCGAACCTGTATGATTTGTCCATGCCCTAAAAAAATCATCTATAAACGGAAAAAGAACAACCGCAGAAATCCCTATTCCTAAAATGTAAAAACCCAGGAGAGCTAATATTTTCTTTACCTTGTCAGGATTTTTCTTCTTAACATCCTGCCAAAATAAAAAAAGAATATATAAAGCCATCAAAAAATGTGTTAAAAAAATGTGTTCGACATGTCCAGACAGAACGCTCAACCCAATCGCTAAGCTAAAGAATGAACAATGTCTCAAGGAAGGCTTCTCAAAAACTTTATAAGAAACAAGAAATAGCAAAGGAAGCAGCATATCTGCATTAACAGTCCATATCTGACCAACAACCATGGGTCCAGTAAACATAAAAATTAACGCTGCCGTAATCCTCGGTAAATAACCAAACCCCCAAACGCTCATGAGCCAATACATCAATAACCCAGCGATTAATATTCTGAGAAGAACCACGACGTCAAGACTAACTGTATTCGGAAGAACATAGAATGCAATGTTTAGAGGAAAAAATATTCCCCCTTCCATAACAAGGCTCATCGGAGTCCCGCAAAGTTGATGAGGATTCCACAATGGGAAAATGCCTTTTTGAAAATTTGTTTTCAAGAATTGAAAAAAGGGTTCTTCGAAAGGAGCTGTATCGCAAAATACCGATGCACGAAAATCAGAAGCATTTTTTTCCTGTCCATAGGGACCGTAAGGTAACGCCTGCGCATACATCGTCGAAACCTTAAAAGTTTTTCCTGAGAACACAACATCATAGAAAAGAATCGACATGACAAGCAAAAGAAAAGCCACTGCTAAAAAGACTGATAAGTTCTTTTTCATATTCTTATTATAAAACGAATTAAAAAAAATTAAATCTATTAAGATATTTTAAGACAAATAATTACCATGAGAACCAAGAATGAAAACAAATTCTCCCCTAGGAGTCTTCTGAGAAAAATACTCAACAAGCTCACTTGCTTTTCCTTGTTTGACTTCCTCAAATTTCTTGGTAAGTTCCCGTGCGCAAACAACGATAGGATCATTTAAAACATCTTTTATGTCCCCAAGCGTTTTGACGACACGATGTGGTGCCTCATAAAAAAGAATAGTCTTTTTTCCATCCTCAAAAGTCTTAAGCTTTTTCTGACGGGCAACAGTCTTAACTGGCAAAAAACCTTCAAAAGTAAAACTGCTTGCAGGCATTCCAGAAACAGTTAAAGCCGCAACAAAAGCCGTTGCCCCAGGAATAGCAGTTATCGCAACGTCGTTTTCCTTCGCAAGTTTAATTAAAACATATCCTGGGTCGCTAATGCCTGGCGTTCCAGCATCAGAAATAAGAGCAATATCTTTTCCCTCTTGAAGCAACTTTAAGAGATAAGAAGATTTTGATAACTTATTATGCTCATAATAACTTGTCAATGGCGTTGTAATTTCGTAAGCATTTAGAAGAATCTTGCTATGACGGGTATCTTCAGCTGCGATCAAATCAACGCTCTTAAGCGTTTCAATCGCACGCAATGTTATGTCTTTGAGATTTCCAATAGGAGTTGAAACAATATAAAGCATTATTCAACCGTGACAGATTTAGCCAAATTTCTCGGCTGATCCACATCATTGCCACGTGCAACAGAAATATAATAAGCAATTAACTGTAGTGGAACAACCGCAACAATGGGCGTGAGCATTTTATATATTGAAGGAATATAAATCACGTTATTGGCATGCTGCTTAATAACATCGTCCCCTTCGCTTGCGATAGCAATAATTTTTCCTTTACGAGCACGAATTTCTTGAATATTTGAAATCATTTTCTCATATGTATCTGATCTAGGAACAATGCAGACAACAGCTCGATACTCATCAATCAACGCAATCGGCCCGTGCTTCATTTCGCCTGCCGCATAGCCTTCGGCAGGGATATAAGAAATTTCTTTTAGTTTAAGCGCTCCTTCGAGTGCAGAAGGAAAATTAATATTTCGGCCTAGAAATAAAAAACAACCAAAATGAGAATTTGCTTTAGCAACTTTTGCAATCTTTGTCTTCAATTTTAAAATCTGAGAAACTGCATTCGGTACCTTCTTAAGCCCCCTAACAATATCCTTAACCTTAGAAGGTTTAAGCTTCTTTTTAACCATTCCTAATTTTACCGCAAAAAGATATAGCATTCCAAGCTGAGCTGTATAAGCCTTTGTGGATGCAACGCCAATCTCCGGACCTGCATGCGTATACAAAACTCCGTCGGATTCACGTGCCAGAGAAGAGCCAACAACATTGCATATCGAAATAACTTTAGCTCCCTTAGCCCTTGCCTCTCGAACAGCCGCTAGAGTATCTGCTGTTTCCCCAGACTGACTAATCGCAATCACAAGAGTCTTTTTGTCAATAATCGGTGTCCGATACCTAAACTCACTTGAAACATCAATCAAAACAGGAATACGTGCTAAATCTTCAATAACATATTTCCCAACGAGACCTGCATGATATGCTGTTCCGCAAGCCACAATCACAATATCTTTTATTTTTTGAAGATCGCCGTCTTTTAACGAGAGTCCATCTAGAACAATCTTGCTTCCTTTGATCCGGCTTGCAAACATACGCGATAAAACTTTAGGCTGCTCATAAATTTCTTTGAGCATAAAATGTGCAAATCCCTCTTTTTGAACGGAATCTAGCTTGAGCGAAACTTGATGAATTTTATAAGAAACTTTTTTTCCAGCTAAATCAAAAATAGAAACACCTTTTCTCGTCATCTCTGCAATTTCTCCATCTTTGAGATAAACAATTTTACGTGTCTTATCTAAAATTGCAGGAACATCAGAAGCAATAAAGTTTTCTTTTTTCCCAATTCCAATAATTAAGGGTGATCCTAAGCGGGCGGCAATCAAACGATCTGGGTGATCAGAACTGATAACGCCAAGAGCAAATGAACCTCTAAGCTTGCGCACTGATTCTTGAACAGCCTGAAGGAGATTTCCTCTATAAAGAAAAGAAATTAAATGCGCAATAACTTCAGAATCTGTTTCTGATAAAAATTTATAACCCTTTTCCTTTAAAAAATCTTTAATCTCTTGATAATTTTCAATAATTCCGTTGTGAACAATTAAGAATTTCTTAGATGAGTCAAAATGAGGATGCGCATTTACTTTTGTCGGCTTGCCATGCGTTGCCCAGCGTGTATGCGAAATTCCTAAAGACCCGGAACCAAGCGGATGATCTTTAAGAAAATTGGAAAGATTTTGAATCTTTCCTTGTGCTTTGCGAAGATTAATTTTATGATTTTTATCGGCTACAATGCCTATACCACACGAATCATATCCCCGATATTCTAAACGCTTTAGTGCGTTTAATAAAATGGGTTGGGCGTTCTTGTCTCCAATATAGCCTACGATTCCGCACATAATATTATTTCGTTTTAATTATTCTTTAACAGCCTTTTTTGCTGTTTTCTTTTTTGCTACTTTTTCAACTGAGCGAACATTGACAAAAGTTACAGCCTTTTTGTATGATCCGCTCTTTTTCGTAAAATAAATCTCACCGTCGCAGCTCGCTGTCAAATGCATACGCCCTGCTACATTAACGCCTGGTTTCCATTTATCCCCTTGACGAGTTAAAACAGTTCCTGCTTTGACTCTAGATCCTCCGGCAACCTTGATGCCGCGCGTCTCTTTATAATTAATCTTTGATAAACCGCCAACTTTAGCACACATCATTTCCTCCTTAATTTCTTCTTAATAAATTTTATTTTAAAATCTGCTCAATTTGATTCTTAAACTCTTGGGCTGTCCGCCCCATTGTTCTCTTTCCATTAACAAAAAACGTAGGCGTTCCCCCAACTTCTGCTTTTCCAGCAACCGCCATACCTTTTTGAACCATTTGCTCTAATTGCGCATCTTGATCTTTTAATTTCTGAGCAAACTCATCGGCATCAATCCCAAGCTGCCCAGCTAACTCTTTATACTTATCTTGACTTAAACCTTTAGCATTCTGAAAAATCAGATCCATCATTTCCCAATATTTTCCATATTGCTTAGCAATTAAAAGCGCTTTGGTTGCTGGCTTCGCTTCTTTGTGATAAGGAAGCGGGAAACTCATAAAAACATAATTAACATCCTCAGGATACGCATTGACAACATCCATGATAATCGGGTGAAATTTCTGAGAATAGGGACACTGGAAATCAGAAAATTCTACAACAGTCACTTTTGCTTTTGGATTTCCTTTAACCATCGAACCGCTAATGTCAATATCATAAATTTTATTAGGATCTACTTTGGGTCTCGCTCTTTCTTGCCCTTTTGGCTGACGCAAAAGACCTTTACCCGACAATGCTTTTATAATTTGTTTTTGATTATCTTCAATAGCAAATAACTTTTGCTCCAATCTCTTTTGATAAATAAAACCCTTTTTATATTCACTCATTTTCAAAGCAAACATTGCCAAAAGAAAAAGAGCCACTGAGCTAAACAACAATATTTTTTTTAACATTTTCTTCCCTTTCAAGATATCTATGAGTATTATTTATTGATTTATATTCTCTAAGAGCATCTCTGCTACTGTATCCCTAGCAAGCTGCTTGACGTCAGTTCTGATTTTCTTTTCCCAAGCATCAAGTCGAATAAAAAAAATAGTGGCAAAAATAGCCATACCTAAAATTATAATCAAAAACGCTACTGCTTTTTTCATTTTTTCTCCAATTTACTATGATTAGAATGAACAATTTTACCCTATAAAGCCCTGTTTGGCAAACAAATTCTATTGACCTTTCAAAGCTCTAAAGTGCAATCCTGCCGTAGCGAGAAACGATATATTTAATGTCTTTCCATCGGCGTCCGCTTTTGCATCCAAAAATCGCAATAATCAAATCATCTCCCCCATGTTTTGCGTATCCGACAAAACATGATTTTGCCTTTTTTGTATATCCCGTCTTTCCAAAAAGCTTTTGTTTCCAATCAAAAAAAAGAATTTTATTATGACTTTTTAAGGTCGTTTTTCGTCCTTTCTCTGAATAAATCGTTTTATACTTATATGTAATTGCTTTCTTAAAAAAAGGATGCTTTAAAGCAGCTCTAAAAATCAAATACATATCATATGCTGTTGTATACTGCGTTCCAGGCTTTGTGGGCAGCCCATTAGAATTCGCAAACTGTGTGTGCTGACATCCAAGCTGCTTTGCGCGCTTATTCATCATAACGGTGAATTTCTTTTCTGTTCCCGCCATGGCTTCAGCCAAAATGACGCTAGCATCATTGGCCGACCTAAGCAAAATTGCAAAAAGAAGATCCGAAACCTTATATCGATCGCCTGGGCGAGCATAAATTTTACTAGGCTCAGGATATGTTGCATTTTTACTAACTTTAACCATATGGTTTAAAGGAAGTTTTTCTAGCGCAAGTAACGCTGTCATAACTTTAACCGTGCTTGCCGGCAAAACTTTCTTATGTACATTCTTGCCGTAAAGTCTTCTAACTTTTGTGCTGTTAGAAAATATGGCTGACTTGGCTGAGACATGATATTTCTTCGCGGCTTCGCTTCTCGCTGACAATCCTACGAAGAAAACAGAAAACAATACGAAGCTAACACAAAATATTTTGATCCTTACGAACTTTATCAACATAAATTTTATTTTGATCGCTGAAATGCTAAAGAAATTATTTTCTGAATAAGCTCATTATAATGAATGCCTATTTTTTCAGCCGACTGAGCCACCTCATCGCATCGAGCAATGCAAGGGTTTGCGTTTGGCTCCAGAATATAAATGCGTCCCGTTTCTGTCACTCGAATATCAAAACGCGCATAACTCTGAATATTTAAAGCCCTATAAGATCGCTTACACGTTTCTTTGATTCGCTCTTCTAGGTCTCCCGCCAGCTTTCCGATAAAAACACTTTTAATATCCCATTTTTCTCGATATTTGTCATCCCACTTTGCCTTATATGTTGCAATGCGAGGCTCATCTTCTGACATTTTTCCAAATTTAATTTCTCGAAGTGGCAATGCTTCCAAACGCTTATTTCCAAAAACGCTAACATAAATTTCTCGCCCTTCAATATATTCTTCGGCGATAGCATCGGCATTCATGCTTTCATGAATAAATCGAATACGTTCAACAAACGCCTCCTCTTTATCAACGACAGATGCTAACGATATCCCTCGAGAGGCCTCTTCACTCAAAGGTTTTATAACCGCTGGGAGCTTTATATTTTTAGGAAGCCAGACCCGATGTTTTCGATAAAATGTATGAAATCGCGGAACACGAATACGATGAAAACGAATTATTTTTTTTGCTAATGCTTTATCATTACAAATAAAAAGACTCTCTGCGGAAGCCCCGGTATAAGGAACGCCAATCATTTCAAAAAGTCCTGCGACATTTTTATCCAACTGAGATTTCTGGTCAAACACCTCCGCCAAATTAAAAATAACGTCTGGAGGAAATTCTTTTACTTCTTCAAGAAGTATGCCTATGTCATTATAAAGCCCCAGCAATCGAACCTCGTGGCCATTTTCTAAAAGAGCTCGGTAGACATCGTTTTCCGTATACCAATTATCCTTGTCTTTAAACTCTTCGACAAAGTCATAGCCTCTTGGTTTTACATAAGGGCTATCAAAAACTAAAAGAACTTTTAATTTCTTTTTCATAAAAATTTATTTCTTATTTCCTCGAAACCATCCCGTATAAACATAATTAAGAGTAAGCGCTGTAATATACGTTGCCACCTTTAAAATGGCCGTACTCTCGGAATCTTTAATCACAAGATTAAGCGCACGACACCGAAGACAAATATCTTTAAAAAGATCGTTGACGATATACTTTTTCTCTCCCGTCCACATCGAAACATTATCTAATATCTCTCGACGATATTTTCGTATGCTTTTAACTGCCGAAGGCATATCTTTATTTTCTTCTGTTCGCTCTAAAAAAATTCTCTTTAAATTTTCGTCATGGAAATGAGGAAAATCTTCAGCATGAAAATGCTTCTTCTTTTTATAATGATTTCCTAGCGTCCTTTTAAGTGTCGATGCCTGCCAATACTTTTTCCACTTCTTAACAACAGGCTCTTTATTTTGAATCTTTTTCATAAGCGATTCAACATACTCTATCTTTTTAATCGCTTTCCATTTTTTATATTGATTTTGCCAATCCGAATCAGATGTCAACCAAACAGCAAAAGTCTCTGCAAAATCTTCATCCGGATGATATTGTGCATAGAATCCATCTAAGTGACGGACAAAATTCTTGCTGTGCGGTCGATAGCGATATGTGTCATCATATTCTTCGGATGAATGTCCAAATGTTTTCTGCCAACTACGTTTTTTATGCAAACGATACGCATAACTTATCGCATGGCCAAGCTCATGACGCAAAAGCTGCAGACACGTCTTTTTTGTTCCACCCTCAACATCAAGCATCATTCTTTGTTCAAGCTTCATCAATGTTGGATGTGCTAAATAAAAAGGAATTCCGATAACGGGCTCGTCTTCTGGAGTTAGCCATTCTTCAGCCAAATAAAATTCTGGTTTAAATTTAAGATTTTTTCTCTCAAGATCAGAATAAACTTCAGCAAGACATTCCTCAATCCACGTCCCCTCAATAGCAATCGGAAGCTCGCAAATTCGTAAGGCCAGAAGTTTTTCTTCAGAAATTTCAGATAGGTTAATCACAGTTTTTTCTCGTCCCATATTCCCTTCTCCATCTTTTAGAAATTATACCATAGCTTCAAAGTCAATGACATTACTTTTGTAATTCTTAAGAGACAAAAAAAGCTTTTTTTGTTATGATGCTAAGGACAAATTAAAGAAAGAATACTATGTGGATTGAAAATATCGTCTTAGGCATCACGCAAGGCATCGCAGAATGGCTCCCGATAAGCTCCGAAGGACTTATTACTCTGATCAAAATAAAATTCTTTTCGGACCATCACTTTTTTTCTATTATCAAGCTTGCTTTATTTTTGCATCTCGGAACATGCTTTGCCGCGTTCATCTATTTTTGGAAAGATGTTGTATCTCTTTCAAAAACACTTTTCTTTTATAATGCTGCTGATGAAGAAAACAAGAAGACTCTGACCTTCCTAATCATATCATCAACAATAAGCTGCCTTTTAGGCCTTATCATAATCCTTCTTGTTTCAAAAATCGCCAATCAAATGCTTTTATCTGGAAAAATCATGACGTTTGGAATAGGAATTCTGCTTCTTATAACAGCATTTCTACAATTAAAAACAAGAAAAGAAGGCTTTAAGAATGTTCGAGATTTAAGAAAAATTGATGCTGTTGTCTTAGGCTTCGTCCAAGGATTTGCTGCTCTTCCTGGGCTATCTCGCTCCGGATCAACCATCGCCACCTTGCTTCTAAGACAATTTGACAAAACAACTTCACTAAAACTAAGTTTCTTAATGAGCCTTCCCGTCGTCTTAATTGGGAATATTTTCTTAGGAATAAAACATTTTGAATTTACTTTTGAATCGCTGGCAGGATTTTTCTTTTCTTTTGCTTTTGGACTCCTAACAATCCACATTTTATTTAAAATTGCTAATAAGATTAATTTTGGCTATTTTGTCCTCGGATTTGGAATCTTAACGATAATTTCAGTTTTCATATAAAAAAGACCCATCTTTTAGATGGATCTTTCATTTTGGTAGCCCCAACGAGATTTGAACTCGTGTTTTATGGCTGAGAACCATATGTCCTGACCAGGCTAGACGATGGGGCCAAATATGTTATTAATCCCGACACTCTTACATTCAGGATAGATTTTTAATCTAAACTGCTCATCTTTTTTGAAGAATAAAAACAACCGAATAAACCCCGCTTTGCGGGGTCATCTACTCACCTTTTAAAAAGCATTTAAGATAAGTAAATAAAATAATACCATATCTTTCTAGATGGTCAACAAAAAATTATTAACCCCAGCTCTCATTCAAAAAACTTTTTCCCCACCTTCTCTGAATAAGAAATCTTCTAAAACAGAATTAAGGTTGACACTCCAAAATCTACCCTTTACTATAGATTGTACAAATTTTATTAACTAATATTAATATTCTTATTTTATGTCTATTCAAATCGGTATCGGCTTTAGTAAAGATGAGAGTCCTTTTCGCGCAGCGCAAGACGCCGCTATTCAAGCTAAAATTCAAACAAAAGAAGTCCCCGTTCAACTTGTTGTCGTTTTTTCGACAATCCACTATAGCCGAATTGAAGCTCTAAATGTTATCAAAGAAACATTTCCTGAAGCTAAAATCATAGGATGCTCAACAAGCGGCCTTATTCTTTCTAAAACAATTGAAACTTGGGGCATTTCCATATTAGCCATCGGATCAAAAGATCTTCATTTTGGCATTAGTTGCGTCAAAAACATAAGCAAAGATAAAATCAATTTAATTTCTGAAGAGCTCGCCCAAAAAGCAACCAAAAACTTTGGCCTAGATCGTCGACAAGTATCCTTACTGCTAACCGATGGGCTTTCTCAAAATAATTCTCTGCTTCTTAAGGGAATGCAAAAATCTTTAGGACTCCTCTCTCCGATCCTCGGTGCTGGCAGCAGCGATAACTTTCAATCAAAAAAAACATATCAATACTTTGAGAATGAAGTTTTAACAGACTCCGCGATTGCCGTTATTATGGGCGGACAAATCGCCACCGGATTTTCTAGCCAACACGGATGGAAACCTTTGGGAAAACCACGTATTATTACAAAAGCAAAAAAAAATATTATCAAAGAAATTAACAATAAAAAAGCTATCTCGCTTTATGAAGAATTCTTTGCTGATCAAGCCGTGTCTCTTTTTTCAAGTCGGTTAAATCGTATGCGTGATTTTTATCCCTTAGGCATGCTTATCGAAGGTGAAAAAAAATATCTGTTACAACAAGTTGTCAGCGTCACAGATACCGGTGAGCTCGTTTGCCAAGGGGAAATTCCAGAAGGAACAGAAGTCCATATCATGATCGGAAACAAAGATTCTTGCCGCCATTCTGCTCTTAATGCGGCCTGCGAGGTGAAAGAATCTCTTTTTGGCAGAACTCCTGATCTTGTTCTTGTCTTTGAATCCGCTTCTCGGCAAAAATTATTAGGCCGTAATATCTTTCAAGAAATCCAAATTATCAAAGAAGTTTTAGGAGAAAGTGTTCCCATTTTTGGAATGTACTGCTACGGTGAATTCGCTCCCCTAGGAACACCCGGGCAAGCAAGCCAGTCTTTTTTGCAAAATGAAACAATATCCATCTTAGCTATTGAACACCATAAGGTTTATTAGTATATTAAATCAAGAAGCTATTAAGAATCTTTACTTTAAAATATAATTTATGCTAAATATCACAAGTTCTTCTGTCGACCTTACCTTTTTTGCGATTATCGGAATTGCCATCCTGACGATGATCGCAGCGCTAGTTTTTGTTCTTATCAACAAAATCGATCAGGTTAAAGAGCTACGCTCCGCTCTAAAAAAACTTAAGCTGTCATTTAACAATTTGGACGAGCAGGCAAAGCTTATCTTAAAGACCGATCTCGAGCTTAACCGCGCACAAGAAGAGCTGGATAAACGTCTCGCCAGCCTTGATGCGCTTCAAAGAACATCACGTCTTATCAGCACAACTTTGGATGAGGCTGAAATCTTTCGAAGACTTGACAAATCCCTCATGCTTCAACTCGGTTTTGAACAAATCCTTGTTTTTATTCTTGATAAGAAAAAGAATTTAATTCCGCGCGTCAATTCTGGATTCTCAGACTCTAAAATTCAAGAAGCTTCCGACCAACTTTTAAAAGATACATCTTTTTCTTCTTTGTTTAAAGAAGGCTATGCTCTTTCTTCTGCAACAACATCTAAAGCAAAAAAAGAAAAAATCATCGCTTTCTTTGGAGCAAGCAATTTTATTCTCTCTCCTATCTTGACACAAGATGGAACCATTGGCGTTATCTTCGTCGGAAATCAAAACGAAACACAAACAATGTCTGAAGCGGATGAAGAAATGATTTCCATCCTAACAAATCAAATCGGCCAATCTCTTGAGAACGCACAACTTTTTGAACAAGTCTACAAATCTCGACAAGAACTAGAATCAAGAATTCAAGAGAGAACCAGACAGCTTGCCTCTGCCTTAGAAAAAGTGCAAAAAATTAGCCGAACAAAAACCGAGTTCGTTTCAGCAGTTTCTCATGAGCTAAGAACTCCTTTGACATCTATCAAGGGGTACGCGTCGATTCTTATGACAGGAAAGCTCGGAGAAATTCCAGATAAAGTTAAAGAACGACTAGAAAAAATTAACAAGCATTCCGACAACCTCGTCGAACTGATTAATGAACTTTTAGATATTTCTCGAATTGAGTCTGGACGCGTTGATATGAAATTTGAGAAAATACCTGTTAAAAGCTTAATAGAAAATGCACGTGATCTCTTGATGCTACAGATGAAAGAAAAACAAATCACATTCTCTTGTGAAATAGCAGAAAAAACTCCAAATATTTTGATTGATCAAAAACAAATTGAACGTGTTTTTATTAATCTTTTAAGCAATGCTATTAAATATACCCCAAATGGAAAAATAAACATCAAGGCCTCCCACAACGAAAAAGAAGTCCTTTTCGAAATCGAAGATACTGGATCGGGCATTAAGGCAGACGATCTTCCTCGTCTTTTCGATGAATTTTATCGAGTTGATGACGAGCTTAACCAAAATATCAAGGGAACGGGCTTAGGTCTCTCTTTAGCCAAGCATATTATCACAGCTCACCAAGGAGAAATATGGGTCACCAGCGAAATCGGCATTGGAACAACATTTCATTTTACAATTCCTATTGATCGAAAAAATGAAAACCTTGATCAAGAAAAAGAAATTCTAAATTCATAAAAGGCTAAAAAATAAATGAATCAACTAAAAATTTTAACTATTGATGATGACCCAGATATCCTAGATGTTTTAGAATTAACATTATCAGAAGATTATATTGTCTTTCAGGGATCCAACGGCGAAGAAGGCCTAACACTTGCCAAAACCCACTCTCCCGACCTTATTATTACAGATTATAAAATGCCGGTGATGGACGGCCGTCAATTTTGTCGATTAATTAAAAAAGACATTTTATTACAGCACACGCCGATCATTATGCTCACCGGAAAAGGTGAAGTACGAGACAAGGTTGGCGGACTTGAGGCCGGCGCAGATGATTATCTTGTGAAACCATTTGAACCTAACGAACTTTTAGCCAGAATTCGTATGATTCTAAGACGTACCAAGCGAAGCCTTGATGCCAACCCCCTAACGCGTCTCCCCGGAAACAATTCTATTATGGATGAGCTGCAATATCGCATTCAATCTCAAAAACCATTTGCTGTTGGTTACGCAGATTTAGACAAATTTAAAGCCTATAACGACACTTATGGATTTGAGAAAGGCGATGAAATTATTAAAGAAACAGCTCGTATTGTCATTAACGCAACCCAAGAAAAAGGGGATAGAGAAACTTTCGTAGGCCATATTGGTGGCGATGATTTTGTTTTTATCTGCGAGGATGATATCGCTGACGCTATCTCGCAAGAAATAATCAAACAGTTTGATGCGAAAGCGCCTCTTTTTTACAACGAAAAAGATCGCGAAAAAGGCTATATCGTCGCAAAAAACAGACAAGGCGAACAGGTCAAGATTGGGCTTCTAGCTATTTCAATTGGAATTGTAAGTAGTCGTAAACAAGAAATTAAACACATCGCTCAAGTTGCTGAAATTGGAGCTGAATTAAAGAAATATGCAAAAAGCATTGAAGGAAGCTCTTTTGTAAGGGATCAAAGAGCCGAATAAATCGCACCTTCTTACTGCACACAAATCGTCACCTTAGCATCGTCGCCATTACAATCTCCACTACACCATTTAACAACAGGTCCATAGTCTTTTCCGGAAATGCTGGCTGGACAGTCCACATAAGTGTGATGCTCTTCTACTGGATATGCTTTAAAGGTTACTCCTGTTAATCCAGCAATGTTCGCTAAGTAAGGATCCATGCAAAGAGTGATTTTATCATCATCATCACTGCCATCACCACTAACCCAGCGAACAAGTAGATCCGTTCCAGCAGGGCAATTTGCAATACCCATATCGTCATCCTTGGGATAAGCAGATCCTCCAAGCTCTTTGTTGCAACACAACGTCATTGTAGAATCATGACCCTCACATTCACCCTCACACCAATGAGCAAATTCGTACAGCCCTCCAACCCCATCTGAACAAGAAGCGTAGTTCGGAGTAGTGCCTCCCCAATATTCCAAAGGATAGGCCTTACAAACTAAAGGCGGCGGGACAGGCGGGTCTTTCAGTTCTGTAACCGCATCTCCCATAATTTCTGTTTGAACCTTTTCAAAATAATTCGTCATAGGGTCTCGGACATCGCCCCCTGTTTGAAAAAATGTTTTAAACCCCCAAAAAGCCACTAACCCACAAATGGTTAGAAGCAAAAGATACTCAATGGCAATTTGCCCTTTAAAAAGTTTATTTTTCATAATGAAATGCTCTCCACTTTTAAGTATATCATATTCTCAAGCTTTTAAGATACTTGACCGTTTCTTTCGGTTTTGAAGAACTAAAGAAATAACTAGCTGTCGCAAGAATATTAGCTCCCGCCTTAACGGCTTCTGGTGCAGTTAGCTCGTTAATGCCGCCATCCACCGCGATATCTTTATCAAAAATATCTCTTAAGCCCTGAATTTTCGCAAGTGCTACTGGCATAAACTTCTGCTTTGCAAACCCTGGATTAACCGACATCACCAAAACGCCATCGGCCTGCTCTAAAACACCCTGAATACAAATAGGGCTAGATGGATTTAAAACAACAAAGGCCTTTTTGCCGTTGTCCTGAATTCTTTGAATATCTTTCCTAAGCTTTGATATATTAATAGCATCAACTTGCCGAGTATACCCATCTGCCTCTTTTGTCAAATGGCCATCAAGCGCATAACACTCTGCATGCAAAGATATTGAATCTGTTCCTACTTTTAAAAAAGAATCGATATACGCGCTTGGATTCTCAATCATAAGATGCGCTTCAATCGGAAGCTTTGTAATCGGACGAATAGCTTCTACAATAAGCGCACCAACGGTAATATTCGGAACAAAATGACCGTCCATAACATCAATGTGCAGCATGTCAACACCAGATTCTTCACACATTTTAATTTCATTAGCTAAATTTGCAAAATCAGCACATAAAATACTAACGCTAACTTTAATTTCCTTACTCATTGATCTCCTTTAAATGAGCACATAACTTACGCGACTATCAAGGAGCGCTAAGTTATTAGTGCGAATTTATCCCATACCCGAAGGGTATCGGGATATTAACCGTTTAGATTTTCAACCCTTATCCCCACACGTGAAGCGTGTTGGAATTCTTTAATAAATAAATTTTAACCTTCTGCGCCTGCTTTGCTTTTTAAATCTTGATACAGGTAATAACTAAAAATCATTGCATAAATACCGAGTGCTATTTTAACAGCTTCATTGATAATAAATCCAACATATGGAATCAGAACCATAAAAGAAGAAATAATGGAAATCAAAAGCGCAACGCCCATTAGCGCAAGCATTTTAAGCAAAAATTCTTTTAGATTAGCCTTAATGACGGATTTGCTAAGAACCAGCGCTTCATTTCCCCTCTTCTCGTCGAGAATAACCGACAATTGTGAAAAGCTATATAAAACAGAAAAAATGATACCTGGAATAATCAAAAGCAGCGACCATAAAAGCACTTTGATAAAAACAATGACAGACACAACCGCAAACGGCTTTAAGACGCCTCTTGCTTCTTTATACATTTCCATGCCACTAACCGCTTGACCTTGCGCAGCATTATGAATTGTTTTAATAAGAGCAATCGAATAAAGCAATGCAAACAGAGTAATAGCTATAAACGCAATCCCTGAAACTAAAATGGAGATGACAAAAAAACCTCCATCAGCTGATTTTAAAAACGTAAAAATTCCACCACCTAACAAAATTAATACAACCATTGGAACAAAAAAGATGAAAAAAACAATAGAAAAAACTTTAATATTCTTTAAAAATAAATCATAACTTTTTTTAAAAATAGCGCTAAAATTTTCTTCCACGTCATGCCCCTTTCTTTAAAATGTACATATATTTATTTGATAAAGTATTATACCTTATTATAAAGCACGCCGCCACTCCTGCGACAATTAAAAAGGCTTAGATTTTATCTAAGCCTTTTTTGGTGCGCGGGGTGGGACTTGAACCCACACGGATTACTCCACACGCCCCTCGAACGTGCGCGTATACCATTCCGCCACCCGCGCATAAACTATCACTATAGCCACTCTTTAAAATTTTTCAACCCAAGAACTTTTAAGTCCCCTCTTCTCTATCTTCAAATCGCCTCATGTCGATAACCAGTGTTTTTTCTTGAAAACTTGATGGTTTTTCAGAGGCAACCCCAGAATCCACCTTGATCTGATATCGATACATTTGCTTTTCATCATTAATATCTCTAAAAATATATAAAACCATCTTTGTGCTAGGATCAAAATTGATGTGAAACACCTCCATCGTTCCTTTAGCAACTTCTCTTAAAAGGCAAGAAACCAAACCCACCATGTTATGACTATAAACAGTCGTTAAATTGCCAAATTCATCACCTCTGTTTTTTAAATATCTCTCTTCAGGCTGAACAAAATAAATCTTCTCATATTCATTAATATTAACTTTTGCCATTTGATCTTTAACAAACTGAATCTCCTTCTGGCTTGGAACAACACGATAATTTAATATTGTCTGATGTGCCTGCACCACACCATAAAAACTTAACAACAAAAGTGCGATAGAAAAAACTATTCTTTGACGATTTTGAAAAATAAATTGAATCCATGCCCTTGCCGACCATATAAAAATAAAGAAAACAAGCACTGTGAGCGGTCCCGCACATCGATAATAAAAAATACTTTGACTGGAGACAAGGTTAGGCAAAAAACTTAATAATGATAAAATAATCAAGATTGAAGATCGAACAAAACCATTTATAAAAAATTCTATTCTTTCTTCTTTTTGCTGTCGTAAAACTTCTAAAGCAATCGCGGAAATGACAAACGTAACACCAACAGCAGCAGCTATCTTATAAGGAAATATATTCCACAAGTTTAATGCATTTACCAAAGGCTCTCTAAGAAACCATCCTATTTTTCCAAAATAATCTGTTGTCAGCGCATATGGATTATATCCCCATAAATTAAATCGAGAAAAATATGGCTTAATTAACCGAAGAACAAGCACGTAAAGACCTAGCGAAACGATTGCCGGAGAAAATAAATTAATCATCCGATTCTTAATTTCAGAGAAATCCTTAAACTCAGAAAATAAAACAACCAGCCCAGCCATCGTCCAATAAAACATAGCTGTTGGCTTATACGTCGACAAGGCACAAAAAAACAAGAAAACAGATAATACAAATCGACCATTAAATATCCGACGAACGATCTTATCCGACAAAGAAATACGGTAAGCAGACGAAAAAGCCCCAATGGCAAATAAAATAGAAACTGGCTGGTAAGTCATTGCCGTCTGAGATACGGCAATCTGAAAAGAAGGCAAAGTAAAAACAGCTAACGATAATAAAAAAGCGTTTCGTGATGAAAAAAATTTCTTCCGAAGCCAGAAAAAAAGAATGAGTGCGCAAAACGCAAGATTAACGACACCTAAAAATCGAACACCTTTAAGGTCATCAATAGAATTGATCAAAAACCCCATTGCCATGTACAGATGCGCCCCAATAAAACGCCCAATTGATAAATTAAAAAGCGTCCCTGGCGCCTCAGGTCTCGTCGAAGTTCTTAAAAAGAAGATGACATCATCGTGATATGCATAATACGATGAAATGGCAGGCCAAAATGCAATACATAGAAAGATTAAAAAAAGGGAAAAAATAATGACTCTTTGAAAAACTTTTGTTTTAATCATAAAACCTTAAGGCCTCTTCACCAGAGAAGCAGCCACAAAGCTTTGAAACAAAGGATGCGCTTTGTCTGGCTTCGATTTAAACTCAGGATGAAACTGACACGCAACGAACCATGGATGATTTTTAAGCTCGAGAATCTCGACCAATTTCTTCTTTGTATTAATGCCTGAAAAAATAACACCTTTTTTCTCAAAAACTTTTCGATATGCATCATTAAACTCATACCGATGACGATGCCTCTCAGATATGCTCTCTTTCTTATATGCCTGAAAACTTTTTGTTTTCTTTTGCAACTTACAAGGATACGCACCTAAGCGCATTGTAGCTCCCATATTCTTAATTTTCTTTTGCTCCTCTAAAAGGCTAATGATAGGATACTTTGTTCCCTTGTCAAATTCTGTTGAATTTGCTCCTCTGTATCCACAAACATTACGAGCAAATTCAATCGAAGCAATCTGCATGCCTAAACAAATCCCGAAAAATGGAATACCTTTTTCTCGAGCATATTGAACAGCTTTTATTTTTCCCTCAATTCCCCTCGTTCCAAATCCGCCAGGAATAAGAATACCGTCGGAATCTTTAAGATATTTCTTGACACTAAATTTCTCAATATCTTCAGAATCAACCTTGTTGATAATAACGCGTGCATCGTTAGCAATTCCACCATGCACTAAAGCTTCATAAATTGATTTATATGCATCTGGAAGAGAAATATATTTCCCAACAACAGAAATTCTAACTTCTTTGGAAGGATTTCTTAATCGTTTTACAACATAATCCTCCCATTTCTTAAGATCGCTATCTGGCTTCTTAATATTTAATTTTCTTAAAATAAGATTATCTAATCCTTCTTTCTTGAGAAAGACAGGAACTTCATAAATATGCTTAACATCAATCGCCTCGATAACAGCTTCTCGATCAACGCTACAAAAAAGAGCAATCTTTTCTCTTTGCTCTTTAGTCATATGTTTTTCTGTTCGACACAACAAAATATCTGGAGCGATACCAATTTCACGCAAACGTCCAACACTATGTTGTGTCGGCTTTGTTTTATGTTCACCTGCAGATTTAATAAAAGGCAAGAGCGTCACATGTACATTAATGCAATAGCTTGGACCAATTTCCCATTTCATTTGTCGAATAGCTTCAAGAAACGGCAAACTTTCAATATCACCAATCGTTCCACCAATTTCAACAATCGTGACGTCCACATCGCGAGCTTTCGCAACCTTCTTTATTCTATTTTTTATTTCATCTGTAATATGAGGAATGATCTGAACTGTTTTCCCAAGATATTCACCTTTGCGCTCTTTTGAAATAACAGAAAAATAAACTTTACCCGTGGTAATGTTGCTATCCTTACCAACCCGAGCATTTGTAAAACGTTCATAATGACCTAAATCCAAATCCGTTTCGGCACCATCGTCTGTCACATAAACTTCTCCATGCTGAAAAGGGCTCATGGTTCCAGGGTCGACATTAAGATAAGGATCACATTTGATTGTGGTTGTGGAGAGACCTCTTTCTTCAAGCATTTTTCCAATCGAAGCAGAGGCAATGCCTTTTCCAAGGCTCGAAATAACGCCGCCTGTAACAAAAATAAATTTACTCATGGGTGTTTCCTGTCATTAATATTTTAATATTATAATAAAATTTTAAAGATTATACACCTAAAATCTTAACAGTTCTTTTCTAGTAAATACTTGCTCTGGTTCTTCGGAACTTGCTCAGGATACACACCATCAAAACATGCGTGACAAAACGCATTAGAATCTTTCATGATTCCAAGCATTCCCTCTAAGCTTAAGTATTGAAGAGAATCAACCTCAATAAAATCAGCGATCTCTTTAACGCTCTTGTTGGATGCAATCAACTCACCTTTACTAGGAAAATCAATACCATAAAAACAAGGAAATGTAATCGGCGGACATGTCACTCTGAAATGAATCTCTTTAGCCCCAGCTCTTCGAATCTCCTCGACACGACTTCGACTTGTTGTACCGCGCACAATAGAATCCTCAACAACCACAACACGCTTTCCTTTTAAAACATCACGAATTGGGTTTAATTTTACACGCACCCTAAATTCCCGCAAAAACTGACTCGGCTGAATAAAAGTCCTGCCAATATAATGATTTCGAATCATGCCAATTTCTAAAGGAAGACCTGACTCTTTAGCATATCCAACTGCCGCATAATTTCCCGAATCAGGAATCGCCATAACAAAATCTGCATCAATAGGATGTTCTTTAGCAAGCTGTTCCCCTAAACGTTTTCGCACTAAATAAATATTATCATCAAAAATATGGCTGTCTGGTCGAGCAAAATAAATATTCTCAAAAATACAATGCGCCTTTTTCTTGCTTTTCTCTAAAAATACACTTTCGACCTTTCCATCGCTAATAAAAACAATCTCACCCGGCTCAAGCTCTCGGACAAGCTGTGCTCCAATCAAATCCAAAGCACATGTTTCACTGACTAAAATATATGCGTCTCCTTTTTTACCTAAACATAAAGGGCGAAACCCAAAAGGATCGCGCGCACCAACTAAAACATTTCCCATCATAAAAACAAGAGAAAAAGCTCCCCTTAAACGCATCAAAGCATTCTTAATCCATGCTTTGATATCTCCATTCTTTGTTTTTGCTAAAAGATGAACAATCACCTCAGAATCCATTGTTGTCTGGAAAATAGATCCCTGCTCTTCTAATTCATTATAAAGATCTTCTGTGTTTGTCAAATTGCCGTTATGCGCAATAGCAATCGGTCTATTTTTATGTGTCGCTAAGAACGGTTGAATATTCTTAGAATTACTAGATCCTGTTGTTGAATAGCGAGTGTGCCCTATTGCAAAGTTACCTTTAAGACTCTCAACAGAGTTTTCATTAAAACAATCTGCAACAAGGCCTCGAGCTTTTTGTGAGTGAATTTTCTTTCCATCAAAAGAAAGAATGCCGCACGATTCTTCTCCTCTGTGCTGTAACGCATACAGACTTAAAAAAACAATCTTTGCTGCTTCTTCATGATTGGAAACACCGACAATGCCACACACAGTTAAACTCCTTTACGATAATATTCTTGCAAAGACTTTACATTAAAATCTTTTTCTTTGCTTGATTCAATTCCGTTGATAGCCGCCCATGCCCCTTGTATCGTTGTGATGCACGGAACATTTTGCAAAATAGCAGCTGCGCGAATAGAACGCATATCTGATTGACTCTTTTGCCCAGAAGGCGTATTAATAATCAAATTAATCTTATTCTCTTTAATTAATTTTAACAAATCATTTTTTCCTTCACCAACTTTATCAATAATCTGAACTTTAATTCCATTTTTTTTAAGCGCTCGGGCTGTCCCCCTTGTTGAAAGAAGGTGGAATTTCATATCAAAAAGTTTTTTTGCTAAAAATGCAATATTGCGCTTATCTGTGTCATTAACGCTTAAGAAAATCTTTCCATCTTGAGGCAAAGATTGACCAGCCGCTGCTTGCGATTTTGCAAAGGCAGCACCAAAAGTTTCATCAATGCCCATAACCTCTCCTGTTGACTTCATCTCAGGACCTAAAACAATGTCCACGCCGGAAAAACGAGAAAAAGGCAAAACAGATTCTTTAACCGAAATATTCTTCAATTCTTCAATATCAACAAATTTAAAATCAGATATCTTTTTTCCAGCCATAATTTGAGATGCTATCTTCGCTAAAGACACCCCTGTTGCCTTACTAACAAAGGGTACAGTTCGAGACGCTCTCGGATTAACTTCCAAAACATAAATCCGATCCCTTTTAATCGCAAATTGAATATTCAAAAGACCAACAACTTTTAATCCTTTAGCAATATCACAAGTATGTTTTTTAATTCTCTTAATTAACGTCGAACTCAACGTATGTGGTGGCAAAACGCATGCTGAATCACCTGAATGAATTCCTGCATTTTCAATATGCTCCATCATGCCAGCAACAACAGCATCTTGTCCGTCAGAAATACCATCCACATCAACCTCAATCGCATCTTCAATAAATTGATCAATCAAAACAGGGTGTCCCTGCGAAACATCTTTAGCCTCTTCAATAAATTCAAGCAATGATTTCTCATCGTACACAATTTTCATAGCCCTACCACCTAAAACATAAGATGGTCTTGCTAAAACTGGATATCCAATTCTTTGCGCGATTTTAATCGCTTCCTCTGCAGAAAGAGCAGCACCATTTTCAGGCTGAGAAAGTCCAAGCTTTGTGATAAATTCTGAAAACTTTTCTCTATTCTCTGCTAAATCAATAGACTCCACTGTCGTTCCAATAATAGGCACCCCAACTTCATTTAACGCATGCGCTAAATTAAGCGGAGTCTGTCCACCAAGCTGTACGATAACGCCATCTGGTTTTTCAACCTCAACAATATTCATAACATCTTCAAACGTGAGTGGCTCAAAATAAAGACGATCAGATGTATCATAATCCGTCGAGACTGTCTCAGGATTTGAATTAACCATAATCGTTTCGAAATCCATTTCTTTTAATGCAAACGAAGCATGACAACAACAATAATCGAATTCAATACCTTGTCCAATACGATTTGGCCCACCACCTAAAATCATAATCTTTTTTTTCTGACTCTTTTCTTTCTTCGCAGCCTTGCTTTCATCTTCATCTTCATATGTTGAATAATAATATGGCGTATACGCTTCAAACTCAGCTGCACACGTATCAACTAATTTAAAAACCGCACGAATACCTAGGCTCTCTCTTAAGCTTCGCACTTCTTTTTCAGTTGTTAAAAAAATCTGAGCCAATTGTGCGTCGCCAAACCCCCACTGCTTTGCTTGTCTTAAGGAATCTTCGCCAACCGTCTTTTTTTCATCAAATTCTTTTTTAAGTTTATTCTCAAATTCTACCAATTCTGCGATATTAGAAAGAAACCATGGATCAATCTTTGTAATTTCAAAGATTTCGTCAATACTCATTCCTTTTTGAAGTGCATATTTAATATAAAAAATACGAGATGCATTTGGAACTTTAAGTCGCTGAGTCATCTTCTCATCAGAAATATCTTTAAAATTAAGTTTGTTGTCTAATCCCACATGCCCTATTTCAAGACCACGCAAACCTTTTTGCAAAGATTCTTTAAACGTGCGCCCTATCGCCATTGTTTCTCCAACAGACTTCATGGAAACACCTAAAGTGTCGCCTGCCTCAGGAAATTTCTCAAAAGTAAATCTTGGAATTTTTGTCACACAATAATCAATCGTCGGCTCAAACGCAGCGGGCGTTTCTCTTGTAATATCATTTTGAATTTCATCTAATGAATATCCAATAGCCAATTTCGCTGCAAACTTTGCAATCGGAAAACCTGTTGCTTTGCTCGCCAAAGCAGAACTGCGAGATACTCGAGGATTAACTTCAATAACAACAATGCGTCCATTTTTAGGATCAACTGCAAACTGAACATTGCACCCTCCGGTCTCGACGCCAATCTCTCGAATTACTGCAAGAGTTTGATCTCGCATTCTTTGATATTCTTTATCCGATAAAGTTTGCGCTGGAGCAACCGTAATGCTGTCACCGGTATGAACACCTAAAGGATCTAAATTCTCAATAGAACAAACAATAACAACGTTATCTTTACAATCTCGCATAACCTCAAGCTCATATTCTTTCCACCCCTCGATAGACTCTTCAATCAAAATTTCACTATTCATACTACTTTCAAGACCTAGAAAAGCTATTTTTTCAAGCTCTTCATCATTATGAACAATTCCTCCACCCGTTCCGCCTAATGTATAGCTTGATCGAACAATCAAAGGAAATCCAATTTTCTTGGCTGCTTCTCGAGCTTCTTCAATGGTATGCGCAAACGCACTTTCAGGCACTTCAAGACCAACTTTCAAAACAGCTTCTTTAAAACATTCACGATCCTCTGCTTTTTTAATAACATCATACGGTGCCCCAATAAGCTCGACATTATATTTTTCTAAAATACCTTGCTCAGAAACTTTCATCGCTAAATTTAAACCTGTTTGACCGCCTAGCGTTGGCAAAAGCGCATCTGGCCTTTCTTTTTCAATAACGCGCTCAACAAACTCCGGTGTCAAAGGCTCAACATAGGTCGCATCCGAAATCTCAGGATCTGTCATAATCGTCGCTGGATTTGAATTAATCAAAACGACTTCATATCCTTCTTCTTTAAGCGCCTTGCAAGCCTGCGTTCCAGAATAATCAAACTCACATGCCTGTCCAATAATAATCGGACCGGAGCCAATCAATAAAATTTTCTTTATATCGTTACGTCTCGGCATGAAAATCCTTCATCATTTTAATAAACTTATCAAATAAATATTGTGCATCATGTGGACCAGGTGAAGCTTCAGGATGATATTGAACAGAAAAAAGTGGATACTTCTTGTGATCAATTCCTTCAACTGTTTTATCGTTCAAATTAATATGTGTCACTTCTACATCCTCTTTATTTAAACTTTCTATATCAATACAAAATCCATGATTTTGAGATGTAATGGAAATTTTATTTTCTTTCAAATCTTTTACAGGATGATTGGCGCCTCTATGTCCAAACTTTAATTTGTATGTTTTTCCACCAAGAGCCAAACCCAAAATTTGATTACCTAAACAAATACCAAACATCGGCAATTTTCCTAGAAATGCCTTAACAGTCTCTACAACATACGGCACAGCCGCAGGATCTCCTGGACCATTAGAAATAAAAAGTCCGCTAGGATTAATAGCTAAAATTTCTTCAGCACTTGCTGTTGAAGGAAAAACATGAACTTCGCATCCAAGACTAGCAAGAATTCTTAAAATATTAAATTTAACACCACAATCAATAACTGCAACTTTCAAATCATGCTTTGCACCCTTATTCCAAATATACTTTTCTTTTATGGAGACCTCTTTAACCCAATCGCTGCCTTCCATGTCTGGCACTTTTTTTAGCTTATCAGCTAAGCTTTTCGGGTCAAAATCTTCTGTGGAAATAATACCTTTCATGGCTCCGCAAACTCTTAAATGTCGCGTCAAAGCTCTTGTATCAACATTCTCAATCGCAATAATATTATTTTCTTTTAAATATTCCATCAAACATTTTGTGGCACGGAAATTAGAATATCGACGGGCAAACTCTTTAACAACGAATCCTTTAACATGAACCTTATCTGATTCAACATCTTCTTCGTTAACGCCGTAATTTCCAATCAAAGGATATGTCATGGTGACAATTTGACCCGCATAGGAAGGATCAGTCAAGATTTCTTGATACCCACTCATCGAGGTATTAAAAACCATCTCGCCTGCACTTTCTCCGGAAGAAAAGATAGAACGTCCTTGAAAAATCGTTCCATCTTCCAAATATATGATTGCTTTTTTCATATAAAATAAATACCAAAAGGCATGTTTCAAGAACTGGCTCTTCAAAGCCAGGTACAATATATCATTATTAATTTGCGCGTCAAATAATATTCATTAATTTTATTTGACTAAATATTCATTAACTCCTTCAGCAGCGCTGCGCCCTTCATGAATAGCCCAAACAATTAACGACTGACCGCGACGCATATCTCCAGCTGCAAAAACACCATTAGCACTAGTCATATACTTCTCATCTGTTCTAACGTTGCCTCTTTCATCAAGCTGTATATTCAAATTATCAACTAACCCTTTTTTAAAAGGGCCCATAAATCCCATAGCCAAAATTAATAAATCACAATCTACTTCAAATTTAGAGCCAGGAACTTCTTTCATCGACGCCCTTGATGTAACCGGATCTTTAAAACCATATTCCAACCTTACCCCATGAAGTTTTTTAAGCTTTTTCTTTTCTCCGCCTAAGCTTTTTGTCAAGATGCAGTAATCTTGATCAACTCCCTCTTCATGAGAGCTTCCTTCTTTATAAATAAACGCCCATTCAGGCCACGGATTATCAACTGCCCTTGTTAAAGGAGGACGCGGCAAAATCTCAAACTGCTTTACACTTTTTGCCCCCTGACGGTTTGCCGTACCAATGCAATCAGCTCCTGTGTCACCACCACCTAAAACAATAACATTCTTATCCTTAGCAGTAATTTGCTCCTTTGGCTTAACTCGAACTCCAACATTAATGCGGTTTTGCTGACGTAAATAATCCATCGCTTGATAGACTCCTTGCAACTCTCTCCCAGAAACCTTAAGATCACGAGCATCTTCCGCACCACCAGCTAACACACTCGCATCAAATTCCTTTTGAACATAACGAATCGAAATATCAACACCTATTCTACATCGCGTCTTAAACACAATTCCTTCTTCTTTTAGAATATTTACACGCCTTTCAATAATCTTTTTCTCAAGCTTAAAATCCGGAATACCTAAAGACAAAATTCCACCAATGCTTTCACTCTTTTCAAAAACAGTAACGCTATGACCAGCCTTATTCAGCTGGTCAGCGCAAGCTAGCCCAGCAGGACCTGATCCAATAACAGCAACGGACTTACCCGTACGTTTAACCGGAGGCTTAGGCTTAACCCACCCTTCTTCGAAAGCCTTCTCAATAATCGAAAGCTCTATATTGCGAATCGTAACAGCATCTTTCGTAATCCCTAAAACACACGAATACTCGCATGGAGCAGGACAAATGCGACCAGTAATTTCAGGAAAATTATTTGTTTCTATCAAGCGCTCATACGCCTCTTTCCAGCGTCCACGATATACAAGATCGTTCCAATCAGGAACTAAGTTTGCCAACGGACATCCCCAATGACAAAAAGGTGTGCCACAATCCATACAACGCGCTGCTTGCTGACGCAAATCTTCAACAGGCAAAGGATGAATAAACTCCCTCCAATGCTGCTTTCTCATCTCAACAGAATCCTTCGAGAAGTCTTCTCTTTTATATTTTAAGAAACCAGTAATATCGCCCATATTCTTATTTAAATACCTTTTCTTCGCGCTCTATCGCTTCATCTTCTTTCATCATCTTCCCTAAAACCCTTCGGTATTCCATAGGAAAAACTTTAACAAAAGACGGAAGAGCCTGATCCCAATTATCCAAAATATCTTTAGCCTTTTGACTTTGCGTATATGAAAAATGTTTTTCAATCATATTTTTAAGTTCTACAATATCCTTAACATCTCTCACAAGCTCTAAATCAACCATATCTAAATTACATCTACCATCAAGCTTATTATCAGGATCATAAATATACGCTATTCCCCCGCTCATTCCAGCAGCAAAATTAACACCAGTTTCACCTAAAATAACCACGCGCCCTTCTGTCATATATTCACACCCATGATCCCCAACACCCTCAACAACCACGTAAACACCGCTATTACGGATAGCAAATCGTTCACCAACACACCCATGAATATAAGCCTCACCAGACGTTGCACCATACAAAAGAACATTCCCACAAATAGCATTCTCGCCAGGATTGTACGTAGATTTTTTATAAGGCTTAACAACAATTTTCCCGCCACACAACCCTTTTCCTAAATAATCATTAGATTCTCCCTCTAAAATAAACTTTATCCCTTTAGACAAGAAAGCACCAAAACTTTGACCAGCAGCCCCCTGAAAATGACAAACAATCGTATCCTCTGGCAACCCTTCTTGTCCATAACGCCTTGCAATCTCTCCAGAAAGCATTGCCCCCGTTGTTAAATTTGTATTAAAAATTGGCATCTCAATAAAAACGGGTTCTTTCTTTTCAAGAGCTTCACGTGCAAGCTCAATCAATTTTTTATCAAGCACTTTCTCGATACCATGATCTTGAGCTTCGCGACAGCGTACATCTGAATTTTCTTTCTGAACAACTTGAGTTAAAATTCGTGAAAAATCTAACCCTTTAGCTTTCCAAAAATCAATTGCCTCGTTTACCTCTAGAAGATCGCTACGCCCGACAAGCTCATCCATAGTCTTAACGCCAAGCTGAGCCATATATTCTCGAACTTCCTCAGCAATCATAGAAAAGAAATTAACCAAATACTCTGGCTTGCCACTAAAATTCTTACGTAATTGCGGATCCTGCGTAGCAATTCCCACCGAACAAGTATTCATGTGACAATTGCGCATCATAACACATCCGCAAACTACTAATGGCGCCGTTGCAAAGCCAAACTCTTCAGCACCCAACAATGATGCAATTACAACATCACGGCCTGTTTTCATTTGACTATCTGCCTGAATACGAATACGACTACGTAAATTATTCAAGACAAGCGTTTGTTGTGTTTCTGCAAGACCAAGCTCCCACGGAGCACCAGCATACTTTATTGAAGACAAGGGAGATGCTCCAGTCCCACCATCGTGACCACTAATTAACACCATATCCGCATGAGCCTTGGCTACACCAGCTGCAATAGTACCAACGCCTGCTTCAGAGACCAACTTAACCGAAACGCGTGCTTTAGGATTAACGTTCTTTAAATCAAAAATAAGCTGCTTAATATCTTCTATTGAATAAATGTCATGATGAGGTGGAGGAGAAATAAGAGTAACGCCTGGGGTTGAGTACCTTACGCGTGCGATTTCTTCATTAACCTTATGCCCAGGAAGCTGTCCTCCTTCTCCAGGCTTAGCTCCTTGAGCAATCTTAATTTGAAGCTCCTTAGCATTAACAAGATATTCGGCGGTAACACCAAATCGACCACTGGCAACTTGCTTAACTTCACTACACTTGCTATCACCATTAGGAAGCGGCTTATAACGCGCAGGATCTTCTCCTCCTTCACCACTGTTGCTCCTAGCATTCATGCGATTCATAGCAATAGCTAATGTTTCATGAGCTTCTCGACTGATGGAGCCAAATGACATAGCAGACGTAACAAACCTTTTCACAATAGATGAAACAGGCTCTACCTCCTCAATTGAAATAGCTTTTGTCTTTTTAAATTTAAAAAGTCCACGCAACGTAGATTGTTTCTTAGTCTGATCATTAATAAGCTGAGCATATTCTTTGTAAAGCTTAGTATCATTATTACGTGTCGCTGTCTGTAATTTATAGATCGCTTCTGGTGTCCACAAGTGCCTTTCACCGTCTCTACGAAATGCGTACTGCCCGCCATTAGCAAGAGCATCACTATCAACCCGAGAATCCTCTAAGGCTTGTTCATAGCGCAAATTGGCTTCTTTGGCAACTTCATCAAGTCCGATTCCTTCAATACTAGAAACCGTACCCGTAAAATATTTCTCAACGATATCACGGCTTAAACCAACTGCCTCAAAAACTTGCGCCCCTCTATAGCTACGCAAAGTTGAAATTCCCATCTTAGACATAATCTTTAAAAGTCCCTTGCAGAGCGCATGAATATAATTTTCCAAAGCCTTTGTGGTGCTGACTCCTTTTTCCAACATTTTTCTCTGAGCCATATCTACCACTGTTTCAAACGCTAAATATGGATTAATTGCTGTGGCTCCATATCCTAATAAAAGCGCAACATGATGAACTTCGCGAGCCTCAGCTGTTTCAACGACTAGACCTACCTGTGATCGCAACCCTTCGTTAATCAAATGCTGATGAATTGCCGAAACAACTAACAATGTTGAAATTGGTATTAGTCCGTCCGGAAGATTGCGGTCACTCAAAATAAGCAACGAACACCCATTGCGTACAGCAGTCGCAGCTACACGTCTCAACTTATCTAAAGCTTCTCCTAAGTCTTCTCCGTTGCCTTGACGTAAAAAACCCATTTGCAAAGTTGTTGTCCAAAAATCTTTTAACTTTAGAGAACTAACACGCTCAAGATCTTCGTTAGAAAGAATCGGATGCATTAGTTTAATCAAGCGTGCATTTTGAGGAACTTCCGTCAAAATATTGCCAAATTTTCCCATAAACGTCATCAAAGACATGACAAGCTCTTCGCGAATAGGATCAATAGCAGGATTTGTAATTTGTGCAAAAAGCTGTTTAAAATAAGAATAAAGGAGTTGTGGTTTTTCAGATAAAACCGCCAATGGCGTATCACAGCCCATAGAACCAATAGGCTCGGATCCTTTCACTGCCATCGGAGCCAGAATTAACTTAAGATCCTCGCGAGTATATCCAAAAATGCGTTGACGTAAAGCCAGAGTCGATTTATCAACAGGCAAAGAAACGACATCGTTAAAGAATCCATGCAGCTCAATCTTATTTTCCTGTACCCACCTTCTGTAAGGTTGACGACGAGAATAAAACGTTTTTATCTCCGTGTCTTTTAAAACACGTTTTTTCTCCAAATCAACTAAAATAATTTCTCCTGGCCGCAAAGACCCTTTTTCAGCAACGTTTTTAGGATCAATGTCTAAAACTCCAGTCTCGGAAGCTAAGACCATAAACCCATCTTTAGTAATTGTATAACGACAAGGACGCAGGCCGTTGCGATCCGATAGCGCCCCTACAACATGACCGTTGCTAAAGGCAACAGCAGCAGGCCCATCCCAGGGCTCCATAAGTCCTGCGTGATATTCAAAAAACTTTCTTAAATCTGGACCAACAGGATATTTGACACCCCAAGCCTGAGGAATCATCATCATCATTGCATGAGGCAAGTCTCGTCCGCCATTAGCTAAAAGTTCTAAAGCATTATCCAAACAAGCTGAATCGCTACCATTAGGATCAATAATCGGCAATATTTTCTTTATATCCTCACCAAAAAGATCCGATGATAAAAGCTTTTCGCGAGATTGCATTTCATTCAAATTACCACGCAAGGTATTGATCTCGCCATTATGCGCCAAATAACGAAACGGCTGAGCCAATTTCCATGAAGGAAATGTATTCGTGCTATAGCGTTGATGAACAACAGCTAAAGCACTAGCTAGCAATGGATCTTCAAGGTCTCTATAAAAAGCGGAAACCTGCGTAGCCATCATCAACCCTTTATAAATAATTGTCTGATGAGAAAAACTTGGAATATAAAACTGATCTCCTAAAGATAATCTCTCTTGGACTTTATGCTCAATTTCTTTGCGCAATACGTATAATTTTCGCTCAAAAGCTTCTGGGCCAAGATTCTCGCAAGAAACAAAACATTGCACGATAAAAGGTTGTTCTTCTCGAGCCTTTTCCCCTAGCGTAGAACTTTCCACTGGAACAGCTCGCCAGCCCAAGAATTTCAAACCTTCCTGCGCCGCAATTTCTTCAGTAATCTCCTGACAAATATTGCGTAAATCGTTTGCTTGAGGCAAAAACATCATAGCAACGCCATAGCTTCCCTGTTCAGGCAAAGTAATCTTAAGCGCTTGGCATTCTTTTTGAAAAAAATCATCCGGGATTTGTATCAAAATCCCTGCGCCATCACCAGTCTTAGCATCTCCACCAGTAGCACCACGATGAAGAAGGTTCTCTAAAACTTTAATAGAGCGAACAATGATATCGTGAGATTTTCTTCCATCAATATTGACAAGAAATCCCACTCCGCAGCTATCGTGTTCAAATGCTGAATCGTATAATCCTTGATTGAGAGGAAAATTAAATTTTTTCATAATTTAAATTTATTAACTTTTAAAAACACCCATCACATATTTTTCTTTTCTTGATATCGATTCGTAATCGGCAAGCGACGATCCCGACCAAATGCTTTAGGTGTAATTTTAATCCCCGGAGGAGATTGCCGACGCTTATACTCCACACAATCAACAAGTCCAATAATCTTTTTCGCAAGGTTACCATTAATCTTTTTTTTCTTCAACGACTTTAAACTCGAATCTCCTTCAACATAAGCCTCAAGAATAGAATCCAAAACATCATAAGGCGGAAGGCTATCCTGATCTTTTTGTCCTTTTTTAAGCTCTGCTGTAGGAGCTCTTTTAATAATACTTTTAGGAATCAGATCTAAACCTTCTTTTTGATTACGATAATCAACCAACTTATAAACTTTTGTTTTAGGAACATCTTTAATCGGTGCAAATCCACCTGCCATATCACCATAAAGAGTGCAATATCCAACAGCAAATTCACTTTTGTTGCCTGTTGTTAAAACAAGATGTCCAAATTTATTAGAAAGGGCCATTAAAATATTACCTCGAATACGTGCTTGTAAATTTTCTTCAGCAATATTTACTTTTTGTCCTAAAAATGACTTCTTTAGCGCTTGAACATAACTTTGATACACTTGTTTTATTGGTATTTCAATAAAATCGATTCCAAGATTCTTTGCTAATCTTTGCGCGTCTTCTCTTGTTCCTTTCGATGTATGCTGCGATGGCATAGAGACACCTAAAACATTTTCTTTGCCAATTGCATCACTTGCAATTGTAGCAACCAAAGCAGAATCAATCCCACCACTAATTCCAAGAGTAATCTTTTTAAACCCATTTTTAATAATATAATCACGCGTTCCACAAACAAGGGCATTATAAATTTCTTCGTTTACACTTATTCTTTTCTTTTTCTTTGACTTAATAAAAACCTTTTCTGTAGATACATCTTGCTTAAGCACGCATATTTTTACATTCTTAGAAATTTTCTTTTCTTTAGCTTCAATATCAACAACAATTAAATCATCTTTAAACTGTCGTCCCTCTGCTAAAACCTCCCCTTTAGGGCTAACAACAACACTCGATCCATCAAAAACAAGCTCATCTTGTCCACCAACAAGATTACAACAACAAACAAATGCTTTTACTTGTTTTGCCCGCTTAACAAGAAGAGATCGACGCTCAATGGTTTTGCCGCAACAATATGGAGAAGCCGAAAGATTTAAAAGTATTTGTGAACCATCTTTAACTTGTTTAGCAGACAACCCTTTTTCTTCCCAAATGTCTTCACAAATACTTATGCCAAAACGAATTCCATCCAAAGAAAAAATAGGATTCTTTTCCCCTTTAAAAAAATAACGCTTTTCATCAAAAACTCCATAATTAGGAAGACATTCTTTTGCATAAACACCCTTAATCTTTCCACTAGAAATAACAGCAGCAGAATTATAAAGTTTTTTATTACGTTTACGATCCACAAACCCAACAACAACAATAATATCTTTTATTTTTGAAGCAAGACTGTGGAGTACCTTTATATTATCATCAACAAAATGTTTTTTAAAAAGCAAGTCCTCCGGTGGATAACCTGTGATACTAAGCTCTGGAAAAACAACCACGTCAGCGTCTACCTGCTTAGCGGTTTCCACAAAACTCAAAATCTCCTTGGCATTCTGATAAAGATCGCCAACAATTGTATTCATTTGTGCAAGTGCGATTCTTATTTTTTTCATTTTTTTGCCTACTTTTTATACAATAAATTTCAAAAAAACTTAAAGATTCCAAAGCCTTCAATATCAACATACTTTTTAAAAAAAATCATAAATCTTTCCTAAAATTAAAGCATAAACAACATCTCAGCATAAGATGGAAGCGGCCAAATATCTGACGGAACTAATCCTTCAAGAGTATCAATTGGCTGACGTAATCTTTCCATTGCTTGTTTTGTCTTAACGCCATCCTTTTTTGCAATAATTGCCTCTAATTTATCCACATTAACCAAAGCCATCTCCACTTGCCTTGTAATTTCCTTAAGTAATTTACGAGACGCTGTTGACTTTGTTTTATTTACAGACTCAACTGATCGAATTGTTTCAGCTAATTGATTTTGATATTCAATAGCAACTGGCAAAATCATAGTTTTTGCCATATCCGCTGCAAGTCGCCCTTCAAAATCTAGAATCGTCTCATATATTGCCTTATACACTTCATAACGAGAAGCTAACTCTTTTCTAGTTAAAACTTTCTGTCTTTCAAACAAAGCTGGAATCTCAGGTTTCTTTAAAATCTCCAAAGCTTCTGACGTATTCTTTAAGTTCGAAAGACCTCTTTTCTTAGCCTCCTTAACCCAATCTTCTGTATAATTATCTCCATTAAAGATAACTCGTTTATGCTCTTTAATAATACTCTTTAAAAGATTCTGAACAGATACATTAAAATCTTTTTTATCTTTTTCTAACGTTTCACACATTTCATCTAAAACATCAGCAACAATCGTATTTAAAACAATGTTTGGTCCGGCCAAATTTGTATTAGAACCTACCGCACGAAATTCAAACTTAGCACCTGTAAATGCAAAAGGAGACGTTCTATTGCGATCTGTTACGTCTCTTGGCAACATTGGCAAAGAATCTACCCCAATTTCTAAGACACCACCTTTTTTAGATGTTCTTGCACCACCTTTTTCAATCTGCTCAATAATATCTGTAAGCTGATCACCTAAAAAGATAGATATAATAGCAGGCGGTGCTTCGTGAGAACCAAGTCTGTGATCATTTCCTGCCGATGCGATAGAAACACGCAACAGTTCTGCGTACTTATCAACAGCCTTAATTACAGCACAAAGCACAACTAAAAATTTTGCATTATCATGAGGATTATCCCCTGGAGCAAGCCAGTTTTTTCCATCAGGCCCAACAATAGCCCAATTATTGTGCTTACCAGAACCATTGATTCCAGCAAAAGGTTTTTCATGAAGAAGACAAACAAAGCCATGCTTCTCTGCAACCTTTTGAGCAATTTCCATACAAATCATATTATGATCAACAGCTAAATTAAGACTTTCAAAAACTGGAGCTAACTCATACTGCGCTGGCGCAACTTCATTGTGTCGAGTCTTTGCAGGAATACCCATTCTCCACATCTCTCGATCAAATTCTTCCATAAAACCCATAATCCGAGTTTTAATAGCTCCAAAATAATGATCTGACATCTGCTGATGCTTGGCTGGCTCTTTACCAAAAAGAGTGCGCCCTGTCTGAACAAGGTCGATTCTTTGATAATAATAGTCTCTATCGATTAAGAAGTATTCTTGTTCACCCCCAAGCGTCGCATACGATTGTTTTCCTTTTGAACTAATACCGAACAGCTCTCCTAGACGACAAACTTGCTTTGACAAAGCTTTCATAGAACGCAACAAAGGCGTCTTTTTATCCAATGATTCACCATGCCATCCAACAAAATACGTTGGAATACAAAGCGTTGCACTCTCAGGCCCTTCTTTAATAAAAGCAGGGCTTGTTGGATCCCATCCAGTATAGCCACGTGCTTCAAATGTTGCACGAAGACCACCTGATGGAAAACTAGAAGCATCTGGCTCACCTTGAGTTAATTCCTTTCCAGAAAACTTTAAAATAACTCCCCCCTCACCATCTGGAGTAATAAAAGAATCATGTTTTTCTGCTGTTGTTCCTGTCAAAGGCTGAAACCAATGTGTAAAATGAGTCGCTCCCTTGGAAACAGCCCACGTCTTCATCGCATCAGCCACTTCGTCTGCAATCGACGAATCAAGAGTTCCCCCTTGTCTAATTGTTACACTTAAAGATTTATACGCTTTTTCAGATAAATAATTGCGCATCACTTTAAGACTAAATACATTTTCACCGTAAAAATCTGCTACCGTCTCAACATTTTTCTTAGATCTTGCTTTCATGCATTCCTCCTATTTAATATTCTAAGATTCAAATCCTCTGCCATCTCTTCCCTATAAATATATCAGTCTTTTAAAACTTTCTTTTCTACAAAAAACAAAAAAAGTCACTACCAAGCTACTCAAGAAACTTACTTATCCTATCGCTTCGCTTCCTTCTTCTTCTGTCCGAATGCGGATACATCGAGGCAAATCTAAAACAAAAATCTTTCCATCTCCAATATTGCCAGTTTTTGCACCCTTAATAATCGCCTGGACTGTTGGCTCAGCATACTCTTTGTTAACTGCGATTTCAAGTCGAACTTTTTTGAGCAAATTAACTTCGTGAACGATTCCACGATAAGTCTCACTATACCCTTTTTGCTGACCGCAGCCAAGAACATTCATAATAGTCATTTTATGGACATCCGCTTCAAATAACGACTTTTTAACATCTGGCAATTTGTGTGGTTGAATCATTGCAATGATTAACTTCATGATATTTTCCTCCATTAACATAAGATTGTTTTATTGTGTTGTAAAGATCTGAAATCCTGTATAAGACTCCATTCCATGTTCACCGATGTCTAAACCTTTAAGCTCTTCTTCTTCGCTAACACGCAAACCAATTGTTGCGTCAATAAGCTTAAAAATAATTCCCATCGTAACACCGACAAAACCAACCACAGCAAGAACTCCCAATGCTTGAATGCCAAGCTGAGTTAAGCCTCCTCCATAAAACAATCCATTAGTGGAAACACCTAAAGCTGCCTTACCAAAAAGTCCAACTGACAAAGTTCCCCAAATGCCATTTATGCCATGAACGGGAAAAGCTCCCACAGGATCATCAATGCGAAACTTATCTAAAAGAACAACCCCCAAAACAACCAAAACACCTCCAACACCGCCAATCACAATAGCTGCCCAAGGATCAATGAAAGCACAAGGAGCTGTAACAGCTACAAGACCCGCCAAAGCACCATTCATAGCCATAGAGAGATCTGGTTTTCCAAACATTCTCCAAACAACCAGCATAGCCACAATGCCTCCAGCTGCTGCTGCTAAATTCGTGTTAATTGCAATTCGTGCAATTAAACTACCATCTCCAACGCCTAGTGTTGACCCTGGATTAAATCCAAACCATCCAAACCATAAAATGAAAACACCCAAAGCTGCCAGCGGAATATTATGACCCGCAATAGCATTAACGCTTCCATCTGTATTATATTTTCCAATGCGTGATTTTAAAATTATGGTTCCAATCAGTGCTGCAACACCCCCAACAGTATGAACAACCGTTGAACCGGCAAAATCTGCAAAACCAAAATTAGCCAACCATCCACCACCCCAAATCCAATGACCAACAATTGGATAAATAAAAGCAGAAATTAAAAACGAATATATCAAATAAGCTTGAAATTTCATGCGTTCAGCCATGCCGCCTGCCACAATCGTTGCAGCTGCTCCACAAAACACAGCCTGAAACAACCAGAACGCATACAGGGGAACATCCGCTGCAGATTCAGCACCAACCAAAAACCATCCGCTTGTTCCCATGAAACTATTTCCAACACCAAACATAATGGCATATCCAAAGATAAAAAACCCTAAAGATGCCATACAAAAATCTAAAAAATTCTTTGTCAAAATATTGCAAGTATTTTTGGCCCGTATAAAACCGGCCTCAACCATGCCAAATCCTGCCTGCATAAAAAACACTAAAAAAGATGCAATGAGCACCCACATGGTGTCAATGCCTGTACGAATACTAATTAAATCACTTGGGTTCATTTCCGCCCTCCTTGTTTTGGAGGATTTTCTTAAAAAAGAAAATCCTCAAGTTAAAGCCTAAACACACCATCAGTGGCTCTTCTTGAGGACGTCATTGCCCAGTTTAAAACAAAAAAGCCCAACCTTTCTCCTATGCTTCTCGTTGGAAAAATGTTGGACATCCTTGCCCAAATAAAAAACCCTCTCAACCTTTCATTAGATCAAGAGGACTCCTTTGCCCTATTACTGATCTAAATATACAACATTCTAAAAAAATGTCAAGTGCAAAAAATCAAGATTTTTTCTGAAGCTCATCCATCAAAACAATAGACTCTGCAATTTCTTTCATTGTCTTACAAGAATTCATGCTCTTTTTATGAATCACTTTATGCGCCTCTTCTTCAGCCAGTCCTTGCATGCGCATCAAGATCCCCTTAGCCCGCTCAACAAGCTTACGAGTTTCAAGCGCTTCTTTAGCTTTAACAGTCTCCTCAACAAGCTTAGTGTTTTCAATAGCAATCGCTGCCTGATTTGAAACCATTTGAAGAACGCTAATCTCTTCTTGCGAAAAAACATGCGGTCTTTTTGTATAAATATTGATAACACCAATCACGCGATCTTTAACAATCATAGGCACCGACAACATTGAACTTAAATGTTCTTTTTCTGCAAGATTTCGATACGCATACTTCTCTTCCATGCGTACATCAAAATACATTTTAGCTTTTTTTGCCTTAACAGCTTCTCCGCTTAATGATTTTGATACTTTTACATTAGGCTTTTTCTTATAATCTTCACTTAAAGACTGCGTTGCCTTAATCGAAAGCTCCTGCTTCTTTTCATCTAAAAGCATAACCGAACAAATTTTAGAATCTAGCATTTCTGCCGTAACAACAACAATCAAACTCAAAATTTCATCTAAATAGCTTTCCGAAGTAATCGACTGACTCACCTTCATTAATTTATCAAATTGAATAGCCTTTTTCTTTGTCTCAGCATACAGCCTAGCATTCTCAATAACTCCGCTAACTTGTTTTGCAATAGTAGAAATTAAGCTAACAATACTCAGCGGAAAATCATATACCCTTTTATGCTGTGCATTGATAACACCGATGGCAGACCCTTTATGCAAAATAGGAATCGAAAGAAAAGCTTCATATTGATCTTCAGGAAGAACATCAAAATTCTTAAAACGAGAATCCTTGTACGCATTCTCCTTAATCTGGACTGTTTTATTCTCCTTAGCAACCCAACCTGTAATACCTTCGCCTACCTTTAAAGTAATAGCACCAAGTTCTTTTTTATGAGGCGTTTTTGAAGCCATTAAAGTCAAAATCCTTCTTTTATTATCAAAAAGATAAATAAAAACAGAATCTACTTTTGTAATCGTATTAATAATTTTAACAACTTCACCCAAAACAAAGCTTAAATCTAGATCGGAACTTGTCAAATCAACAATTTTACTCAAAATCTCTATCTGCCGAGCCTGAGTGATTGCTGTTTTACCAGATTTCTTTATTTTTCTTTTTTCAACCATAATGATTCCAAGAATATTAATATCAACAACTTATCGCATATTTTAACATAAAAAAACAAAACTTCCAATTCCTTTAAAAACACGCTAAAATATTAATATGCAAAAAAAGATTTTAATTATTGATGATGACCCCGTCCAGACAAAACTTTTAGAAACAAAACTTCCTGAAAATGGATATCTTTTTTTATCAGCTACCAAAGCAGCTGTCGGCCTTCAAATGGCTATAAATAAACACCCAGATTTAATTATTTTAGATGTTATGATGCCTATCATCAACGGCTATAATCTCTGTCAACTTCTTAAGAACGACCCTACACATAAAAATATTCCAATCATTCTTCTAACTTCTCGCGATAAAGAAAAAGACATCGAGATTGGTCGCAATGTCGGGGCAGACGCCTACCTTATAAAACCAGTCAGCATCTCTTCTTTGTTAGAAAAAATAAAAGAACTTCTAAAAAACTAACTAATGTCATTAACCCCAACACGTTTCACGTGTGGGGTAAATTCGCACAGCACCTTGCATTCACTTTATTCCGCAAGACTGCGTACTTATTTAAAAACTTTCGGCACCCACAATCCTACATAATAAGTCACAATAATAACAAGAATCGCAATCACCAAATGCTCTGCAATAGCCTTTGCAGGATTTGCTTTATCTTTCTTCGCAATATAATAACTAAACAATCCTAAAACAAGCAATCCCCATCCAATACTTACAAAAATCGCTGTTAACGTCTCAAGAAAAATAATAGGCAGAACAAAAATCATAGAAAAGAAAAACTTAACTACAAAAGTCGATATTGTCGCTTCCCAAATTTCTCTTGCGCTATGAACGCCTTCCGCCTCTTCAGAAAGATGAATTCCAAGAGCATCTGAAAATGCATCAGCAATCGCAATTGTTAAAATCCCACCAACAACAACCATCTTAGACCCTGTTCCCGAATAAAGACCAACAATTAACCCCAAAGTCGTGATAATTCCTGAACTAAGCCCGAAACTAAAACCTTTTTGAATGGAATGATTCATTTCTTTTTTTCTTTTTTTCTTTATTTTCTATCAAAAAATGGATTCTTTGATGTTGCGCTTAATGGAATTGCATAGGCAATCTTAACGTCTTTTCCAAGAATTCCCATTTCAAGAGCTGCCTGTCCGACACTATACATAATACGATTATCAATACGATGATCCATAGCTACGCTAACTGCAGAACCAATTGCAATACCTAGGTCTCCTATATTAAAAACGCATGGAATATTCTTATGCTCATCTTTTTGTGCGCAATCTTTAAAACCACACATGCCACACTTCTTTAAACCCATCGGCTTAATCGTTGTGCCAGCTAAGATCATAATAGAAGAATTTAAAATATTTTGCGCGTCTCTTAAAAATCCAGGAGCATCATATTTTTCGCCCATTTCATTTATTTTTTTAGAAAGAATTTCAATGTCTTTACGCTCTGCAATCTTAAAAACAAAAGTATCCGCCCCTTTTCCCTTAGGAGCCGTACGTGCAGCTATGATCATTTTTTGTGCGACATCTTTAAGTGATTGTTCTTTTATTTCATTTTCTTCAATCATGCACCCTCCCCTTTAAGAAATAACATCTTTATGCTATCACAAAGAAAAGCTGTTTTCTATAGACAAGCACGCAATCTTACAAATTTATCTGCTAACAAACAAATGCAATATTCATAAATTACTGAGCAAATTTACCCAAAAAACACAAACAATACAAAATTTTCTTCTATTTTCCTCTTGGTCTTTTTGCATTCAAAGTGTACAATAAAAACCGTTATGGACAAAACAAATATTACAATTATTGGAGCTGGAATTTGCGGTCTTGCCACAAGCTTCATCTTATCGCAAAAATATAAAGATATCTTTGTCGTTGAACAACGCGATTCTTTTGGACGCGAAACATCTTCTCGTAATTCTGAGGTTATCCACGCCGGAATTTACTATCCAAAAAATTCTCTCAAAGCAAATCTGTGTATTAAAGGAAAAACACTACTTTATGATTTATGCAAAAAACATAATATCCCTCACCAACAACTTGGAAAAATCCTGGTCGCTTGTGATAACGCAGAAGAGAAAACAATTGAAGGCATTCAAAGAAATGCAGCTGAAAATGGCGTCAACAATCTTCGTTTTCTCAAAAAAGGTGAACTTGACACTTTAGAGCCAGATATAAAAGCACAAAAGGCACTCCTATGTCCCGACACGGGTATCGTTGACTCACATAAGCTTATGCACTTTTTTTCTGAAAAATCTAAAAACAACAACGTTGAATTTGCTTATAGCATAAAAGTTATCAACATCACAAAAAAAGACTCTGAATACGAAATTACCGTCAAAGAGCCATCTGGTGAACTTTTTTCTTTTAAAACAAATATTATTATTAACGCTGGTGGATTCTATGCCGATGAAATTGCTTCAATGGCAGGCATTGATATTGAAAAAAATAAATACAAAATTCATTACAGCAAAGGTCAATATTTTCGCATTAGCCATCCTAAAAAATTTAAAATTAATCATCTCATCTATCCACCGCCAAGCACTACCGATTTAGGCATTCATATCACTCCAGACTTAGCTGGAGGGCTTCGCCTTGGACCAGATGCAGCCTTTGTTGATACGATTGATTATGCCATCAACGAACAAGATAAAGAAAAATTCGCAACGTCTGTTTCTCGATTTCTTAAAGACCTATCAATCGATGATCTCGTACCCGATACATGTGGCATTCGAGCAAAGCTCCAAGCACCAACAGAAAACTTTAGAGATTTTGTTGTCACTCATGAAAAAGACAAAGGACTTGAAGGTTTTATTAATTTACTCGGAATTGAATCGCCAGGCCTAACGTCTTGCCTAGCCATTGCTGAAATGATAAAAGACCTTTTACAGCCTTTCGATAATCATTGAAACTCCACCGCCACCACCAAAACAAATACTCATTAATCCAATCTTTTTATTTTGATCTTCTAAAGCATACAAAAGGGTTGTAAGAATTCTTGTCGCTGTTGAGCCTAAGGGATGTCCTAACGCAATATCTCCACCAAAAATATTAAATTTTGCATCTTCAATGTTCAATCTTTCTTTTGTCAAAACAGCTTGCGATGCAAACGACTCTCCAATTTCAAAAAGATCGATATCATTTCTTTTCAAATTACATTTCTCAAGACATTTCTCTGCTGCTTTAATAGCGCCTAAAAAAGAATCTTTAGGATCAATAGCAACAGATGAATAGCCTAAGATCTTCGCTTTAGGTTTAAGCTCGTATTTCTTCATAGCTTGTTCGTCTGCCAATAAAATAATCGCTGCAGCATCTGCAGCGGATGATGCATTGCCAGGCGTAACAGTTCCATCCTCTTTAAAAGAACTCGGAAGTCTCTGCATCTTTTCTAAACTAATATTCTTTCTTGCACGCTCATCTTTTGAAAAAATTTCACCATTTTCTTTTTTAATACCAACAATTTCTTGATCAAACTTTCCTTGAAGCTGTGCCTGCAATGCTTTTTGATGACTTTCAAAAGCAAGCTTATCTTGTGCTTCTCGTGAAATGTTAAATTCTTTAGCTAAATTTTCCGCCAACTCTCCCATATGAGAATCTGCCATCACACACCAAAGCCCATCAGAAAGAAGACTCTCTATCGGCTCTTGTTCTCTTTTAATAATTTGAGGATTATGCGTTGCGCTCTCTGCTCCTCCAGCTAAAACCAAATTAGCTTCGCCGCTTAATATAGCTTGAACTCCAACAATAACAGACTGAAGACCAGAACCACAAACACTGTTAATTGTAAAAGCGGGAATATTGATATTCAAATCAGATAAAAAAACAGCATGACGAGCCATATTTTGACCTGTTCCAGCTGAAACCGCATGCCCTAAAACAACTTGATCAATACCTTTCTTAATTTTAGGATAGCGCCTGCAAATTTCATCAATGACAAATCCAGCAAGCTGTGCAGCCGAAAAAGTTTTTAGACTTTTATGCGTACTACCAATAGGGGTGCGCACACCGTCAACAATATAAATAAAATTTAAAATTTGATTGGAAGCCATTTGGTTAGAGAAACAACCGTAGTTTCGTCTGGGGTTAGTTTATATCTTTTATTATTAATAACAATAAAGATTTCCGCTGGACCCTGCAAAGAAATCCGTTTTAAAAGTTCCGACTTAACAGTAATTTCTTCTCTTGTAATTTTAATATTAAGCCAAATATCCCGATAACGAACAGAAAACTTCATCTTTTTCCATTTTTCTGGAAGCTTAGGATTAAGAGAAATTTGGGTATCTTGAACACTCAATCCAGCGAAACATCGCATTACCAAATCAATCGTACCTGCCATAACACCACAATGAATACCTTCCTGCGTTGTACCGCCCTGACTATCATAGATGTCACTCTTAAGAGCATCTTGAAAATGCTCCATAGCTAACTCTTCATAGTCAACACGTTCGGCTAAATACGCATGAACAACACGGCTTAACGTTGAGCCATGAGACGTACGTTTAACATAATAATCATAATTCTTTCGAAAAATATCTTTTGAAATAGGATATCCCAACTTCTTAAAAATTGCTCGAACTTCTTCATCATTAAGAAGATAAAACGTCATTAAAGTATCCGCTTGCTTCGCTACTTTATAATTATCAGGAGAAGATCCTTCCGCCTTTAAAATCCGATCAATACGATGAATATTATCATATTTTTCACGATACTCATCCCAATCCAATTCCTTAAGATCCATGTACCCTTCAAACTGATGAATAATCCCATCTTTCCCCATCGGGATAGTCATTTTCGTCGTAATATCTCGCCACCGCTCTACTTCCTCAGCAGAAACTTCAATTTTTAAAAGAAGGGCTTGTCTATCCTCTTCACTCATTGAATCAAGCAAAAATAATGCTTTTTCTAAAATCCAAACAACTAAAATATTTGTATATGCATTATTCTTAACTCCTGGTTTTTCTGAACCTGGAAGTTTCTCGTGAAATTCATCCGGCCCCATAACACCTTCAATACAATATCTTTTTGTTGATTCATCAAAGGTTGTAATGCTAGACCAAAAATGAGAAATTTCTAAAATCATTTCAGCCCCATAACGAGCAAGAAAATCACTATCTCCAGAAGTGTAATAATATGTCCACACATTATAAGCAATAGCAATCGAAACATGTCTTTGTAGACAACTGTTATCTGGTCCCCATTTTCCAGATAACGGATTCAAATGAACAACCTGTGTTGTCTCATTTCCAGAAGAAGCGCTTTGCCATGGATACATAGCTCCTTTATATCCATTTTCTCTAGCATATTCCTTTGCGGCCGATAGTCGACGATATCGATACATTAAAAGTGCCCGCGTAATTTCTGGAGCCTTTAAATTGTAAAAAGGATAGACGTATAATTCATCCCAAAAAATATGTCCACGATACGCCTCTCCATGAAGCCCTCTCGCCGGAAGACCAGCATCAATTTCTTCATTATAAGTCGAAGCAACTTGAAGTGAATGAAATGTATGTAATCGCAATGCCAACTGACTAAAATCATCACCCTCAATCTCGATATCAAACTTTTTCCATAAAGCACGCCATTTGGCAACATGTGGCTTATAAAGACTATCAAAATTCTCTATTTTTGAAACAGCCTCTTGTGCCATTGCACAGCTATCCACAACACCATGATCTCGAGATGTGTACAAGCTCATGACTTTGTCGATGGTATATCTTTTCCCTTTTTCAACATCAATAATAAATTCTTTAACTGCACGCTCACGTCCATGAGTTAAAACATTCATTTTAGGATTAATTTTCTCACCCTCACAAAAAACAACTGTTCGTACCGCCTCAGTAATTTCAATCTTAGATTGATTTGTCTGCATCTGCAAAAAAATACCGTCCTGCCCAAAACACCCTAAAGATTTCGGCTCTAGATGTTTTGAATTAAGCTGCTTATATCTTTCAACTCCAGCATTAATAATTTGCCCATCGATCCCGCTTCGAATTGTTATTTTGCCACTATAATTTTCAGGAGTAATTGTACATCTAAGAGCTGCATAATGAGGATTAGCCATACTAACGAGACGATAGTTGTCCATCGTCGTGATTCGTCCTTTTTCATCTTGCCAACGTACGCGTCGAGACAAAACCCCTTTACGCATATTTAAAGTCATTTTCCACGAAAGAATTTTTACTTTTAAACGATCAAACCAAGGACCATTCTCAATGCGAATATTAAGCATCAACCAATTAGGACAATTTACAAAATCTTCATTAGCAACTTTTTTTCCCGAAACATCCGTTATAAGCTCATTATAGACGCCTGCAATATACGTACCTGGATAATGCACTTTTGTTGCTGAGGTTTCCGGAGCAGCACCACGCGTTCCAAAATAACCATTTCCAAGAGTACAAAGGGCTTCTCTTAGATTTTCTTCTTCTGGAACAAACTTATCGTATATTAATTTCCACGTATTCATAAATAATTAAGTAATTTGAATAAATGTTTCTAAAACTTCCTTAACGTCTTGTGGATTCTTGACAATATACTCAGCTTCAGTTTCTCTTTCAGCCGTAGCAACCAAAATCCCAAAACCTTTTTCCTTTAATGCTCTAAACGCATCTTCGTCCGTTGTATCATCCCCCAAATAAACAGGTAAAATATCTTTCTGTTCTTTTTCAAAAATACTAAGAATCCAATCAACAGCTTTTCCTTTATGCCAATCTATTTTAGGGCGAATTTCAAAAACTTTTTTACCACTTGTTTTTCGAAGCTGCGGATATTGACTTAAAACACCATCAACCTCTTGCTCAAACTTTGGAAAATCTTCATCAGAAACCAAACGATAATGCGCCGAAACCGTATACTTAACATTTTCAATTAAGGCACCCTTGATATCTTTTACTTTTTCGGCTAATTTCTGCTGAACTTCATCAATCACCGGCCGTATGGCCTGAGCCTCTTCATTAATTTTAACTTCTCCCAAAGGATCATTAATTTCAAATCCATGACTTCCTGCATAAAAAATACCGTCAATTTTAACCTTAGATCTAACATCATCTGTCGCACGCCCAGAAACAATCGCAACCTTAATCTTTTTGGATAATTTCTCAACAACTAAACGCATATCATCAGAAATAATGGCCAAATCTGGCGTTGCCACAATAGGGGTAAGCGTTCCATCATAATCTAAAAAAACAACTAACGTTTTTCCATGTAATCGAGCCTTAATCTCATCTAAACTTTCAAAAAACTTTCTCATTTCTTTATCTCCTCAAGCCATTCTTCAATTTTTTGAGCATTAACACCTTCAAAATGATTAACAACAATATCCGCTCCATTATTTTTCAAATCATCATCGTTGCCTTCACGAGCTACTCCTAAAACTAATGCAAAGCCCCCATTCTTTCCTGCCTGAACACCTGAAACTGCATCTTCAACCACAACAGCCCTATCTGGCGTGCATCCAACATTCTCACAAGCTGTCACAAAAATATCACCTTCAGGTTTTCCTTTTAACCCCATTTCAGCTGAAACAACGCCATCTACACGTGTTTCAAAAAGATCCTCTAATCCTGTTTTTTGCAAAATAAGCTGACAATTTTTACTTGAAGAAGCAACCCCTATATGAATACCATTAGCCTTTAGATCTTTCATTAAAGCCACAGCCGGATCAAAAACTTCAGCTCCCTTTTCCTCTAAAATACTTTTAAACTTAACATTTTTCTTATTTCCAAGACCACAGGCAGTTTCTTCCCCTGGAACATCAGTCGGATCTCCAAATGGAATATTAATCCCTCGGGATTCTAAGAAGCTCTCAACGCCTTTATAGCGAGGTTTGCCATCAACAAAAGGAAGATAATCTTTTTCGTGAGTAAATTCTTTAAAAAGCTCCTTGTCTCTTTGTTCTCTAAGCTTAAGATACTCATCAAACATTTGTTTCCAAGAAGCGGCATGAACTAAAGCTGTTTTTGTGATAACACCATCTAAATCAAAAATAACCGCATCGTAATTCTTCATTTCACGCTCTCTCTTTCTAAACCTTTATTTTTCTAACACTTAGGACTGTACTGCAGTAAATGCATTTTGTATTAGATATTATAAGCGATAAATCAGATATTGGCAAGCAATTCTCAGAAAGACAAGCTCTTGTGATCAATATTCTGCCGTCATAACGTAATCAACAAAAACAGCCAGAGTTTGAGGTCCTATTTTTCCATCTGGAGTAAGCCCTCTTAATTCTTGAAGCTTTCTGATCGCCTCAACTGTTTTTGGACCTAATTTTCCATCTATTTTCCCAGGATTAAACCCTTCTTTCACTAGAATTTCCTGAATAAAAGCCACATCAACTTCTCCATCAGAAACAAGACCTAAATTTGAAAAAGAATTCAATTCTTTCCAGGTTGCCTGATCCACATATCGGCTAACCTTGAGCCCCTGATCCTCTTGAAATCTTGCAATTGCCTCTCGAACCTTTGATCCCATTTTTCCATCTATTTTCCCACAAGAATATCCGTTGACCTTTAAAAGCTTCTGAGTTTGCTCAACTTTTTCATTAGGCATAAAAGGAATAATTTCCCCTATCAAAATCTTTTCTTCAGCCGCTTCTTTTTGAATAATGCCATAAATAAAATCACATCCCAAGAAATTTTGGATACAGATAAATAAAACTAGTAAAAATATTATTTTTTTCTTTAATCCCATTCTAGAAACAAACGGCTCCTATCTTTATAGAACAGGAGCCGACCTTATTAAATTTTATATTTTCTACAGAGTTAATTTTTCAATAGACTCTAAAAGATATTTAAAATCCACGGTCTTAACCGTAAAATCATCTGCTCCAGATTCCCTAGCCCTCCGAGCATCTACAGCCTCGAGCTTTCCTGTATAAATAATAATTTTTACCTCATCATTATCATTTTTAATTTTTCGACACACATCAAAACCGTTTTCATCTGGAAGCATGACATCTAAAATAATAACACATGGATTTTCTTGCTTTAAAATCTCTAAGCCCTCTTTTGCCGTTGAGGCAACAAATGTCTTGTACCCAACAGCCTCAAGATTTGCTTTTAATATTTTTTGGATGTCCAACTCATCTTCAATAACCAAAACTTTCTTTTCCATGTTTCTCTCCTAGTCTAATAATTTCTTTATTTTCTCCAACAGCTCTTCATAATCAAACGGCTTAAACATATAATCCTGCGCTCCAGCCTCTGCAGCTCTTTCTTTAAAACCTTCTGATGCTGTCGATGCCGTTAAAAACATAACAGGGATACTCTTAAAATTGTCATCTGCTTTAATTCTTTTACACACTTCAATTCCATTAAGCAAAGGAAGCGTAATATCCAAAAGAACGATATCTGGACGCTCATCTGCAATCATATCCAATGCCATTTGCCCATTAATCGCCGTCCTAACATCATATCCTTCTTTTTTAAGACGAAAGATGACAACCTTTAAAATATCCGGCTCATCATCTACAGCCAAAATCTTTTTAGACACGGCACCCTCCTGTTTATCAAACTCTATCTCTTTCTTCTTTCCTTTATTGGCAAAAGAAAGGAAAAGGCGCTACCTTTTCCATGTTCAGATTCTACCCAAATCCTCCCACCATGACCTTCAACAATTTTCTTTGAAATAGCAAGACCCAGCCCTGTGCTTCCTGTTTTTCTTTCCTTGCCCTTCTTTAGCTGACCAAACGTTTGAAAAAGTCTATCAAAATCTTCTTCTTTGATTCCTTCTCCTTGATCGACGATAGAAATCTGAACGGTATTATGTTCATGCAATGTTTTCATAGTAATTGGCTTGCCACCTGCGTACTTAATAGCATTACTTAATAAGTTTGTCACAACTTGCGTAACGCGATCACGATCCATGCTCACCTTTGGAAGGCTACCATCTAAATCAAGCTTTAAATCAGCTCCTTCTTTCTGTGCCACTTTTTCCATAGTTTGAGCTACTTCCTCAACCAATAGATTAATGTCATCAGGCACGAAATCAAGAATCATTTGCTGAGCCTCCAATTTCTGAAAATCCAAAACATCGTTAATAAGGCGGGAAAGCCTGTCGACATTTCTCTTTGCGACAGATAAAAACTCTGCTTGATCCTTATTAATTTCCCCTGTAACGCCATCAGCGACAATAGAAATACCTTCTTTAATGGCAGTCAAAGGGGTACGTAGTTCGTGAGAAACAACAGAGATAAATTCACTTTTCATGCGCATTGCATCTTTAGCTTTGTCTTCTGCTTGTTTACGCGCCGTGATGTCTTCTTTAACAGCTAAAAAATGCGTCATCTCTCCGTCGTCGCTTCTAACGGCTGAAATAGAGGCGGTTTCCCAGTACTCTTCGCCATCTTTCTTCTTATTACAAAATTCCCCTCGCCACTCATTGCCACCTCTGATTGTGTCCCACAGCTCTTTATAAAACTCTTGAGGTTGATCTCCTGACTTTAAAATTCGCGGATTTTGCCCTAGGGCCTCTTCAATCGAATAGCCCGTAAGCTGACAAAACTTAGGATTCACGTACTCAATGTTTCCCTCTAAATCAGTAATAACAACCGTACTTGGACTTTGCTCAACAGCACGAGATAATTTTACAAGTTCATTCTGAAATTCTTTAATCTTTGTAATATCAGTTCCGACGCAAAGAATCTCACTTCTTTTTTCATCTTTTGAATCTGAAACCACCCTGTTAGACCATCTTACCCAAACACGTTGACCATCTTTGCAAATATTTTCATTCTCATTAGATTCATACTTTACTGGATTCTCTAAAATATTTAAAACCATCTCGCTTAAATCGCGCCCAGAGGCATCTTGCTTAGACAAAACAGTTCCGATGATATGCTTGCCTAAAACTTCGTCTTGCGTAAAACCAAAGAATTTTTCTGCATATTCATTAAAAAAAGTGATCTCACCTCGATCATTCAATCGCAAAATAATACTATTTGCATTTTGAACTAAATGACGATATTTTTCTTCACTTTCAGATAAATCTTCCTCAGCCTTTTTTCTTTCTGTGATATCTTCAAAGCTTTCAATGCCTCCTACCGTATTGCCATTAAAATCTCGAAGTAGGTCACAATTTTTTGCAATGATTCTGATTTGTCCATCTTTTCTTTTTATATAACATTCTCTGTTTGCAATAGGTTTTTTAAGGCTTCCTGAAAAAAGACCGCATGTTTCTGTGCAGGGATAGTCAGCAAACAAAAGGCACTGTTTCCCAATCACTTCTTCTGATTTATACCCTGTCAGCTCTTCTGCTTTCTGGTTCCACTTCGTAACATTTCTATTGGTGTCAACCGTAAAAATCGCGCTCGGACTAAGTTCAAAAATCTGTTCAGCGGATTCTTTGGCCGCAACAATTTCTTCTTGAAACTTTTCTAATCGTTCTGTTTTATCAGAAAGCTCAGAATAAAGAGCCTTAATTGCATCATTTGTTTTTTCCAAACCCCAAGCTTTTTCTTTTAAAGCCTCTTGCGCTTCTTTGAGAACTTTTTCTGCTCTTTTATTCTGTGTAAAATTTCGAGCGATCGTAGATGCCCCTATAACCTTACCGCCTTTGTCTAGAATCGGCGAAACGCTCAAAGAAACATCTATCATGCGACCGTCTTTACAGCGGCGAATGGTCTCCAGCCGTTCAACAGCCTCCCCTTTTTTTATTCTTTCTAAAATATTTTTTACTTCGTCCTTCCGATCATCAGGAATGAGCATGTTAATAGATTTTCCTTGAACCTCTTTCTTTTGATAACCATATATTTTTTCCGCCCCTTTATTCCAATCTAAAACATACCCTTCAATTGTTTTTCCGATAATAGCGTCTTCCGATGAAGAAACAATAGCAGCCAAGCGAACTGCATTTTTAGCAGATTTATTTGCAATTAATACACCAATAAAGGCAACTGTTACTAAAATAATAAGAAATGAAAAAAGAATAATACCGAAAAACGAATACATCTCCATACGCCCTCGAGAAATCAGCATAACAACAGACCATCCCTGGACATCTATCGGATGGCTAAAAACAAAAAAAGACTTATTTTGAAACTTAACGATTTCACCATTATTAACTTTTTTCTTTAAAATCGCTTCAAAAGGTCCTGGACCAAACTGTTTTGTTGCAACAAGAATTTTTTCTTGATTTAAATCAAGAGGCCACAAAGACTTTAAAACCTTTTTAGGATTGCTTGACAAAAAAATAATCCCATTAGGATCCACTAAAAAACACAAATCAAATTTCGAAAAATCTTTAGCCAAAGAATCAACTTCTCTCTTCATCACGACAATGCCTATAACATTGCCCATCTTATCCCAAGCAGGAAACGAAGAATAAAATCCTCGTTTTTTCGAGGTTACGCCATAAGCAAAATACCGCCCAAGTTCTCCGTTTCTTGCCGCTTTAAAATACGGACGAAATTTATAATTCTTTCCAACAAAACTGTCCAAACTTTCATGATTTGAAGAGGCAATCGTCGTGCCTTCCAAATTTAGGATATAGCAGACCGTATCTCTTAAAACATCTGCATAACGATCTAAAGCGACGTTGGCTTTTGTGAGAGATTCGAAATCATCTGAATAAAAAACACCCTTAATCTCCTGATCACCCGCTAATGCTTTAACAATTCTTTCTATCTCATCTACTTCTCGATCAACGCTGCTGCCCAAGGCAAAGAGAACCGCCCCTGCTTCGCTCGCAATCTCTTCTTGTGCATAACGAGACAACTCTAGCGTTACAAATCCGCCTGCTATCACAATGAAAATTACAAGGACAAAATAAAAAACAAAAAGTTTAGATTTAAAATAACTTTTATTAAAAAACATATTTTCCTTTTAAATTGCTTTTTTAAAATACTCTTATCGTCGTCTCAAGAGCATTTTAATTCTTGCTAAAAGCTTTTCATCATCAAACGGCTTTCCAAGATAATCATCTGCTCCCGCATCCAAGCCTTCCAGCTCGTCTTCCTTGGTTGTCTTTGCGGTCAACATTAAAATAGGAATTGCTGCTGTTTCTAGGTCATCACGTATTTTCTTCGTTGCGGCAATCCCATCCATCACGGGCATCATAATGTCCATAATAATTAAGTCTGGCTTCTCTTGATGCGCCATGCGTACACCTTCAGCACCATCTTCTGCCTCTAAAATATTGTACCCAGCTACTTTTAGGCGCATCCCTAAAATTTCTCTAATATCAGGTTCATCGTCAACAATCAAAATGCTAAACTTCTTATTGAGTTCTTGTCGAAGCTGCTGCGCAATTTTGTCAGCCTCTGGATCCACTTTTACAACTTCTTTCTCTTCAGCTTCTCTTTTCATAGCCTCCTCATGTGGAAGCTCAGAAACACGCTCAATTTCTTCAATTGTTGTTATTCCGCTAATCACTTTCTGTGCACCGGCCTCGGCCAAAGTCATAAATCCATTATTTCTTGCTTCTTTCCAAATATCACTTTCTGGAGCTTTTTCCGATATCATTTCTTTTATTTTCTCAGTAATCTCTAAAATTTCAAAAATAGCTGTTCGCCCAAGAAATCCAGTGTAACCACAATGCTCACATCCTTTACCACGACATAATTTCTTAATTTTATATTTTTGAATAAATGCACCAAACTTTTCTTGCGCCTTTTCATCCGGTTCACGATCTTCGCGACACTTTGGACAAACTAATCGAATTAACCTTTGCGCCACAATTAAAATAACCGATGATCCGATCAAATAAGGCTCAAGCCCTATATCGTAAAGACGCACAACTGTTGCCAATGCATTATTAGTATGTAACGTTGAAAAGACAAGGTGTCCTGTTAAAGAGGCTCGAAAAGCAATATCAGCAGTATCTCTATCTCGAATTTCACCGACAAGAATAACATTCGGATCCTGACGCAAAATACTTTTCAGCCCTGTTGCAAAATCAACATTCTTCGCTGGGTTCACTTGAATTTGATTAATTCCCTGAAGAAGATACTCAACAGGATCTTCAATCGTAACAATATTTTTTGTCTCGTTCTTTAGTTCATTAAGCGCTGCATAAAGTGTTGACGTTTTTCCGCTTCCTGTTGGACCAGTAATCAAAATCATTCCCTGAGGTCTAAGAATAACACTCTTGAAAAATTCTAAATCTTTTTTCTCAAAGCCCATAGTATCTAAATCAATTTGTGCCTTTTTTTGATCTAAAAGACGAATGACAATTTTTTCACCATAAAATGTTGGAACTGTTGAAACGCGCAGATCAACTTTTCGCCCTTCAATTAAAATGCTACTTCTACCATCCTGAGGCTTTCTTGTTTCTGCAATATCTAGCTCTGTTAAAATCTTGATACGAACAGACAAAGGAGCATGAAGCCTCTTTGGAATTTTCATAATATTTTTTAAATATCCGTCAACTCGATACCGTACTTCAACGACTTTTTCATACGGCTCAATATGAATGTCGCTTGCCCGAGCCTTAACTGCATCTGAAACAATTAAATTGCAAAGTCGAACAATGGGAGATTCTTCTCCTGAAAAATATTCGTCTGCAAAACTTTCATTTTCTTTTTCTTGTTGAACAACTTCAATTTTAATATCTTCTGTCATATTCTTAATAAGATCATAGGTAACATCATCTAAAAGATAATATTTTTCGATATGTTTTGTAATGTCACTTTTCTTTGCCAAAATGGGTTTTGTTCCCATTCCGCAAATCGCTCCAATGTCCTCAAGCGCAACAAAATCCTGCGCATCGCACGTAGCAAGCAACAGCTTTCCATCTTCAATGCGAACAGGAAAAACGCCATAGCGCTTTGCTTTTTCATAAGGAAACTTTTTAAGAACTTCGGGATCAATCGTTTCTTTAGCAAGAACACACACAGGAAGACCGAAAACCTCAGACGCAACATTAATAAGATCTTCTTCTTGAATAAAATCCATATCCACTAAAAGCTCAGAAATCGACTTCTTAGCTCCAACTTGCTTTATTTTAGCATCTTGAATTTGATCTCTAGTAACGTGCCCTTTTTCAACTAAAACATCTAGTAATTTACTCATATTTAGTTAAGTATCACTTTCTCAATAGTTTTTATTAAATCCTCGGAACTATACGGTTTTTCTAAATACGCATTTGGCTGTTCCTTTAAAACCAGCTGCTTATGCCCGTCATCTCTCATAGCTGTTGAGACAATCACAGGAATATCTTTAGTATGCAGAGACATCTTTAGATTCTTTAACACATTAAGCCCTCCGCCTCCAGGTACTTTTAAATCAAGAACAATCACATCAGGTTTTTCACTGTGTGCAAGCTCTGTTGCGCGGAATGAATCAAGCGCGGCAATAACCTGGTAGCCATGCTCGGTTAAGCGCTTTTCCATAACGGTCAAAAAATCAAGATTGTCTTCAACAATAAGGATTTTACTCATAGAATTCCCTGTGTTTCATTTTACCGCGAAAAATAACATTTTCAACGTATAATTATCCTAATATAAATACTTATAAATAAAAACCTATCGACTATGTGAGGAACAAAAACTAGTAAGCTGTTTTTGTTTTGAAAAGTCAAAAGAAGAGACTTTTACACGCCATTCCCAATTATTTCTTATGGTAGATGGCTGATTCATGCGGGCGGACTCATCCATCCCCAAGATATCCTGCAAAGGAAAAATAACAGTATCAGCCACAGAACTCATTGCCAACTTAACCAAAGCTAAAGAAATATTGTCTTCCGTCGGCTCTTGACCGACAATTTCAAAAAGCTGCTTTTTAATTTCTTTAGTAGCCTCCTGGCGAAACCATCCCTTAGTTGTGTTATTGTCATGCGTGCCAGTATAGACAATGCAATTTTTTATATAATTTTGAGGCAAATAAGGATTATCCTGCTTATTATCAAAAGCAAATTGCAAAATTTTCATTCCAGGAAAACGATAGCGCTTAATTACCTCTTTAACATCATCTGTAATAACGCCCAAATCTTCGGCAATGATAGGAAATTCATCAAAATAATCTAAAAGTTCATCAAAAAAGCTATAAACATTGACTTTAACCCATTTACCATTAATCGCGGTCTTCTCTCCTTTGGCAACCTCCCAAAAAGCTACAAAACCTCTAAAATGATCAATGCGAACGATATCACAACAATCAAAATTATGCTTTAAGCGTTTTTTCCACCACTCATATCCTGAAGATTTCAGAACATCCCATCGAAAAACTGGATTACCCCAAAGCTGACCTGTCTCACTAAAATAATCTGGCGGAACTCCGGCTAAAAACTCACACTCTCCCTTTTCATCTAACTTAAAAATCTCTTTGTTTACCCAGACGTCGACGCTATCGTGTTGAACATAAATAGGAACATCTCCAATAACCTTAATGCCTTCTTTGTTACAATATTCCTTTAAATCAAACCACTGAGTATAAAAAAGATATTGAAAAAATGTCTCTCTTAATATGGACTCATGCAATTCTCCTTTGTATATTTCAATAGTGGCTGGCTCTCTTTCTCGAATGTCCTCAGGCCATTGACTCCAGCAAACGCCTTCAAACTTTTCTTTAAGTGCAACAAATAAACTATAATCATTGAGCCAAGCTTCATTCTCCTGACAAAACACTTTGAATTTCTCATTTAAAAATATTTCTTTTTTCACATTACGAAATGCTTTATACAAAACATCAACCTTATGCATTGCAACAGACAAATAGTCAACACGCTCTTCAGAGAAATCTGTTTTTTCTAAATCATTTTGTGTTAAAAACCCATCTCGAATTAAGAATTCTGGGCTAATCAAAAGGACATTACCAGCAAACGCCGAACAGCTACTATAAGGGGAATTAGAAAGAGCAATATCCGTCGGGTTCAAAGGAAGAATTTGCCAGTACGACTGCTCACTGTTTTTAAGAAAGTCAATAAACTGATAGGCCCCAGAACCAAAATCGCCAATTCCATAAGGCGACGGTAAAGATGTGATGTGTAGCAAAATTCCACTTGTGCGTTTAGTCATTTCTAGAACTCTTTATTTCTTTAATGAACAGCCGCTTTATCGAACAAAACGTAGTCCGAAAACGCCTACAAATTCACCCCGTCCTAGTTTTTTAAGGACGTAGGGTTTCCTTAAGCTGTTTCAACTTGGAGAAATCTTCCTAAAAGCTCAAAAGCTTCAACCCACTCCGTCGACCGGGGATCATTCTTTTTAGCTCTAGTTTTTTTATCTTTTAATAATTTTCGACTCAAAATAAAATAAATATTCTGCGCTTTCCACAAATCTAAATTATAATTTAGAATATTTAAACTTTCAACGATTGAAACAAGCGTTTCAATCAAAGAAATGTCATCAGGATTCTTAATTAATTCTTTCATTAATCCGTCTACTTTTTGCCCTGCAATAAAACAAATTGTTTTCTTATCGCGCGCAAAAGACCACCGCTTGATTTCCCAAACAAGCATTCTTAATCGCTTCAAATCAACAGGGACAGATTGAATCACCTCAGATAAATCTCGATTTAAAACAAATTCTGCGATCGTTGCAAGAGCCTTTGGCAAAGTCACCTGAAGCTCCTTTTGAACCTGCATCAAAGGGTGATGCTTTTCATAAATTTCTCTAAACGATTCTTCAATTTCATCCATCGTTGTTTTTAAAACTTCATCTAGTATTTTTTGTTGTTCTTCTTTGAAAAGATGCTCAAGTGAATAATTTTCTGGGCCATAATATTTATCAATCAAGCGCGTTGCCTCTGGAATTTTCTTTGCTGAAAATGCCTCAACAATTTCCTTTTGCGCTTGATTATAATCTCCCTCCAAAAGCTCTTTAACACCTCGAATGACATTATGATTCCCAAGATGAAATCCAGCAAAAAAAATAGGGGTTTCTTCAAGCGTTATGTCAGACTGCACTGTCCCATATCCTATCGAAAGTTTAAGCCGATCATCTTCTTCTTGTTTTGACTGTTCTGTTCGAATCGTATAGCAATAAATTTTTGTTTCTTTTGGATATTTCTCGAATAAAGATGAAACGGCATAGTGAGCCCCCACCCTAAAAAGATCGACGACAAAAGGCTTGACGTGTCGTTGGTAAATATTCTTTGCATCTCCAACATTTTTAATATTGCTTTTAACTTTTTCTAAAAGATTCAAAAATGATTCTTCTATTCTTGCGTCAGAAACTTCTTCCGTCAATTGCACAACACGTGCTGCATATTTTAAAATTTGCGTTGGTTCAATGCCAGAAACTTCGTCAAAAAACCATCCACAACTTGTATACATTAGCTGTGCATTACGCTGCATTTCTAGAAGCCTTAATATTTTAACCTTATCATCATCCGATAACGATTTTTGAATATTTTGAGCAAAAAATGTTTCAACAGTTTTTCTGTCACGTTTTAAAATAACGGAGATGTACTGATCCCTTAAAGCCCAAACATCTTCAACAAACAAAGCCATTTCTTTTTCGTAAACTTTAATACCTTCATCTCTCAACCAATCAAGCGAGACGCGCAGGCCTTCACGCCACTTTTGATTCCACTTCGGATTTGTGCCCATGCAGCATCCACAATCCGAACGCCATCGCTCAATTCCATGAGAGCAGCTCCAAGATGTATCTTCAATAATTTCAACTTCTTCTTGGGGTGGAAATTTCTCTAAAAATTCTCCGTAAATCGTTATTTTGGCTAAATTATTCTTCTCAACAAGACGCAAGCAATACGCAAGCGCCATATCTGCAAATTTATGATGATGCCCATATGTTTCTCCATCCGTTGCAATATGAACAAGCTGGTCTCCTTTTAATTCCACATCAAACGCATTTAAAAGTCCTTTAGCAAACTCTTCTCCATTATTTAAAAGCCCTTCGAAGGCAACACCCTGTGCGATAGGTCCATCATAAAAGAAAATGCTGATGCTTTTTCCCGACGGAAGTCGGCATAGGTATGGTTTTTTTGGATCAACTTTTTGACCTTCAACAGAAATCCACTTCTTTTCCTTTATTTTTTTAACGCGTCCCGCTTGATGCGGAGCTAAAATCGTAAATAAAATTCCGTATTCCGCCAAAATTTCTAGCGTTGCAATATCAACTGCGGTCTCAGCAAGCCACATTCCTTCTGGCTTTCGTCGAAAGCGATATTCAAAATCTTTAATACCCCAAAAAACTTGCGTTCTTTTATCACGGTCGTTAGCCAATGGCATAATCATGTGATTATAAACCTGGGCGAGAGCGCTGCCGTGCCCGGAAAAATTCTGCTGACTTAATTGATCAGCATACAAAAGATCACGATACGTCTGGGGATCTTTTTTTTCCATCCACGACAAAAGTGTTGGTCCAAAGTTAAAACTAATCTTGGAATAATTATTAACAATATCGATAATTTTCTTGTCATTATTAAGAATACGGGAAGCAGAGTTGCGGGAATAACATTCAAACGAGATGCGTTCGTTCCAATCATGAAAAGGAAGCGCACTATCCTGGCTCTCGATCTCCTCTAGCCAAGGATTTTCTCGAGGAGGTTGGTAAAAATGACCATGAAGACAAATATATTTATTCAAGAAATTCTCCGATGCTTTTATCTTTCGATCGCCTAGATAAGAAAAAATAATCAAACGACCACTAAGCTATCTCATAAGAACTTAGTGGTCGTTTTAAAAATAAAAGTCTTAAGAATTACCTTTTAACCCTCTTTAAAACTTTTTTTACTCTTGATTTAACGGCTATTTTAGCTTTTTTTACAGGTGCTTTCTTTGCTGGAAAAGAGCTTCGAAAATACTGAAATTCTGGATCAATCAAAGAAACAAAAGTCTGATTCTTTCGAGAAATATAATTGACTTTATCTTCTCGAGCAAGCCATCCCAAAGCCTGAAAAACAACCTCGCCTTTTTCTTTGACAAGCTTAGAAAGATCAGTGACTTTGACCTCTTTTTTCTCGCCTAAAACTCTCCAAGTCTTTCCTGCTGTCTCAATAATTTTACCTTTCATCCTCTTCCTCCTGTTAAAATCCTTCTAAACCTCTAATGATAACGTAGTTAACAATGCCATATTTGTATACCAAAAACTGTCCTTCGTCAAGCAAATTTCAGTTCATAAAATTCTTTAAAGTTTACATTTTTTTCAAAAACAATACACCTAAAGGAGGTATTGTGACCGAAAAGGAATCCTGGCATCCATGGATTGGGATAGGCTCTGTTTCCTTCTTACCAAAGTTTCCTTGTCCGCTACCACCATATTCTTTAGCATCGCTATTTAGAATTTCTCGCCATGCACCAGCCTCTGGCATACCCATGCGATAATCAAAACGCGTCTCTGGAGTAAAATTGCAAATTGCGACAACTTTTTGGTTCCAATCATGTCCTGTACGCACAAAGCTTAATACACCCTGTTGCCAATCATTGCTATCAACCCACTTAAACCCTTCAGGTATAAAATCTTTTTCAAACAAAGCAGGTTCATTCTTGTAAACCTTATTCAAATCTTTCATCCATTGCTGTAGGCCTTGATGCGGGGAATACTGCAAAAGATGCCACTCCAGGCTTTTCTCATGATTCCACTCAGCCCATTGACCAATCTCTGCTCCCATAAAAAGAAGTTTTTTGCCCGGATGCGCAAACATATATCCCAAAAGAAGACGCATATTTGCAAATTTCTGCCAATCATCTCCCGGCATTTTTGCCATCAAAGATCCTTTTCCGTGCACAACCTCATCATGTGAAAGAGACAAAACAAAATTTTCTGTAAATGTATATAAAAAACTAAAAGTTAAATCATTATGATGATATTTTCTAAAAACAGGATCTTTGGAGAAATATAAAAGCACGTCATGCATCCAGCCCATGTTCCATTTCATACCAAAACCAAGCCCGCCATCATAAATAGGACGAGAAACACCTTGCCATGCCGTTGATTCCTCTGCAATCATCTGTGTATCAGGATATTGTTCGTAAACGACGCGATTCAATGTTTTTAAGAAATCAACCGCTTCAAGATTTTCCCGACCACCGAATTGATTTGGGATCCACTCTCCCTCTTCTCGAGAATAATCCAAATAAAGCATCGACGCAACTGCATCAACACGAATACCATCAATGTGATATTTATCCATCCAAAACAATGCACTTGAAATCAGAAACTCTCTAACTTCATGTCGGCTATGATCAAAAATATAGCTTTTCCAATCCGGATGAAATCCTTTTTTCGGATCGGCATGCTCAAAAAGATGTGTTCCATCAAAATAAAAAAGCCCATGCACATCCGACGGAAAATGCGATGGGACCCAATCTAAAATAACACCAATATCGTTTCGATGTAAGCAATCAATCAAATACATAAAATCTTGGGGCGTTCCATATCGTGAAGTCGGAGAAAAATATCCAATGGATTGATATCCCCAAGATCCATAAAACGGGTGCTCCATAACAGGTAAAAACTCGACATGCGTATAGCCCATGTCTTTAACATATTTTACAAAATCTTCAGCCATCTCTCGATAATCAGGAGGTCGATTATATTCTTCGATAACTCTGCGCCAAGAACCAATATGAACTTCATAAATCGACATCGGCGAATCAAGACCATTCTTTTTATGCCGATCTTTCATCCATTGGGCATCTTTCCATCGATAATCTGTATCCCAAACAATAGAAGCTGTTTTAGGAGAAACTTCATTATAAAAAGCAAATGGATCTCTCTTATCTTCACGATATTTATTGTCTCTTGAAACAATATAATATTTATACAAAGCACCTTTTGAGACACCTTCAATAAACCCCTCCCAAACACCCGAAGAGTCCCAACGCGCACCTAAAGGATGACGGGCTTTATCCCAATCATTAAAATCACCGATAACATGGATAGCCTTAGCATTTGGAGCCCAAACTGCAAAATAAGTCCCTTGCTTTCCATCTATGGTCATCTCATGAGAACCAAGCTTATTGTAAAGCCGATAATGCGTCCCTTCTTTAAAGAAATGAGCATCTTGTTCTCCAAAGCGCGTGATGCCATGCGTAATCCCGTTGATGTCGTAAAGCATGCTTGCTTTCCTTTGTATCCTTGATTTACCTTATCTTTAATGATGCCAAATAATTACGTCTCTAATAAAAAGACGAGTTTCTTATTTTAGCGTAAAACCTCTTTTTGACAACAATTTTATTTCTTAATGAAAATAACCTAAAATGAATAAACAAGCGCCGAAATAAACTGAAGGTCATTCTTCTTAATATCAACCCCAGGATTTGAATTAAAGTCATCAATAGCGCTCACCTTAAACGATAGATGCTCATCAATAGGATTGATAAAAGCCACTTCAGCTCTAATACGATAACTTTCCACATCGTTAAATGGCAAGAAAAGAGAGACATCTTTCGTTAACTTTGAATCACCCATCAAAGCATATTCGGAAAAGAATCTTGGAACAAGAATGGCTTCATCTTTCTCTTCTTGATTATCTCGAAAACTAGTGTGTTCAAGCCCAACACCAATCTCCCCCATCCACTTTACGTCTTCTCTGTCAAGAAACCAATACCCAATCCCTGTAAAAGGCGTTAATCGATAATCAATATTAGCGAAACGGTCGTGATCGGCATCTAGTTGATAAAAATTATAAGCTTTTAAGTTTTCTCCAAAACTAAAAGCATAACGTAAAAATCCATCCCATTTCTGAGAATCCATCTTTTTGTTTGTTGAAGAATAAAATGATTTTCCTTTTAATGTCCACTCATCATAGCCGGTATTTCGGTTAAGATATATTGATACCAAAGAATACGATTTTTCTGTGTTGCCGCGCGATAAATTATATCCAATAGAAGCTTCTTTCTTCCAAACGACTTCTTCCTTTTTATTTTCTACGCTTTCTGCCTGATGCTCTCCTAGGACCTCCGGGATAATAACATTTTTTACAAATTCTCCTTTAATGGAAACAACCCCTGCCGCCTCAGATTCAATTTGAACTTCTGACTCAGTGTTTACAATAACTGTTCCCGAGACTCGATCGCCATTGTTTAGATAAACCTCGTCGGCAAAAACCTGTGTTGCGCTTAAAACAAAAAAGGTTCCTATAATAAAAACACTATAACGCATTTTATTTTATCTCCTTCGCTATTTTCTTAACATCTTCTAGCATTTGTTTTCTCTCGTCATCAGAAACAGACACAACCGAACTAAAATATTTCTGACCTATCAAGGTCATCCCACAAAAATTCGCCAGACTTTGACCAAGCGTAAAATCCATTGCATTAAAAGCCCCTGTTTTCTCACTCACATGCTCTGGTGCATTAAGCGTACAAACAACTAAAATCTTTTTCTCCGGTAGGAGTCCTTTCATGTCTTCCGTGTAAGCAAATCCAACACTAAATACACGATCAACATATCCTCTAGTAATCGCCGGAAAACTATTCCACCATATCGGAAAAATAAATGTAATCACATCTGCCCCTCTCACAAACTCCTGTTCTTTTAAAACATCTTGCGAATACGTGCCTTGATTCATCAACTCAAAATCATTTGCACTCAAGACAGGGTCAAATCCCATGCTATAAAGATCTCTGATCTTAACCTCGTGCCCCTCTTCTTCAAGTGTCTTAGAAAAAGATTTTACAATCGCATAATTAAAACTTTTTGAATTCGGATGACTATAAATAATTAAATGTTTCATGGCGTTTCCTTCTTATCAATATTTTTTCTTTAAAAGATTTATTTTAATTCTAAACAAATCTACCAGCATGATAAAAGCATCCTTGATCGGATGCACCTTGCTGCACGGACTGTTAATCCAGCGAACAGGGACCTCTTTAATTTTAAGCCCAAGTTGCTTTGCAATGGCTAAAATTTCAGCATCGAAAGAAAACCTTTCGATTGTTTGTCGTTTAAAAATTTCCTGAGAGACTTTTTTTGTAAACGCCTTAAAGCCACACTGCGTATCCTTAAAGTCTCGATAAAGAAGCGCCTTAACAAACAGATTGAATATACGCCCCATAACAATACGAAAATAAGGCTGACGAAGCCTGACCTCTGACCCCTCGATAGACCTTGACCCTAAAACAACATCGTATTCATTGTTTAAAATGAGCGGCATCACTTTTTTGATTTCTTGAATCGGCGTTGAATTGTCCGCATCCGAAAACAACACGCAATCTCCTCGAGCAATCAAAGCTCCTTTGCGAACCGAAAAGCCTTTTCCCTTATTGTGATCATTTTTTAAAACAATAATATTGTCATATTTCTTTGAAAATTCTGTCGCAATAGAAAACGTTTTATCGCTGCTTCCATCGTCTACGACAATAATCTCAGCATCAATATGATTTGTCCTTAAACAATATAAAATTTTATTTAACGTTTTTTGAATACGCTTTTGTTCGTTATATGCGGGAATAATAATTGATACTTGCATGTTCAATCCATCCTCTTAAAATTCTTAATTTCTATCATTATATTACGTGATCGTTATAACGCAAGCCTTCTACGTCTCTATGTTTTGATTCAAAAGATGCTACTGCTTCTCGTAAACAGTCCAAAAAAATGTTTTTTTGCTTTCTTTCTGAAGATAAAATTCAGGAAATTTTTCTAAAACATACGCGTGTCGCCACAAATACCTTTTGGGAATTGCAATTTCTTTTAGCTTTCTTGGAAGATATCTTTTAAAATGTTGTGAATCAATTGGAATTTTTGCATTTTTGCGATCAAAAATTCCGTCTAGACTATGATAAACTTTCTTATCTGAAAAATAAGTTGAAAGAATATTATCCGGAAAATATACAGCTTCCGGATTTTGTAAGGAAAAGGTATAGGCTTCTTCTTGCGGGTTTTGATCCATAGCAATAACGCTGCCTAAATGAAGATAAGAAGTGTTGAAACAAAAAAGCATTAAACAAAAAATTAAAATACAAAATAAACTTTTTGCTAAATTTCTACGCCTCCAAGAACTCTCCTTGAACTCTTTTAATAAAAAAGGAACTAAACAAATTGTCGCTCCTAAAACAAAAAAATACACAGAAAAACTAAAATTATTAACATCTCCTCCCTCTTTAAGCCTTGATAAAATTGCCATTGGAGCCATCGCTACACCAACCCAAAAAAATAAAACCCACTCATTTTCTTTTAAGAATTCTTTAAAATTTATTCTTTTTCTTAAAAGACTTATTATTTTATCGATATTAACCAAAACAATAATAACAATAAACACAATGGTATTCTTAACAAAATATCCTGCTGTTGGCAAAAATCCTCTAAGCCATCCTCCTGGATATCTCGACGGATGTCTGGATGGAATAAAAATCATTTCCTCAAACATTTTTTTAAATCCAAAAAGATGAGAAAAAACAATCAACAAAGAAACTAAAAACAAAACAATTTGCAAAAAATAAATCTGAGCTGCTCGCTTTCCTTCTTTAGCCCAAATATATACTGGAAACGCGATCGCCAAAGGCACAGCACTTTGTTTCGTCCAAATAGAACAAGCAACAAAAAAAGCAGAAAAAATTCTACAATACCCTTTAGACGCTGCCTTCTCTCGATACAAGAAAAAACATGCAAATGCCGCCAAGCCAAGCGAAGGCGCATCGGCATGAATCATAAAAATAGATCGACTCAAAGGGTATGAATTAAAAGAAAAAAGACAAAGAAATAAAAAATAATAAAAAAATGCGTCCTTGTAAGAAGATTCTTTTTTCGCTTCCATTACAAAAAAACTAATACTTGGAATAAAAATAAAAAGCACGCTCAAAAAAGATCCTAAGCAAATCGCTGAAGTAGGCGACTTCATCCATGTGCATGGCCAATACGATAATGGCATCAAGGGTCCATACATTCTTGCAAGAATAGGCCCTTCAGAAAGGCCATAAAAAACTTGATATCCATGCTTTATCGAAAACGTCCAGGCAAGACGAGCTGAATTCCAATTGCAAAATGGCTCCGTCAAAATAGTAACAATGATGCTTAAAAAACTAAAAATAATCGCTGCGGAAGGTACGGCTACAAAGCAATGCTCTGTGAGATTTTTTTGTCTTGCCAAAACAAAAACAAAAAAAATAGTAATCAAACAAAAGAAAAAAAGAGACAAAAAAACATTTTGAACAAATGAAAAGAAATATATAACCCAATAATTTAAACATAAAAAAATTATTGAAAAACTGACAGCTAACCCAATAATCTTTCGATATCGCAATATTTGATTAAACATTAATAAAAACATTAAAAATTTTAGGAAATATTTTTTGCCTTAACTGCCCGGCTTGGATTCGAACCAAAACTAACTGCTCCAGAGGCAGTCGTGCTACCATTACACAACCGGGCAATGTTTTTCTTTATAAAAGAATTGCCACATCCCCAAAACGTCAAAGCCAGAGACATGGCAACGGTACCTCTATTAAAACAATCTTTTAATCATTACCAAAGATTTTCTTTAATCCAAACATCTGTTTTTTGCACACCCGCCCACACAGCGCGACTGATGCCCTCAGTATCCTTAACCAAACCTTTTCCTGCTCCCTCAATCGTCGCACAACCAGAAACGCTAACAAACAACAAAAAACATATAACACAAAGAATTCTTTTAAACATCCTCTGTTCTCCTTTCGCTACCACAGCTAAAGGTTGGCGGCTCGCCTAAGCCGCTTTATTGTATTTTCTTTTCCGACAATTGCCATTGTTTCAAAAAGCCCTGGACCTATGGTCTTTCCTGTTAAAGCGACACGCACAGGATGAACAAGATCAGCTGCCTTTATCTTAAGCTCGTCGACAAGACCCCGAAAAGATTCTTCACAAAGCTTAATATCAAAAACTTCTAATTTCTCAAAACTATCTGCTAAAAGCTTAAATCGCTTTTTTGCATCATCTGTAAAAAATTTCTCTTTATCTCCATCACTGACATCGATCTCTTTAAGAAAAGCAAAATCTGCCCAATCCACAAAATCTTCTAAAATTGATATCCGTCCTTTGAATAAATTTACAATGCTTTCTACCTTTTTTCTATCAAACTCAGCTTCCAGATATCCTTTTTCCTTTAACAAAGGAACAATGAGATCTGTTAATTTTTCCAGATCCATCTGCCTGATATGTTGTGTGTTAACCCATTTTAATTTCTCTATAGAAAAGACAGCCGATGCTTTATTTATTTTTTTGATTGAAAATTTTTCGACGGCTTTTTTAAGATTGATAATTTCCTGATTCGCACCAGGCGACCAGCCAAGCAACATCAAATAATTCACAATCCCCTCTGGAACAAAGCCCATCTTTTTATAATCACTAACCGCAACGGCTCCTGTTCTTTTTGAAAGGCGTCCGCCATCTTCTCCCATAATAAGAGGCAGATGTGCAAATTTTGGTATCTTAAAACCAAGAGCTTCATAAATCACAACTTGCTTTGGCGTATTCGATATATGGTCTTCTCCCCGAATAACATGGGAAATCTCCATCAAAGCATCGTCAACAACACACGCAAAACTATAGGTTGGTGATCCATCGGACTTCATCAAAACCTGATCTTTTAAAACAGCTGTATCAAAAACAATTTCATCACGAATCAAATCATAAATCTTGATTTCTTTTTGAGGCATCTTTAAAATAACGGCCTCGCCCTCACGATACGCTTTTTCTTCTTTCAGTAGCTGATCAGCATATTTCCGATAAATATCAAAACGCTCGCTTTGTTTATAAATTTCATCAAAAGAAAGCCCCAGCCATTGAATGCTCTCTAAAATTTCGTCCAAAAATTCTTTCTTGGAACGCTCTAAATCTGTATCTTCAATACGTAAAACAAAACTTCCCTTTTGGGATTTTGCGTACATCCAATTGAATAAAGCTGTTCTAGCCCCTCCAATATGCAAATATCCTGTTGGGCTAGGAGCAAATCTGACCTTCATGTTCTCCCTTTTATGCTTGAGAATGTTAGTCGAGAAAAAAAGACGCCTTACCCTCTGTATGGTGTCTTTTCATATCCTTCTTTTATCAGCTGAATCACAACTTGCATAATTCGTTTTTGTTCTTCAGGAGTGATGTTGGAAAACTCAATACCCGTATCATAAACAATGACCTTCGACTGATTTTTTGCTTGCGTTTTAACGGACCAAACAATGCGCCCTTTACACTTAATATTCTTGTCCATATCTAAAAGATCAACTTCTAAATCCACCTCAGAAAAAAGCTTTGCGCCTTCTTTAAAAATAACACAAACGCCACCTGTTCCAATATTTTCCGTATGTGTTAAAAATGCATCCATGCCTTGACTTTCATGGCGAATCGTCACTAAACACGGATAATTGACCCTAGGAAATTGTCTTCTTTCTAAACCTTGCCAGTCTGCCATCCTACATCCTCCTTTGAACTCTTGATATATTTTTTGCTAATCCTGTTTTTTCATCAATTGAGAAAATAACACCGTTTAGCCAAACATCTTCAGTGGCCACTTCAAATTTTGAAGGCATACTCTTTAAAAATCTTTCAACAATCTTGTCTTTATTCTGACCAATAACCGAATCAAACGGCCCCGTCATTCCAACATCTGTGATGTATGCTGTCTTTTTTGATAAAATCTTTTCATCTGCCGTTTGCACATGCGTGTGCGTTCCAAAAACACCAGACGCTTTTCCGTTAACAAAATGCCCAAAAGCAATCTTTTCACTTGTTGCTTCGGCGTGAAAATCAACAATAACATTTAACGTTTCTTTTCGAACGTCCTCAATCAGCTGATCAAATGCCTTAAACGGACAATTAACATTATACTTCATAAAAACACGCCCTAAAAGATTAATCACAGCAATTTTCTTACCCTTCTTTGTCGTTGCCACATAAACGCCTCTGCCTGGCGATCCTTCCGGAAAATTGCAAGGGCGAAGAATTCTTTTTTCATCATCTAAAAATTCTAAAATTTCTTTTTTATCCCAGACATGATCACCTGTTGTTAAAACATCACAGCCAGAAGCTAAAAGACTTTCGGCTAAGCGAGGAATAATTCCGGAACCGCCTGCGGCATTTTCAACATTGGCAATAACAAATTCAATATCATGCTCGTCGATAAGTACTGGCAGAAGCGTTTCAACGGCTTCTCTGCCTGGCTTTCCGACGATATCTCCAATACATAATATATTCATTTTCTTAATGCTCTCTTATTTAGCGTATTCTGTTGCACGCGTTTCTCGAATAACAATAACCTTAATTTGTCCTGGATAATTCATATCTGATTCAATTTTCTTTCGAATATCCCGAGACAAAACAACAGCTTCTTCATCTTTTACTTTATTTGGCTTAACCATAATACGCACTTCTCGTCCCGCCTGAAGCGCATATGCCTTATCAATACCTTTAAACGAAGTCGCAATCTTTTCTAGTGATTCAATTCGTTTAACATACGTCTCCATTGTTTCTGCACGAGCTCCTGGACGAGCAGCGCTCACCGCATCAGCAGCTGCCACTAACATCCCGTAAATATTCATCTCAACTTCTTCATGATGAGATTCAATAGCCTTAACAACCTCCGACTGCTCTCCGTATTTACGAGCAATTTCTGCTCCAATAAGCGCGTGAGGTCCTTCGGCCTCTTCCCCAGCCACTTTTCCAATATCATGCAAAAGTCCAGCTCGACGCGCAACTTTAAAATCTAAATTAAGCTGAGACGACATAATTCCCATTAAAGAAGCCACTTCTTTAGAGTGGCGAAGTGCATTTTGACCAAAACTTGTTCGATACTTTAATTTTCCAACTAATCTTACAAGCTCTGGATGCATGCCGTGAATTCCAAGATCAAACGTTGCCTGCTCACCTTCTTCTTTAACTTTTGTATCAATTTCTTTTTTTACCTTTTCAACAACTTCTTCAATGCGTCCTGGATGAATGCGTCCATCATGAATTAATCTTTCCAGGGCAATCTTTGCGATTTCTCGTCGCATCATATCGAACCCAGAAATAGTAACAGCCTCTGGTGTATCGTCAATGATGATATCGACACCTGTTGCCATTTCAAACGCGCGAATATTGCGTCCTTCACGCCCAATAATACGTCCTTTCATTTCATCCGACGGAAGATGCACGACGCTAATCGTGGTATCTCCCGCATGATCACTAGCACATCTTTGAATAGCGGAAGATAAAATTTCTCTCGCTTTTTTATCTGAATTTTCTTTAAGATCTTCTTCCATATCACGAATACGTGTTGCCTTTTCTACTACCAGCTCCTCTTCAATGCGAGACAACAGAAGTGCTTTGGCCTCGTCCGATGTCATAGAAGAAAGTCTTTGCAGTTGCTGCTTCTCTTCTTCAATCAATTGGCCTAATTTTGTATCTTTTTCTTTTAGATCAGCTTCATTTTGATGCAATTGATTAACGCGTGAATCAATGTCTTTTTCTTTCTTTTCGAGAAGATCGACTCGTTTTTCAAGATTTTCTTCTTTTTGCAAAATACGTTTTTCCGCAGAAGAAACCTCTTCGCGACGACCTTTTGTTTCTTTTTCGAAAGTCTCTCTTAACTGAATGAGCATGTCACGACTTTTAATTTCCGCTTCTTTAATCTTATTTTCCCCTTCTCTCTCAGCCTTTTCTAAATATTCTTTTGATTTCATCTTGGCCTGCTTAATGCGTCGGTCACTAAAAAATCGACTTAGAAAATATCCCGACAAGACCAATCCAATGGCAAAAATAGAATACACAATATTATGTACTAATGATTGTTGTCCTAGCATGGTAAACCTCTCCCTTCTATGAGTAAAAACATTCTAAATGTTAAGAATGTTGCCTAATTAATTTGTTAAAACACAAGAAACGGGAACATCATGCTTTTCAATGACAGGCAGGCAGGAAACAATTTGAAAATCAAACGCAAGTCCAATTGTCGGCGTTGATTCAGGTAGCGTATTTAAAAAACGATCGTAATATCCTTCTCCTCGACCAAGGCGGTTGTTGTTTTGATCAAACCCAACACCCGGAACAATAACTAAGTCCGGATGTGCAGGCGTAAAGCGCTGCTTAATACTCGTTTTGGGTTCTTGAATGCCATAAGGTCCTGTTGTTAAATCTTTCTCTATGCTGTCAATTGGTGAAGGTATAATTTTCTTTTCATTTTTGATCGTAATTGGTAAAACTACTTTTTTCCCTACTTTTTGTGCCTCTTTTATCATCGAAAGGGTGTCTACTTCTCCATCAAACGAAAAATAGAACATGACCACCTGAGCCCGTATAAACTCTGGTGCTTTAAACAGCTTATCTGCGATAAGCTTACTTTTTTTAAGTCTAACGTCCTCCTTTTGAGTTCTCAGTAATTCTAAAAGCCTTTTTCGCAAAGACTCTTTGAAATTGTTGCCCATTTATTATCCTTATGATACAAACAACTTTAAGAAAAACATTTTACCATTTTTATAATATATAGACAACTATTAATATTAAAGTAAATATTTTATATAAATAGAATAAAAAATATTTATTAATAACTCTTCAAAATATATCATAAGTCACTTATTCCCAATAACTTAAATCTGTAAAATAACAAAAAAATATTACAACTCAAATTTTTCACATAAAAAATCCCCGCTTATACCGTTAGGATAGGTAACATGAACCGTATGTGTCAAGTGGGTGCCTCTTTAAAACATCCAAAAGATGCTTTAAAAGTTTAGCTCCCGTATATACTGTGTTGGTTCAGTATAACTTGACCCGACGCGTACAGCAGGGAATAAATTATTATAACACAATTTTTAACGTTTAATAGCTTGTAAATCAGAAAGGATTTTTTGGCAGATAACGCTATGCGCTTTTTCAACTTCTTGTTCGGTCAATGTTTTTTTGAGCGATTGATATGTGAGCGAAATTGTCATGCCTCGCTGACCTTCTAAAAGCTTTTCACCTAAGTATTGTTCTACAAAGTCAATCTCTACAAGAAGTGGTTCTTTAACACTTAAAATAACATCTTTAATTTCCTGATAACTAATATTTTCTTTAAGGCTCAAACTAATATCGCGTACCACGCGAGGGTATTCGCAAACGGCTTTGTATTTTACATTTTTTTCGGATGCATCAAAAACAGAATCTGTTTCCACTTGCGCAAAGAAAACATCTTGATGCTTAATATCCCATCTATCTAAAACACTTGTATCAATCTTTCCCAAGAATCCAATGACTTTATTCTTAAAAAGAATCTCTGCGCTCTTCCCTTTTTGACAACAAGAACTCTTTGCTTTGCTAAAACGATACTCTTCCCTTGCAAAGCGATTTAGTATATTCTCAACAATACCTTTAATATCGTAAAAATCTATTTCTTCTTTTTTGGGACTACGCCAATCTTTTTTCGCAACCCTTGTCATCACAAGAGACAAAACATCCTTCTCCCCCGACGCTGAATAAACTTTTCCAAGCTCGAAGAATTTCAGATCTTTTTGCCCTCTTTTAATATTTAAAGAAACTATATTTAGAATACTGGGCAAAGAATCCGTACGCAAAAACTCTTGATCTTCTGTTAAAGGATTCTGGTTGCGAACAATTTCTTTGCTACAAGCTATATTTGCATTTTCAAGAACTTTTTTTCCTACCATGGTATAGCTGATAATCTCATCAAGACCTTGACCCGTTAACGCGTACCGTAAATTATTTTTAAAAACCCACTTTCGAGAACTAACAATGTCTTGTGCTTTAATTTCTGGTAACTTTAAAGGAAGATTGTCAAAACCAATCACGCGTGCCACTTCTTCAATAACATCCACTTCTTTTTTAATATCATTTCGAAAAGACGGTGGGATAATTTGTAAAATATTCTTCTTTTTCTCAGAAACATTGCACTCAAGTTTCTTTAAAATATTCTTAATCTTTGTCGTCGAAAGACTTGCTCCTAAAAGTGAGTTGATTTGATCAATCGTAACATCAATTTTTGCCTGACTCTTTTTTATTTTTCCAAAATAAACATCTTTTTTAGAAACCGCAGCACCACCTGCCAACTCTTGAATTAAATTAATCGCCCTATAAGCACCTGTCTCAACAACGTCAATATCAACTCCTCTCTCAAAGCGATAAGACGCTTCACTTCGGAGGGCAAGCTTACGTGATGCGCGGCGAATTAAAATCGGATCAAAATACGCACTCTCAAGTAAAATATTCTTTGTGCTTTCCGTAACTTCTGTGTCTTTCCCACCCATAACGCCTGCGATCGCAACTGGACTTTTCTCGTCGGCAATAATCAAGATAGACGGATCAAGATCGTATGCCACTCCATCAATAGCTATAATTTTTTCACCTTTTTTAGCACGACGTACAATAATTTTTCCACCAACCAACTTATCATAATCAAACGCATGCATTGGCTGACCTGTTTCCATCAAACAAAAATTAGTGATATCGACAATATTATTAACGCTTCGCAGTCCTACGGAAGATATTTTTTTAACAATACTTTTTGGTGCTTGTTTAACATTAACACCGTTAATAATCGCACCAACATACCGGCTACAATCTTTTTTGTCTTTGATTGTAATATCACATTTACTATTTAGAAATTTTGTCTTCTTAATTCTTGGCTTTTTTAAACTTTTGTTTAGAATGGCAGAAAATTCGCGGGAGAGACCAATCAGATTAAGGCAATCTGGTCGATTAGGAGTCACTTCAAGCTCAAAAATCGTATCTCCATCGATCTTTTCGATTTTTTCGACTTCTTGCCCAGACAAAGTCAGCTTGTATGCAAGCTCGTCGACTTTATTTGAAATATCAATATAATCTTTAATCCAATTTAAGTTTATTTTCATTTAAAAACATATCCTTTTTTTCCTGACCCCTTTTCACTTTCTTACATAATTAATCTTTCTAAACAGCGTCTTTTCATTACCCGTACCAACTAGAAAAAACTTCGTTCTAAGAAATACTTTCCCTAGTCTTCTGGTGGCAACTCAATCGTCAATACCCCCGGATCTGGATTAGAGCCGCTGAAAGCCTTCCATTCTCCTATAGATACCCATGTTGCCCCACCAGTCCATCCAGGACATTTTACAGGATCGTTATAGCATGGCGCACACATTTTTAAAGCAACCTTTGTGCCTCCTGTTGGCCAACTAAAAGAAATCTCGCCATATCTCGCCTCAACACAATCCTGGCTAAAAGGGACAAGTTGTACATTTTGATAAGCTCGAATAACGTTTCCAAAAACAGAAGCGCCAGTAACGCCAAGTGTTCCCCAAATCGACGCGGTTGCTCCAATCTTTGGCACAGCATGCCCGCTCACCTCAACTCCATTGCCGGTTCCAACCAGCAAAAGAACTTCATTGCGGGCTTCAGCGCCCTCGTAAGAAGGACGCCCAACAAACAAACTTGGATTAAGCTGCTCAGAGATATCATGTGAAATGGGCTGTCCAATGCCGACGGTGCCGCAAAAATAATTAGTAGAGTTGACGTCCCCCGGATTTGTTTGATAAATGCCAAAATCTCCAGAATCGGAGGAGATAATAATTAGACCTTTGTCAAGATGCTCTGAATAACTCACTGCTCCAATAATAACGGTATCCCCAATATCCGTAGGATGAAGCTCTTGAGTCGTCTCATTGCGCTCCCACTCTCCACCGTAGGCACTATAAATACGCCCATCAACCCAAAGGTCATCTTTAATTGCCACAGAAACATCAGAGCCTGTTGGCGCCGATCCTGTTGGAATACCAACCTGCACGGCATAATCCGGAGAAGATGTCCCTACGCCGAGATTGCCATGCACACTAAAAGACGTTTGCATCGACGACGGCCAAGTTCCGGACAGCTGCGTTCTGGTAACTCGATATAACATTCTACTAACTTCGTCTCTTGCCCCTCCTTCCATCATCATCCTTACCATTGTCGCATCCTCCAAGGAAACCCTGCCGTTCCCATCAACATCTGCTTCAGCTATTTGTTTTCTAGTGAAATTAGTTCCAACCGCAACATAAAGTTTGATGAGCTGCGCATCCTGCTCCGTAAGCGTTCCGCTGCCATCAACATCGCCACTTCCACCGTCTGAAATGATGCTCCCAGCCACATCAAGGCTCGCAACAGGGATCGTCGTCCCAACCCCCAATTTTCCCATGACCCGCATCTCCTGATACATACCAAACGGTGCTGGATAATAGGTTGTCAGGGTTACATCATCTGCAAAAACATTTGATGCAAAAAATAAGAAAAACGCGAATAAGATAAATAATATTTTTTTCATACCTGCCTTATCTAAAAATAGATTAATTTTTTAAAAAATTTAATCATTAAAATTAAATAAATTTCCAGTTCCGACTCCTATCGGATCAGGCGGTTGACCACCGCTATATGTTACATACTCACATACATCTTTCCAGCTCCACCCAGAAGGCGAAAAGGCCTGTGACCCTGAAAAACATACCTCCAAAGGACAGTGTGTTCCGCCGCCAACAGGTGGCTGTGACACGCGAATTGCACCAGCGAGACTCGCCGTACAAGTATTGTTTACATTTGTGGAGGGTTGTATAAAGCCGTTAACATAAAGATTCCTTTGGCTAGCAGGTGTCCCAATTACTTCATGACCCAAAATTGCCGTTGTTCCATCAACGATAAGGCTAACAACCGTCTCTGTCTGAAACCCTCCCGCAGAATGAGCTCCTATATGTACGGATGCTTGCGGATTAGATTTATTAATTCCAATATAGCTATCATTTGTAATAGAAATTCCTTTGTCGACAGCATCTCCATCATTATTTATTTTTCCGCCATTTAAACTAATTATTCCCCCTGCGACATCCAATTCAGAAACAGGACCACTTGTTCCTATGCCAACACGATCAGTTAATGCGGTCGGATAAAGAAAACCGTGTGTACTATCCCTTGTCCACTCACCACCGCCTTCGCTAAAAATCCTTCCATCTACCCAAAGATCATTTTTAATCGCCACAGCAATATTAGGGGGTGGACTGCTAGCGTCGACACTACTAGCTGAAGGTGTATTAGAGAATGTCGGCGTGCCAACTTGCAGCGAATAAGCAGGCGCAACTGTTCCAATGCCGATGTTATTACTAGCAGCAACAACTAAAGCATCGCCATCTGTAACAGAATTGACATTAATAGAAAAATAGTCATCTACAGCGTCAACTACGTATAAGTTCGCGTATGGAGTAGTGCTAGTCCCGTCTGATTCTCTTATAATTACTCCATATGCATTATCCTCAGGTCTTAAATCAATATATCTTGAAGAGTCGGTACCATTTTTAGTAGAAAATATCATTTGTCCCTCGCTACCCATATAGATATCACCAATCTCTGCATTTTCTCCTTCTCCCCGCAATCTAAGCCCGCTTAGATTCGAACCTGTGTCAATATCCACTTTGCTTGCTGGATCCGTTGTCCCAACCCCCAATTTTCCCATGACCCGCATTTCCTCATACATACCAAATGGTGCAGGATAATAGGTTGTCAACGTCACGTCGTCAGCAAAAACGTTGGATAAAAAAAGAAAAAAAATCACAAACAAAACCGACGATATTCTTTTCATCACATCTCCTTTTTAAAAATTATTAACAAAAAGAGGATTCGATCCAGCTCGAACTAATCTTCACCTTAAAACAACTCTTTCTTGTTATTAAATTCTCTTAAAATCAGCAGAGCAAATTCAGACAAATCCTTTATGGGCTCTGTGCTCATTAAAAGATGTCCCTGCCTATAATCTTTGTTCCGCTTAAAACTAACTTTCACAATATCAAATCTCTCTCCTATTCTTCACCTAAAGACGGCGTACACATAAAATCCATTTAGCGAAGGCTTGGCCATGTGCACATAAAATAAATAGTGCTATTCGTTGTCAAACTATGATGATTCTTGTCTTTAGAAATGATAAATTCCAACCTATTGTAACCCAAAGTGTTTGTTATCGTTACTTTTAAAGGAACTTCAGACAGCTCCACAAGAGAAGCAGAAACAATGTCCGCAGAGTCTATATAAAAACCTGCAAAAGAAACAGGAACGACGTAATGGCCGTAAGTAGGCGTTGTGGTGCCATAAACTACAACATTCTTAGTCAAATCTCCAGGAACGTTAGTGCTTAAGATTAAAGTTTTTTGATGAACAAGCTGGCTGCCATTCCATTTTAAAGCAAACAATATCACCCGGTTCACATTGCCTCCACCTGCCGCCTGCCATGTCCCCACTCCGTTAGCATCTGAAGTAAGCACGTTCCCTTCGGCAGGGCTTCCTCCACGAATTCTCACTTGCCCATTAATATCTAAAGCCTCTGTTGGATTCGTCGTTCCAATGCCAACATCTCCCGCACTATAAACCTTCCCCTCTGCAAAATACGCGGCATAATCGGTTCCAGCTGCAGCAAAAGCTGCATTACCAATATTTGGTACATCAGCATGCCCGCCGGTTACATTTGAAGAAACAACAACTAACCCCGCCCTGTTTGGCTCACCTACAGTTATCAAAGCAACAGGAAGATTTGCTAAAGCAGTGCTCAAAGATCCTTCGTTAATGGTAAGCTTCGATGTTGGATTCGTTGTTCCAATGCCGACATTGCCGCCCATAAAAGTAGCCGCGCTGGCATTCAAAACATTCACGCTTAAGCCTGCACCAGCATAATTCGCTAACTGGTTAATATCAATACCATAATTTGAGCCAGCTAAATATGCCCCAACACGAACATCGTAAAGCCAATTTGTCGCACGGATAACTCCTTCTGGCGCCGACATAATGGGACTATCGACAAAAAGTATGCCATTCCCGATAGCTGTTGAATCTGTTGTCCCAATGCCGACACTGCCCTCTACTATTAGTCCATTAGCTGGTGCCGCAGAAGTTCCTGAACATGCTGAACCAATAGCTACTGCGCCTTCAACATCTAGCTTATTTTGAGGATTCGTTGTCCCAACCCCAAGATTTCCCATAACCCGCATCTCCTGGTACATACCAAAAGGTGCTGGATAATAGGTTGTCAGGGTCACGTCATCTGCAAAAACATTGGACGAAACAAACAAAACCATTGCCGCAAAAACAAATAATATTTTTTTCATAAAATCTCCTTGTTATATAAATTAAAATTTCAAAAATCTAAACACTCATTATCCCGACACGCTTCACGTGCGGGATACGTTTCAAAAATCTAAACACTCATTATCCCGATACCCTTCGGGTACGGGATAAATTCGGGCAGATAGTTTACGGAGCGTTACGCTCCGCAAACTATGCCCTCATTTAAATTGCTTCAAAAATCTTTTATCATTTTCAAAAAACAAACGAATGTCATTAATACCGTGCTTTAACATCGCAATGCGTTCAACACCCATCCCAAAGGCAAGGCCTGTGTATTTATTCTTTGGATATTTGACTGCTTCAAAAACTTTGGGGTGGACCATGCCACAACCTAGTATCTCCAGCCATCCTTTTCGGCCACAAACCGAGCACCCTTTTCCTTTACAAATATAACACGAAATATCAACCTCTGCCGATGGCTCGGTAAACGGAAAAAAATGCGGACGAAAACGCATTTTTATATTTTTTCCAAATAATTTTTGACAAAAAACAGTCAAAAGTCCTTTTAACTCTGAAAGCGTAACTTTTTCGTCCACCAACAATCCTTCAATCTGGTGGAACATAAACGAATGGCTCGCATCCACCGCATCGGGCCTGTAAACTTTCCCTGGCACAATCACAGCTAAAGGAGGTTTGTTGTTTTGCATCGCACGAATTTGCGCAGGAGAGGTGTGACTGCGAAGCAGAAGATTTCGCTCTTTATTGCTAGGATCTTTTGTGTCTAGATAAAACGTATCAAAAGCATCTCGAGACGGATGGTCTGCAGGAATGTTAAGCGCCGTAAAATTATTAAACTCTGTTTCAATTTCAGGCCCTTCAAAAATAGCAAATCCTAACTGCTCAAAAATAGCGCAAATTTCATTCATCGTTTGAGATAAAATATGTGCCTGACCCAAAGGCGTGTTAACCCCGGGCATTGTCACATCTATGCTCTCTTTGGCCTTTTCTCCTTGAGATTTGGCTTGAAAAGAGTCTTTTTTATCATCAACAATAGCTTGTATTTTATTTTTTAGGTCATTGGCATTCTTGCCAATCAAAGGCTTTTCTTCTTTTGAGGCACTTCCAAGACCGGCATAGATCTCAGAAACAAGCCCTTTTCGGCCTAAATATTTAATTCGAAAGGCTTCTAGATCAGCTGCATTGTTTATCTGAGAAGATTCTTGGGATAGATTTGCATTAATTTCTTCAAAATTCCAGGATGTCATATTATTTAAAATTTATAAATTTATTAAATAGAAATATAAGTATTTTTATTATACTATAAAAAGACGTGAAGGAAAGAAACTATTTACGCCAAGTTGTGGGGATGAATAAGATCAAAATAGAATAAAGCTCAAGACGTCCTGCGAGCATCAAAAAGGTCAAAACCCATTTTCCAGGAATAGAAATCCAAGCATAATTCTCAGCAGCTCCTACTTTTCCAAGTCCTGGACCAATATTTCCCAAAGCCGCAATAGAAGCAGTAGCGGCTGTTTGCAAATCACAATTATTTGTCGCAGCCATAGCAAGCGCTCCTACCACAAAAAGGGAAATAAAGATCGCGCCAAACGACAATACGCCTAGAACAATTTTATCTGAAACAGGCTTCCCTTCTATCTTAACGGGAATAACAGCATTTGGAAATATTGTTTGAACAACAGACCTTACGGCGACTTTAAACATTAAAAAGACGCGCACCACCTTCATACCACCACCCGTTGACCCTGCGCACCCACCAATGAACATCAAGCAGACAAGGCCCATCCGAAGTACCTGAGGCCAAAGATTAAAATCAGCTGTCACGTATCCTGTTGTTGTTAAAATCGAAACAACCTGGAACGCTGCTGTTCTTACCGGCATCGATAGGCCGTACGCATTTTTAAGAATAAACGTAAAAACAAAAATAAGCGCAAGCACAAGAAAGAAATACCATCGAAATTCTTCACTTTTGAAAAATGTTTTTGGATTGCCTTTAATCGCCTGATAATGAAGAATGAAATTGGTTCCTGCCAAAAACATAAACACAACGATCACCCATTGAATAAACGGATTAAACGCCGCGATACTCGCTGTTTTTGTAGAAAACCCACCTGTTGCCATGGTCCCAAAAGTATGACAAAGAGCATCAAACCAAGTCATTCCGCCAATTTTAAGCAAAAGCGTTTCTAAAAAAGATAGCATAAAATAAACACCCCAAAGGGCTTTAGCTGTCTCTTTAACCCGCGGCTGTGCCCGTTCTGCCGTCGGGCCTGGCGTTTCGGCTTGATAAAGGCGATAGGCGCCTTGTCCAATCGCAGGCAACAAAGCCAAAAAAAGGACAATGATTCCCATGCCTCCAAGCCAATGCGTTAAGCTACGCCAAAAAAGAAGTCCTTTAGGCAATCCTTCAATATGCGTCATGATCGTGGCCCCTGTTGTTGTGAAACCGCTAACCGTTTCAAAAAAAGCATCTGTAAAAGACAAGACGCTTCCTGTTAAATAAAACGGCAAGGACCCAAACAAAGACAAAACAATCCAAGATAAACCCACAATAGCCAAACCATCTTTGGCATTCAAATGCTCAAAGGCATCTTCATCCAAAGGAAAAATTCCTCGAACAAACACAGAAACCAAAAGTCCTAGCAATATTGTCGTCGAGAATGCAAACACCTCAAGACTATGATTATTGTCAAAAAATGCCCATCCCAAAGGAATGAGCATAATAAGACTAACAACCAAAAGAACTCTAGCAACAATACTTGCAACAATCTTTTTATGCATAAGAAATTTTTAAAGAATTTTTTTTCGGGTAAATAATTTTTGTAATTGTGTAATACAGTCTTCGTGGCAAAAGACAATCGTTCCTTCGCCTTCATGAATACACGTATTTCCGTCTGCTAAAATAACATCATCATCCCTAAAGACAGCCCCAACAATGGATTCTTTAGGAAACTTAATATCTTTTAAAGGTGCTTTTGTAATTGGGGATCCTTGCTCGGGAACAAGTTCAAGAGCTTCGGCTTTACATCCTACAATTTTTGTAACCGCATTAACACCTTCCCCTCTAACAAAGCGAAGAATTTGGTCAACAGCCAAAAAACGAGGATTAATCATAATATCAATTCCAAGAGATTCCATAATCGACATATAATCTGGATGCTGCGTGATAATAATTGTTTTCTTAGCACCCATCTTTTTTGCTAAAACCGCACTGACTAAGTTTGAATGATCGCTATCCGACGCTGAAATAAAAACATCCACAGCTTCAATCCCACATTCTTTTAGAATCTCTTTTTCCGACGGAGATCCATTAATGACACGTACGTTATTAAGTTTCCCCGCAACGCTTCCGGCCTGCTCCTCGTTTTCTTCTAGAACAAGAACATCTCTCACATATCCGATTAAATCTTGTGCAATTTTCTCACCGATACTCGTTGCCCCATAAATAACAATCTTTTCTGGTCGTCGAGCATTCGGATCAACAAACGCTAAAAATTCTCCCAACGATGCTGATGGCAACAAAACATAAATACGGTCTGATTTCTGTATGACCCCATCCCCTTTAGGAATAATGACACTGTTGTCTCTTTTAATCGCGATAACCAAAAAAGGCCACGGAGAATCATCGCTTCGAAGGTCTTCTATTTTTGCATGACATAATGGAGAATCTTCAGGAATAACAAAAGAACGTAAAAGAATTTTTCCGTCGCCGAAGTCCGCAACTTCGTGAGATCCCGGAGATTTAACAATTTTTACAGTTTGCTCAGCGGCAACTTGTTCAGGATTAATAATTTCATCAATAGAAAATCGAGCATACCCAAAACTATCTAGAGCTTGACTCAAAGGAAGGTTTCTAATTCTAGCAATCTTTTTCTTAGCTCCATAAGCATCGGCCAAAGAACAAACCACAAAATTAGTTTCATCAGAAGCTGTAACAGCAATAACAAGATCCGCAGACTCAATCCCTGCTTGCTTTAAAATCTCAGGGTCAGACCCCTCCCCAATCAAAACTTTAGCATCTAATTTTTCATTGGCTTTATTTGCAACTTCCGGAATCTTCTCAACCACATAAACTTCATGATTCTGATCCGAAAGATCTTTTGCAAGATTTGACCCAATAACCCCTGCTCCAACAATTGTTATTTTCATATTTATACAATAAGGTAAGAAGATGTCTTCTTACCTTAATATGCTATCCTTAAGCTTTTTCTGTTGTCTTTGTTTCTTTCGGGGCAGGCTTTAGCAATACTGCCTCCTGAACGATCTTAATCAGCTTCTTAAGAGCAACGGGAGAATTAACTGCCAATTCAGCTAGCATTTGACGGTTAATTTCAATATTAGCCTTTTTTAATCCATTAATAAAACGACTATATGTTAATCCAACATCGCGACAAGCCGCATTGATGCGAGCAATCCACAAAGATCTAATTTCACGCTTCTTAACACGCCTATCTCGATAAGCGTATGCCATCCCTTTTATAAGAGAGCGATCCGCTTGTTGATAGCGCTTACTCCTGTGCCCAAATTGTCCTTTGGCTTGTTTTAAAACTCTTTTTTTTCGCTTGCGTGAAGCAACAGCGTTTGTAGCTCTCGTCATGAGATAAAATCCTCCTTATTAAAGATATGGTAATATCTTTTTAATTTTCTTTGCGTCACCTGACTCAAGATATCCATCTTTACGAAGATGACGTTTTCGCTTACTTGTTTTTTTTCCTAAAATATGACCGCGATTTGCGCTTCGCTTCTTTATCTTACCTGTCTTGGTAACGCGAACTCGCTTAGCAGCGGATCTATTTGTTTTAAGCTTTGGCATACGATTTCCTTTCTATTGACCTTTTCTCATTTAAAGCTAATGGTGACCAAATATTCTAGTCTTTTTCTTAATCGGAAAAAAGTCAAAATATTGGACTACCGCATAATGTTAATTTAGAAAAGACCAATAACATCTTTATTTCGTGCTTGCCTTTGGGGCAACAACGACGGACATAACGCGTCCCATCATATTAAGATCTTTTTCGATTTGTCCGTGTTCAGAAATATCTTGAATGAATTTCTTCAACACTTCTCTTCCTTGATCCCTAAATGCCATTTCACGTCCTCGGAAAAAAAGATTTACTTTTACTTTATCTTTTTTTTCCAAAAATGAAATCGCCTGTTTTAACTTTACTTGATAATCATGTTGATCAATATGCGGCTTAATGCGAATCTGCTTTAAATGCGTTACTTTTTGCTTTTTTTTCTCAAGCCGTTCTTTTTTTTCTTGATCATACTTATATTTACTAAAATCCATAATACGACAAACCGGCGGCTTTGCTGTTGGAGCAATCTCGACGAGATCAAGATCGTTTTCTTGAGCCAATTCTAGCGCTCTTTTAATCAAAACAACGCCAAGCTGTTCTGATTCTGGACCGATAACACGCACTTCAGGGACTCGAATACGCTCATTGGTTCGAATATATTTATTGATAGAAACTACCTCCTACTATAATGGGTTGATTTTATATTTTTTGAACAACTTCCTTTTTAAGCTGCTCTACCAAAACATTAAAAGCCATACTTGTTTGGTTGCCGCCTCTCTTTCGGACAGCCACCTGCTTTGTTTCAACTTCTTTATCGCCTAAAATCATCAAATAAGGAATCTTTTTAATAGAATTCTCTCGAATTTTCTTATTTAAAGTTTCATTGCCGGTGTCAATTATAACCCGAAAACCATTTGTTTGTAAATCTTCTTTTATTTGTCTCGCAAAGGCTTGGTGTTCTTCTCTGATCGGAATAATCGCCACTTGAGTTGGCGCAAGCCATAACGGAAAAGCGCCCGCATAATGTTCAATCAATGTTCCAAAAAATCTCTCCACGCTTCCAAGCACCGCTCGATGAATCATAATCGGCTTTTTCTCTTTGCCTTCTTCATTAACATACGTCATCTTAAATCGCTCAGGTAAAGCAAAATCGCATTGGATTGTTGCACACTGCCAAGAGCGCCCAATCGCATCTTTAAGTTTAATATCAATTTTTGGACCATAAAACGCTCCCTCGCCCTCATTAATTTGATATTCAATTTTCTTTTCTTTCAAAGATTGTTCCAACGCTTTTGTCGCTATTTCCCAATCTTCGACCTCTCCAATAAATTTCTCTGGACGCGTGCTTAGCTCAATTTCATAATTATTAAATCCAAAAGTTTTCATCACTTCAAATACAAAATCAATAACACTTATAACTTCTTCTTTGATTTGATCTTCTCGACAAAAGATGTGTCCATCGTCTTGGGTAAATCCACGCAAACGCAAAAGTCCATGTAAAACACCTGTTTTTTCATGACGATAAACAGTGCCCAGTTCAAACAATCGAATTGGCAAGTCTCGATATGAACGTGTCTTCGATTTATAAATCAAAATATGCCCCGGACAATTCATCGGCTTAACCGCATACTCCTGATTATCCACGTCGAAATAATACATATTTTCTCGATAATAATCGCTGTGCCCCGATGTTTCCCAAAGTTTTCCTTTTAGAATATTTGGCGTCTGGACAAGATCATAGCCATGCTTAACATTTTCATCTTTAATATAGTCTTCAATAATTCTTCGAAGCATCGCCCCGGCTGGATGATAAAAAACAAGCCCTGCCCCTGCTTCTTCTTGATAAAAATTAAACAAATCTAGCTGAGGACCTAATTTTCGATGGTCTCGCTTTTTTGCTTCTTCTAACATCACTAAATATTCTTTAAGCTCTTTCTCCGTCGGAAAACAAGTGCCATAAATACGCTGAAGCATTTGTTTTGTCTCGTCGCCTCTCCAATAAGCTCCTGCTACCGAAAACAATTTAAATGCTTTAATCTCTCCGGCATGATCCACATGCGGACCTTTACATAAATCTAAAAATCCATCACCTGTTTGGTAAATAGAAACTTTTTCATCTTCCAAGCTTTCAATGAGCTCAACTTTATAAACTTCATCCTGATTTCTAAAAAACTCTACAGCTTCTTTTTTTGGCATCAGGCTTTGCACAAGCTTTGGCTTATCCTGAATAATACGCCTCATCGCTTTTTCAATCTTTTTCAAATCATCTACTGTAAAAGGATCTTTGCGTTCAAAATCATAATAGAATCCATTTTCAATCGCAGGACCAATCGCCACCTTAACATCAGGCCAAAGCTCCTTGACCGCTTGTGCCATCACGTGCGAACAGCTATGCCTTAATGATTCTAATTGTTTTTTATCCATAATAAAACTCTCATTCTCTATCTTTTTACACCAAAAAAACTTATGTAAATGGTGGGCCCACGAGGACTCGAACCTCGGACACCTTGCATGTCATGCAAGTACTCTAACCAACTGAGCTATGAGCCCACGTAAACTAAACATAAAAAGTCGATCTTTAATGGGCAAGGAGGGAGTCGAACCCTCATAGTCTTTCGACCAAAGGATTTTAAGTCCTTCGTGTATGCCATTCCACCACTTGCCCAAAACATCTCTGGAGGCGCGAGCCGGAATCGAACCGGCGAATAATGGTTTTGCAAACCACTGCCTTACCACTTGGCTATCGCGCCAAACATCCAAATTATTTTATTTATTTTTCAAAAGGGCACAAACTTTTTTTACAATAATATCAACACCTGCTAAATGACCTTTGCCAACATCCCCACACGCAAGCTTTCCCGAAACAGGATCAATAAATCTTATGCCATTCTTTTTTAAAATGCTAATATTATTTTGAACAATTTTATTTTCATACATAGCCGTATTCATTGCAGGCGCAATCACAATAGGCGCTCTTGTCGTCATGGCTGTGCTTATCAAAAGATTGTCTGCAATGCCTCCTGCTATCTTCCCAATCACATTTGCCGTCGCAGGAGCAATTAAAAAAAGATCTGCTTTTTGCGCCAAACTAATGTGGTCCATTGTCCACTCATCACAACTCTCAGCAAACATCTCACTATACACTTTATTTTGAGAAAGACTCATTAAGGTTAAAGGTGTAATAAATTTCTTTGCCGCTTCGGTCATCACAACCGTAACAGAAATATTCTTTTTTTGAAGTCCGCGAACAATATCGCATGCTTTGTATGCGGAGATACTTCCTGTTATCCCTAAAACAACTTGCTTTTGCTTAGCCACTCTCTTATGCCTCTGCTTCTACGCTTTCGTCTTGGCTAAGCTCTTCTTCGGTTTCTTGCTTAGGCAACTCACCTGGAACAAGCTGATCCTCTGCTCCTTTAAGAACAACTTTTCCTTCCATAATTTCATCTAAGGCAAGCGTTGTTGTCTTGATTGTTGACGGTCTTTCGATTAACTTTGGCATGCCTTCAGCTAATTCCGTCGCTCTTTTTGCAGCCAACAAAACAAGCTTATAAATACTATATTTAGCTTTTGGCAAAAGCTTTTCTAGTGGTTGATACCCCATTTATTCCTCCTGTTTCTTTTTTAGCTCTTCTAAAATAATAGTTTCAATCTTTTTTACTGCCACACTTAAAACGTCATTGATAACAACGTGCTGATAATGCTTTACTTCTTTCATTTCTTTTTGAGCAGTTTGAACGCGCTTTTGAAAATCGACGATTGTTTCGGATCCTCGATCTTCAAGCCTCTTTCTTAAAACGCTCATATTTTTAGTTTTAACGAATATGCTTACAGCCTCTTTCTTCTGCTTCATAACCACCTTTGCACCCTTCACATCAATACAAAGAAGCACATTCTTGCCTTTCTTCAAAAAATCTTCTAACAGTTTTTTAGGCGTTCCATAGTAATTATCAAAAACTTTCTTCCATTCTAAAAAATATCCAATTTCTCGTCGATGAAAAAACTCTTTCTTTGAAAAGAACAAATAATCTCGGCCATCTTTTTCTCCTTTGCGAGGAGCACGCGTTGTCGCCGAAACAGTCTTAACAAGCATCTTTGCAATCTTTTTGTTCTTAAGCAACCACTTGTGCAAAGTTGTTTTCCCTGCTCCCGACGGACCAGAAAGAACAAAAACCTTCCCCTTCTTTATTTTCACACTTTTTTTATTCAATGTTTTGTGCCTGCTCTCTCAATTTTTCAATCTTGCTTTTAATTGAGATAACAGCATTGGAAACAATTTTATCTTGCATTTTCGACCCAATCGTATTTGCTTCTCTCTGCATTTCTTGAGCAATAAAATCAAGTTTTTTTCCAACAGCCGCATCGCTTTTTAAAAGCAAGCGAAACTCTACAATATGATGCGCCAAACGAGAAATCTCTTCATTAACATCAATGCTATTTTGATAAGAAAAGAATTCCTCTGCATCCATTCTTTTCTTTTGTTGAGTCAGCACTTGTTTTTCTCTAGATCGTATCTTGTTTATTTGCAACGACATACGAGACAATTGACTTTTAACATCTTTTATAATGCTAGCTCCTTCTCTTTTGCGCATCTTCACTAAAGACCCAAGAGCTATTTTGATAGCTTTATCAACAGCTGGCCATAAAGCGCTTGCATTAACATTCGTTTCTTGCACATCCACAACACCCGGAAGACGAATGAGTCCTCCTAAAGATAAATTTCCCGACAACCCAAACTCTTTTTTCAGGCTCTTTTCTTGTTTCAAATAAGTCTGAACAACTTTCTTGTTAAACAAAACCGTCGCAACCTCTTTCTTTGTAATCTTCATCACAATAGAAATACGCCCGCGTAAAACGCTTTTTTTAACACGCTTTCGAATCTTGTCTTCTAAAAGCATAAAGCCAGGCGGCAAAAAATATCCAACATCTAAATACCGATGATTAACACTCTTGACTTCAACAATTCCTTTTGTTGATCCAGAAGAAATTTCAGCGCTTCCAAACCCTGTCATTCCTTTAATCATAGCCTGTCCTCTCGACGAAAAAATACCGTCTTATTTTTTGATAATATGAATAATGCGCTCGAGATCGTCGGGAGAATAATATTCAATCACGACTTGTCCTCGTTTCTTTTGCGCTTTAATTCGAACCTTTGTCCCTAACGCTCTTTGTAAATCTTCTTCTAAATCCACCACATATCGATCTCTATTCTCTTGAGAAATTTTTTTCTTTTTTCCCTGACCCTCGCCTTCAACTTTTACTAAGCTTTCAATCTCTCGAACAGAAAAACCTTTGTCTAACGTTTTTTTCCAAAGCGCTTTTTGCTTTGATTCATTTTTTAAGCTAAGAATCGCACGAGCATGACCCATAGAAAAAGATCCTGCTGAAATACTTTTTTGAATTTCCTCTGGCAATGTAAGCAATCTTAAAATGTTCGTAACAGTTGTTCGATTTCTCCCAACTGACTGCGCCACAACATCTTGCGTAAAATCAAATTCCTCAATAAGCTGCTTAAAGGCTTTGGCTTCCTCAATCACATTAAGCTCTTCTCTTTGAATATTCTCAATCAAAGCCAAGACTAGCGCTTCTTGATCTGACGCAATTTTAACAATCGCTGGAACTTTATCAATATTTAAACTTTGAGCAGCTCTTAATCTTCGCTCCCCTGCAATCAACTCATATTGATCTCCAGATTGTCGAACTAATAAAGGCTGCAAAACACCTTTTTCTTTTATCGAAGAAATCAGATCGGACAATTTTTCTTGATCAAATTCTTTTCTCGGCTGCAATGTATTCTTTTTGATTCGCGATGTATTAATGTACGCAATGCTCTCGCCTTTTTCTAAGCTAACATTTTCTGGAATTAACGCGGAAAGTCCTTTTCCTAAAGCACTTTTTTCCATGAGCTGTTCCCCTCTTTTAATTTTTTACAAAAAGATTAATTGACTTCAACAGCCTCTTCTTCTTTGTTCTCAATCTTTTCTCCTAAAAATTCTCTCGCGAATTCATCATATTTCTTTGCACCAATCGAATTGCTATCATAAACAGCAATCGGCTTTCCAAAACTTGGCGCCTCGCTTAACCGAACATTTCTAGGGATCACAGTCTGATAAACTTTTTCTTTGAAAAAGCTTCTTATTTCATTAATAACTTCTGTCGTCAAATTTGTTCTAAAATCTGCCATAGTCATTAGAACACCTTCAATAGCTAGACTCGGATTAAGGCCGTCTCGTATCAAATTAATCGTATTTAAAAGCTGTGAGACACCCTCTAGCGCATAGAATTCACATTGTATAGGAATGATGATTGAATCGCTTGCCACCAAAGAATTCAAAGTAATTAATCCTAAAGATGGCGGCGAATCAATAAAAATATAGTCATAATCATCTTTTATCTCTTCAATCGCACGTTTTAGCCTAGCTTCTCGAGACAGCGCTCCAACGAGTTCAATTTCTGCGCCCGTTAAATTAATATTACATGGAGCTACTGTTAAATTTTCATATTCAGTTTGGACAGCAATGTCTTTTATTTTCATTTTGTTCAAAAGAACATCATAAATCGAAACTTCAATATTGTTTTTGTTAATACCTAATCCACTCGTCGCGTTCCCCTGGGGATCCGTATCAACCAAAAGAATTTTCTTATTTTTATGGGCTAACGCAGCAGAAAGATTTACTGACGTCGTGGTTTTTCCAGTTCCGCCTTTTTGATTACATAATGCGATTGTTTTTCCCATCTTTTCACCCCTATGTTCCACGTGAAACATTAACTGACTTACCCTAATTTAATAATATTCTACTATTATTCCTTCAAAGAAACAATGATTTTTGCAGGTTTTTCACCCTCCATTCCAAAAAGTCCCTTTTTCTCTTCAGAAACAATCTTTATTACAACGCTATCTCTACCAACGCCTAGCTCTTCTAAAGCCTTTTGAATAGCCTCTTCTACTGTTGTCCCATATGCTTCAATACTTTTAGAAGACTTATTTGGCTTATTTTCCATTCTATCCTGCCTTTTTTATTTTGGACATTTTTAACTGCGTAAAAGTCGAAAGAATATAAAACATAGTAAAATACAGTGTTAGTCCGCTAGAAAATTTATAAAATATAAATCCTAAAAATACTGGGAAAAACATAGTCATCATTTTTTGCTGCATTACTTGATTTGGGTCTGTTGAAGCCATGTTTTTAGTTGATGCTTTTTGCTGGAAAAACATCGCTATCATCATAATAATTGGTAAAATGTTAAATTCGTTCCCAACAATTGGCAATGTAAATGGAAAAGTAAACAGCCTGTCTGGTTGAGATAAATCTTTAATCCATAAGAAATGAGCGCCTTTAAAGGCAACTGTTCTCCAAAGCGCCTGATACAAAGCAATAAATGCTGGCATCTGCAATATCATTGGAAGACAACCACCCATAGGATTAACCGAATTTGTCTTATATAGGCCCATTATTTCTTTATTAAGACGCTGAGGATTGCTCTTGTACTGCTCCCTTATTTTTGTAATTTCTGGTTGCAAAGCCTGCATTCTTTTCATAGAAAGCATGCTTTTTATGGTCAGCGGATACGTAACAAGATAAAACAATATGCTGATCATAATAATACAAAATCCCCAGTTTGGAACAACCTTGTGTATTAAGTTCATCGTAGTTATAACTAAATTGGATATTGAATTTAATATCCAAAATTTACTAAAAACAGATACATTTTCAATTCCGAGATTATAACTTGATAATATTTCCTTATCTTGAGGTCCAACATAAACAAAAGCTTTATAAGAAATTTTCTCGCCTCGATCTAATTCAATATTTTGCGATTCTAATATCAAATCTAGCTGATTCTTGTGAACAGGAACTGTTTCGTAGTCTTTTGTTATAAATTCTGGCTTAACAATAGCACAAAAATATCGATTTCTAAATGCAGACCAATTAACATTTCCCATTTCATGAAAATCGTTTTTAGAACTAAAATCAATAGCGTTGTTTTTTCGAATAATTTTATCATCTAAAGAAACGCTATATTCATAAAGACCTCGTTCCCGAGCATTATTTTTCGAACCAATTAAATCAGTTGTTTCTACGCTTAAAGTGTTCATTTTTAGACTTTTTACTTTGGACATTCCTGAAACATTCTTTATGCTCACCTCGACATCAAAAAGATAATTCTCTTTGGACAAATCATATATTTTCTCAATTTCATACGAATCATCCCGATAATAAAAAACAATCTTATTGTCTAAAGCCTTGCGGAGAGAGAAGGGGTATGCTTCGTAGTCAACCAGCCCAACAATATTTTCAACAGGCATTGTTTCGTTGTACTTTTTGATCGTAATACTTTTTAGGCTTCCGCCAATATTTGAAAACTCTGCCTTAAAAATATCATTTTCAATAATCGTAATTTTTTCTTTTGCTTCGACAGCCTTGCTTAAAACAACAGGCTCTACATTCGTAAACTCTTTAGTAACAAAGGCTTGTGAATCCTTTGCCACTTCTTCATGTCTTTGCCCGCTGTCTTTTGGAGCCTTTTTTAATACTAACGCATTATATCCAAATAATATAAATACAGATAGTAATATAGCTAAAAATGTTCTTTTTTCCATAAATATAATCCTATGTTAAAGGGTCAAACCCTCCTCGAGAGAGGGGGGAACAGCGCATAATTCGACAAATTGCTTTTAAGGAACCTTTGGCGGCCCCATATTTTTGCAAAGCCTGCAGCGCATACTCCGAGCATGAAGGGTGAAAACGACACGTGTCTATAAAAAGACTGTGTTTGATTTTTTGATATAAACGTATCAAAAACGATAGTGTTTTAGTGATCATAGTTAAATTTTTGCCGGCTGGATGTCAGACAGTCAGTCTTTTTCGGCCTTTTTGTCGTCGGCGCTTCAAAATATCTCGCCCGTCAGCTGTTTCCATGCGGTGGCGAAACCCATGTTTTCTTTTGCCTTTAAGTTTTGTTGGTGTCTTTAATGTTTTTTTCATCTTCTTGGATTTCCTCGGTAATAAAGCTTAAAAGATACTGATAACCAGTATCTTTATTTTTTTATTGTAAATATTTGAATAAGTATAACACGGCTGTTTTTCTAGTCAAGCTTTTTTCTTCATCAAGAAGCGCTAAAACAAACTGCTGCCCAATATGTTAGGAAACTTCCCCATGCTTGCTAAAACCCTAAAATCAAGAAAAAAAGGAGGGCGGAAGTTTTAAGTTGAAATTCACCTTTTCTCTGTTATAATAAATTCACTTTTGCCCCAGTTGTCGAAATGGCTAATTTCTTATTTTTATATTTCCCGAAGACAAGCAAGCAAAAAAGCTGTACAATGTTTCTGTGGAAAAGCTGTTAACTCTGTGAAATAGCTATTTTTTAACCTTTTTGCACACACCTTATGAGCCTATTAAAAATCTGGGAAAAAGCGCAATCTTCTATCCGCTCTAAAATCGGAGAGACCTCACACGAAACATGGTTTTCGTCTCTAAATGTAAAAGAGCAAGATCTTGATACCCTCATTATTGAAACGCCCGATGAATTCTTTAAAAATTGGATCATCGAACATTATCTCATCTTTATTGAAGAAGCTCTTAACGAACAAACACCAAAAAACATTAATCTCGAATTTGAGGTTAATTCCACAATCCTTGGCGCCAAAACACAGAAAAAATTTAGCGAACTGGAAAAAAGATTCGAAGAGGAGAGACCTGCGAAAACAGGACTCGTAGATGCCTCTATTATCACTCCTCGTTTTACATTCGATAATTTTGTCATCGGATCTTCTAACCGTTTTGCCCATGCTGCTAGTTTTGCCGTCGCCGAATCTCCAGCAAAAGCATACAATCCATTATTTATTTATGGCGGAGTAGGTCTTGGTAAAACTCATTTAATGCAATCCATCGCAAATAAAATTAGAGTAAGCAACCCCAAAACAAAATTTTGTTATATTTCTTCTGAAAAATTTACTAACGGCCTGATTGACGCTATCCGGCATCGATCAACAGCTCAATTTCGCCAAAAATATCGCAGCATAGATGTCCTTCTTGTCGACGACATCCAGTTTATCGCCGGAAAAGAATCGACACAGGAAGAATTTTTCCACACTTTTAATGACCTTCACCAGGCTCGAAAACAAATTGTTGTCTCTTCTGATCGGCCACCAAAAAACATCCCAAATCTAGAAGACCGATTAAGCTCTCGTTTTGCATGGGGCCTTGTTGCTGATGTCCAACCTCCAGACTTTGAAACGCGTGTTGCTATTTTAAAGAAAAAAATTGAACGGGAACCGACTAAAGTACCTGATGAAGTTATTTTCTTTATTGCCGAACAAATTAAAACAAATATTCGCGAACTAGAAGGAGCATTGGTCCGGGTTATGGCATATTCTTTACTAGAAGAAAGAACTATTTCTTTAGATATGGCCAAGGTTATCCTTAAAGATATGGTTAAAGAAACAGCCAAGCTTGTTAATGTAGATATGATTCAAAAAATTGTTTCTGATTATTATAATATTTCCCTACATGATATTAGAGCAACAAAAAGGCATAAAAATATTGTTTTGCCTCGCCAAATCGCCATGTATTTGTCCAGACAGCTTACAAATTTATCTTTGCCTGAAATTGGAGCTGCCTTCGGAGGGAAAGATCACACAACGGTTTTGCATTCTTGTAAAAAAATTGAAAAAGAAATAAATGAAAACAATGTGTTAAAACAATCCATGGAGCATTTAGCCATAGAAATTAAAAAGTAATCGATTAAAATTCACTAGTTTTGCACATGCTCTTTTTTTATAAGTTGTTTATTTGCTTATATTTTTATGCTTGTTCAAATTATTAACAAGCTCTACTGTAACTACAACTATTTTTCTTAAGATAGTTAGAATCATTTTTCTGAAAAGGATGTGGATATTATGAAACTTAAAATTTCAAAAGATGACTTGTTGTATGGAATAACAAAGGTACAAAATGTTGTATCTTCAAAAGCAACGTTACCAATTCTTTCCAATATGTTGCTAGAAACAACAAAAAAATCAACAATTCGTCTCTATGCAACTGATCTTGATATAGGGATATCCTGTGAAATACCTGTGCAAATTTTAGAGGAAGGAGCAATAACTCTTCCGGCTAAAAAATTTAATGATATTATAAAGGAACTGCCTGAAGGGGATGTGGTTATTACAACAAAGAAAAATAATCATATAGAAATAGAAGGGGAAAAGTGCTTATTTAAGCTTATTGGTCTCCCGAAAGAAGAATTTCCTAAGTTTCCGGAATTCAAAAATGTTGAAGCCGTTGTGATTGATCAGGGCGTTTTAAAAGAAATGCTTAAAATGACATCTTTTGCAGTCTCTCACGAAGAAGCAAGGTATATTTTAAACGGTGTTTTACTTGAGATTGAAGACGATATTATCCGCCTTGTTGCAACCGATGGAAGAAGACTAGCGAAAAGCGAGAAAAAACTAGAAACACCGATAAAAAAAGAGACGAGAATTATTATTCCAACAAAAGCCGTTTATGAGGTTATGAGAAATATTAAAGAGGAAGGGCAGCTTTCTCTTTTAACAAATGCAAATCAGCTTTTATTTGATATTGATCACGTTTTAATTGCGACTCGTATTATCGAAGGGGATTATCCGAATTATAATCAAGTTATTCCCCCAGAACAAAAAATAAAAATTACAATTAATACACAAGGGTTGCTAGCTGCGATCAAAAGAGCGAATCTTTTAACAACACCTGATTTTCAGGCTGTTAAATTTGAAGTGTTTAAAGATAAGCTTATTGTTTCAAAAATTACGCCTGATTTGGGAGAATCTCGAGAAGAAGTTGGCATTCACTATGGGGGATCAGAGCTTATTGTTGGATTTAATCCTCATTTTTTTATTGAGGCTCTAAAAAATATCGAAACGGAAGAGGTTAGCCTCGAGCTCTTAGGGGCAGATAAACCAGGCGTGATACGAATGAATGAGTATCTTTATTTAGCGTTGCCGATGCGTATTTAAAAATGGAAGAAATAAAAAATATAATTCCAGATGTCGTTAAAATGCTTTCGAGAAAAGAGACTTCGGAAGAAACAAAAATACAACGTGTTTGGGACAGCTTGCTTGAAGGAAAGATAAAAAAACATGCAAAAATATTTGGAATCAAAGAAGGGAAAATGATGGTTTGCGTAGATTCTCCAGCGTGGATGTTTCATTTAAATCTTAAAAAAAATAAACTTTTAAAAGAAATTAAAGAAGAAATTCCAGAACTCATAGAGATTTGTTTTAAGATAGGAAAGGTAAAATGAAAAAAGAAGAAAAGAAAAACAAGAAGACAGAGAAGACAAAAAAAGAAAAGCCAGTAAACAGCGGCAATTATGACGCAACGAACATCCAGGTCTTAGAAGGCGTCAGCGCGGTACGTATGCGCCCGGCTATGTATATTGGAGACACAACAGCGCGAGGGCTTCATCATTTGGTATATGAGGTTGTTGACAACGCGGTCGACGAGGCCATGGGAGGGTATTGTGATAAGATTGAAGTTGTAATCAACGAGAATAATACAATTAGCGTAACGGATAACGGGAGGGGTATTCCAGTTGATATCCATAAAACAGAAAAAAAACCAGCTGTTGAAGTTGTTTTGACAACGCTTCATGCTGGGGGAAAGTTTGATCATCGCGTATATAAAGTATCTGGAGGGTTGCACGGTGTTGGCGTGAGCGTTGTTAATGCGCTTTCAGCATGGCTTGAGGTTGAAATCAAAAAAGAAGGAAAAATTTATCATCAAAGATATGAGCAAGGTAAAACGGCATCAAAGTTAACCGTTGTTGGGAAAACAAAAGAAACAGGAACAAAAGTTACGTTTAAACCAGATAAGACAATTTTTAAAGAAACTCAAATATTTTCGTATGATACTTTGGCAAAAAGGATGCGCGAACTTGCATTTTTAAACAAGGGTATTTGGATTAAGCTTGTTGACAAAAGAGAAGAAAAAGAAAAGGAAAATATCTTCCAATTTAAAGGGGGGATCATTTCTTTTGTTGAACATCTTTCAACTAAAAAAGAACCTCTGCATAAAAAAGTTATTTATTTTCATAGAGAAAAAGAAAAAATTTCGATAGAGGTCGCGATCCAATATAGTGAAAGCTATTCGGAAAATGTATTTACGTATGCAAATAATATTAATACTATCGAGGGAGGAACGCATTTAAGTGGCTTCCGTTCAGCCTTGACAAGAGCATTGAACAGCTATGCAAAAAGTAAAAATCTTTTAAAGAATGATATTACAATTAGTGGAGATGATACGCGGGAGGGGTTGACGGCCGTTATTAGTGTAAAAATTCCAAATCCTCAGTTTGAGGGACAGACAAAAACAAAACTCGGAAACTCAGAGGTCGACGGGCTTGTTGCGTCAGCTACCTTAGAAGAGCTTAATACTTTTTTCGAAGAAAATCCATCAATCGCAAATAAAATTATTGATAAAGCTATTGTTGCATCACGCGCTCGTGCAGCAGCTCGTAAGGCACGCGAATTAACTCGACGAAAAGGAGCATTGGAAAGTGGTGGGCTTCCAGGAAAATTAGCAGATTGTTCACAAAAAGATCCATCGTTGTGTGAGCTTTATTTAGTTGAGGGGGACTCTGCGGGAGGCTCTGCTAAGCAAGGAAGAGACAGAACATTTCAGGCGATTTTACCGCTAAAAGGAAAAATTCTCAATGTCGAAAAAGCTCGTTTAGAGAAGATTTTAAGTAATGAAGAAATTAGAACAATGATTACAGCTTTTGGAACAGGCGTTGGAGAAGAGTTTAATTTGGAAAAATTACGTTATCATAAATTGATTATTATGTGCGATGCCGATGTTGATGGATCTCATATTCGAACATTGTTGCTCACTTTTTTATATCGCCAAATGAAACCGCTTATAGAAGCAGGACATGTTTATGTTGCCCAGCCTCCTTTATATAAAATGAAAAGAGGCAAAAGAGAAGAATATATTGAAACAGAAGAAGAAATGAATGAGCTTATTTTAGAGCTTGGTTCAGAAGATCTTGTGTTTTCAAGAATTAAGAAAAAGACACAACTTAAAGGGGCAGCAGTAAAAGAGCTTTTAGCGAACCTGGTAGAGATCGAGAAAATAGCTGATAGATTAGGCCGAAAGGGAGTGGATTTCCAGAAATATGTGGACAAAATGAACCCAAAGACCAAAAAAATGCCAGTTTATATGATAGTTGTGGAGCATAAAAATGAATTCTTGTTTGATGACAAGGAGCTTGCGAAGGCAACAAAAGATCAAGAGGACGCTAAGTATATTGAACTTTTTGAATCTGAGGAGATTGAAAATATTGAAAAAATTCTTTCAAAACACGACCTTAGTATCACAGAGTTTTTAAAACCAGAAATAAGATCATTTGTTTTTTCTGAGGATAAGGAAAAAGGAACTAAGAAAACATCAAAAGTGCAAGATCTTAAACCTAATTTTGTAGTTGAAAGTGGAAAAGAAAAGAAATATTTTGTTGGTCTTCAAGAAGTTCTAGAGTTTGTTAGAGCTCAGGCAAACAAAGGTATTTATATTCAAAGGTATAAAGGCCTTGGAGAAATGAATCCACAGCAATTATGGGAAACGACTATGGATCCAGAAAAGAGAACAATGCTTCAAGTGGTTTTGGAAGATGCTGTAGAAGCTGACGCAACATTTTCAACATTAATGGGCGATGCCGTACAGCCACGTAGAGAATTTATTGAAGCTAATGCTCATGAAGTAAAGAATTTGGATGTTTAAAGAGAAAAAGGATATTTTTAAGAAAGGCTAAAAAAGAAATGAAAGATTTTACGACGAAAGAAAAAATACTCCCAATCAACATTGAAGAAGAAATGAAAACTTCATATCTTTCTTATGCGATGAGCGTTATTGTTAGTCGTGCTCTACCAGATGTTCGAGATGGGTTAAAGCCGGTTCATCGACGTGTTTTGTATGCAATGAAGCAGATAGGTCTTGAGCACAGCAAAAGCTATAAAAAAAGTGCGCGTATCGTTGGTGAGGTTTTAGGAAAGTATCATCCTCATGGAGACACGGCTGTATATGATACGATTGTACGCTTAGCACAAGATTTTTCTATGCGTTATCCTCTTGTTGATGGTCAAGGAAACTTCGGATCTGTCGATGGAGATTCTGCGGCAGCGATGAGATATACGGAAATTCGCATGGAATCTATTTCTGAAGAAATTTTAAAAGATTTAGAAAGAAAGACCGTTGATTTTAGTCCGAATTTTGACAATACTCTTCAAGAGCCTCAAGTTTTACCATCAGCGATTCCAAATCTTCTGGTTAATGGATCAAGCGGTATTGCTGTTGGAATGGCAACGAATATGGCGCCTCATAATTTAAATGAAATTTCAGATGGAATTGTCACTCTTTTAGATAAGCCGGAAACAACGATTAAAGAATTAATGAAATATGTTAAAGGACCAGATTTTCCGACAGCAGGTATTATCTGTGGGCGACAAGGCATTATGGATGCATATACAACTGGACGAGGAAAAATTACTTTAAGAGCTAAGGCTGTTATTGAGCGCCAAAAAGGAAATAAAGATAGAATTGTTGTTACAGAAATCCCGTATCAAGTGAACAAATCTAATTTAATTGAAAATATGGCACGGCTTGTGCAGGATAGAAAAATAGACGGCATTACAGACATTAGGGATGAGTCTGATAAGGATGGTATTCGAATGGTTGTTGATCTCCGGCGAGATGTGCAGCCTCAGATTATTTTAAATTATTTGTATAAGCACACTCAAATGGAAACAACTTTTGGAATTATTAATTTAGCCTTAACAAATAATCAGCCGAGAGTTTTAAATTTAAAGCAGTTGATGAATTATTTCTTAGAGCATCGACGTATTATTGTTAGAAGGCGAACTCAGTTTGATCTTGACAAAGCGCTTCGAAGGGCACACATTCTTGAAGGATTAAAAATTGCTTTAAAATTTATTAATCAGATTATTAAAACAATTAAAGAATCTAAAACAACACAAGTGGCAAAAGATGCACTTATCAAGAAATTTGATCTTTCAGAAATTCAAGCACAAGCCATTCTTGAAATGCAACTACAGAGGTTAACGGCTCTTGAGCAAAATAAACTTGATGATGAATATAAAGAACTTTTTAAGAATATTGAGTTATTTCGAGCTATTTTAGGATCAGAAAAAAAGATCGACGGCATTGTTAGGGAAGAAATTCTTGATGTAAAGAAAAAATATGGAGATGAGAGGCGAACGGAAATAGCAGGCAAAGCCGAAGAAATTGAAATAGAGGATTTAATTGCTGAAGAAGACATGGCAATTACGATCAGTCATACAGGCTATATTAAGAGATTAAGTGTTGATGCTTATCGTAAGCAAAAGCGCGGAGGCAAAGGTGTTTCGGCAATGATAACAAAGGAAGAAGATTTTGTTGAACATCTATTTGTAGCTTCGTCAAAAGATTATCTTTTAATTTTTTCCGACAAAGGAATTGTGAGATGGCTTAAAGTTTATGAAATTCCTATTGCATCGCGCAACGCGAAAGGAAAGGCTATTGTTAATCTTCTTTCTGTTGGAAGTGAAGAACGCATTAGTTCTATTGTTGCGGTTAAAGAATTCAGTGAAGAAAAATTTGTTATTGCGGCAACGGCGCAAGGGAATATCAAGAAAACAAAGCTTTCTGCATATGGGAATCCTCGACGAGGAGGAATTGTTGGCATCACGTTAGAAAAAGGAGATGCTTTGATTGGAACAGATATCACAGATAATACATGTGAAGTTCTTTTGGCAACAAAAGGAGGGAAAGCTGTCCGTTTTCATGAAAAACAAATTCGCGATATGGGACGAGGAGCAAAAGGTGTGCGCGGCATCAGGCTAGGAAAGAAAGACATTGTTGTTAGTATGGAGGTAATGTCTCCTGGAATCGAAAAAACAGGCAGTACATTTTTGAGTGTAACTTCCAAAGGGTTTGCTAAACGAACAGATTTTACTGATTATCGGCAGCAGTCTAGAGGAGGAAAAGGCATTATCAACATTAATGTCACAGAGAAAAATGGACATGTTGTCCGAAGCCTTGCTGCAACGCCAGAAGATGAGATTATGGCGATGACTAAAAAAGGCATGGTTGTCCGCTGTCCAGTTAAAGGTATCCGTCAAACAGGACGCAACACTCAAGGAGTTCGATTAATTAATCTGGACAAAGATGATATTGTTAGTTCGGTTGCAAGCGTTGTTGCTAAAGAAGAAGAAGAAGAAGAAGGATAAAAGGTAATTATTTTTTCTTGACTGTAGTATTTTTTTGTTTATAATGCTGAAAAATCAATTTAAGACCCCATCGTCTAGCCTGGTCAGGACACAAGCTTTTCAAGCTTGCAGCGCGGGTTCAAATCCCGCTGGGGTCGCCAAATTTAATAGACCACCTAAGAGATGGTCTATTTTTGTGTAAAAAACAAGTTGTTGCTGAAAGGAGACTTCTGTGATCGAAAAAAAGATTTTTCTAAGCGAAAGAGACATTCCAAAGCAATGGTATAACTTAGGCGCTGATTTGCCGACACCTGTTTTACCGCCTTTAGGACCCGACGGGAATCCTATTACGCCCGATATGCTAGGGGCAGTTTTTCCAATGAATTTAATTGAACAAGAAATGTCAGCTGAACGTTGGATTGATATTCCTGAGGAGATTTTAGAAATCCTTTATCGCTGGAGACCCGCTCCGCTAAGAAGAGCTGTTTATTTAGAAAAATATTTAGGAACGCCTGCAAAAATTTATTATAAAGACGAAAGCGTTTCTCCTGCGGGAAGTCATAAGACAAATACCGCGGTTGCACAAGCTTGGTACAATAAACAATTTGGAACAAAGAAATTAACAACAGAAACAGGGGCAGGTCAGTGGGGAAGCGCGCTGTCGTTTGCCTGTAATTTAATAGGGCTTGAATGTAAAGTTTATATGGTTCGCGTGAGCTTTGATCAAAAACCTTTAAGAAAAGCGATGATGGCAACTTGGGGAGGAAAATGTATAGCAAGTCCTAGTGATGAAACAAAAATAGGGCGAAAAATATTAAAAGAAATGCCTGATACGCCAGGAAGCCTTGGCATTGCTATTAGCGAGGCGATTGAAGAAGCCGTATCAGATCAAACAGGAAATACTAAGTATTCTTTAGGTAGCGTCTTAAATCATGTTATGTTGCATCAAACAATTATTGGTCTTGAAGCAAAGAAACAATTAGAGATTGCTGGTGAAAAAAAGGTAGACGTTGTCATTGGCTGCGCTGGTGGTGGAAGTAATTTTGCAGGGCTTTCTTTTCCTTTTGTAAACGATAAAATTAATGGAGCTAAAATAGAAATTATTCCTGTTGAGCCGTCAGCTTGTCCTAAAATGACAAAAGGATTGTTTTCTTATGATTTTGGTGACTGTGCTGGCATGACTCCACTTTTAGCCATGTATTCGCTTGGTCATGGGTTTATACCTCCACCGATACATGCAGGAGGGTTAAGATATCATGGGATGGCTCCACTCGTAAGTCAAGCTATTCTTGAAGGGTTGATGAAGCCAAGAGCGTATGATCAAGTCAAGTGTTATGAATCAGCTATTATTTGGGCTAAGACAGAAGGAACAATCTGCGCCCCTGAAACAAGTCATGCGATCGCCTGCACTATTGATGAAGCGATTAAAGCTAAGGAAGAAGGAAAAGAAAAAACTATACTCTTTAATTATAGCGGTCATGGGTTGATGGATCTGCTTGGATATGAGAAGTTTTTAGCTGGTGAGCTTCAGTCATATTCTTTGTCGGATGAAGACCTGAAAGAATCGATTGAAAAAATTAAAGATTTACCAAAAGCAGAAGAGAGAAGAACAGGCAAGTGGTAGAAAAAAAGAAAATAGATGTGATGTTTTTTGAGGCTTTTAAAGAAGAGAAAGCTCTTCTTAAAAGCATTTGCCCAGAGCACATTCATCCAAAATTTACATCGCAGACAATACAAGAAAAAGGTATTGAAAACGTGCCGAGCACCTTGATTAGTATTCGTACGCAATCTAAGATTCCTGATGAATGGGTAAATGATTTAGAGGGTATTTTGGCGCGGAGCACAGGGTATGATCATGTTTTGAATTATATCAAGAGAACGGGCTCGTTGGCACAAGCGGGATACCTTCCTTCTTATTGTGCTCGCGCTGTTGGAGAGCAAGCCATTTTGCTTGTTATGAGCCTCTTAAGAAATATAAAAAAGCAGGTTAATAATTTTGAAACATTTAATAGAGATGGCTTGACGGGGCAAGAATGCCAAGATAAAAAAGCTTTAGTTGTTGGCGTTGGAAACATAGGGTCAGAAATTGTTGATATTGCTCGAGGACTGCGCATGAAAGTTGCGGGTTTTGATATTAATCAAAAAGTTCCCGGTCTTGAATATGCAGATTTGACTTCTGGTCTTGCGTGGGCAGACATTGTTGTTTGCGCGCTTCCTCTGACAGATGAAACGGATTGCATGCTCGGATATGAAGCGTTAAAAAAAGTAAAGACTGGCGCTATTTTTGTTAATGTCGGGAGAGGAGAGGTTTCCCCATTAAAAGATCTTAAAAGACTTTTAGACGAGGGTGTTTTAGGCGGCGCTGGATTAGATGTTTATGATGAGGAAAAAAGCATTGCACAGCATTTAAGAGATCCTAATAAATATAAAGAAACTGAAAATGCTAGTATTATAAAGGAGCTTAAGGGCAGAGAGAACGTCATTTTCACACCACACAATGCTTTTAATACAAAAGAAGCGCTTAATCAAAAAGCTGAGCAAGCTATTGAGTCTGTTTCTTTGTTTTTAATGGAAAAAAGGTTTCTTTATCCAGTGCCACAAGAATAAAAGGAAAAAAATGCTTAAAATTTATGGAGGAAACTTGTCTTCTTTTTGCAATAAAGTTCGGCTTGTTGCAAATGCGATTGGTCTTGAGTATGAGTATAAAAAAATCAATTTTAAAGAAAGAGAACACAAAGCTCCTGATTTTCTTAAAATGCATCCTGCTGGCAAGATTCCGATTATCGACGACGATGGATTTTTTGTTTTTGAAAGCAATGCCATTATCAAATATTTAGCGGAGAAAAATAACTCGTCTCTTTACCCAAAAGAGCTTAAACAAAAAACACAGGTTGATCAATGGATCGATTTTTGTTCGTTTCATGTCGGTAATGCGATGGACAAAATTTTGTTCAATAAAGTATTTGCTCCTCGCATCAAAGTGACGATTGATGAGCGTGCCATTCAAGATGGATATATGTTTTTGAATAGATACCTTCCTGTTATAGAAGAGCAGATTGGCAGAGATGGCTTTCTCGTCGGAAAAAAGATGACCTTAGCAGATGTTAATTGCCTTGCGATTTTAGATCCCTGCGAGATTGCTGAGGTGGATTTATCGGCGTATAATAATATTGTTCAGTGGAGAGAAGATCTTAAAAAACAAGATTTTTACACAAAGTGTCACAAGGAATACGGAGAGTCGCTTTTGCGCATGACAAAATCATGAAAGTTGCTATTGTTCAATTTAAAACAGAAAAAAGTAAGCAAAGAAATATTCAAAAGGCTATTGGCTTCATTCAAAAAGCAGCTGATAAAAAAGTAAAACTAATTTTGTTTCCGGAAACATTTTTATCGTATGTCAAAACATCAGAAGATATTGGCAAGCAGGCAGAAGTATTGACTGGCCCGACGACAAGGTTGTTCGCACAAAAAGCAAAAGAATATAAAATAGCGATTTTGCTGGGATCCGTTTATGAAGAAAAAAAAGGTCAGAAAAAAGTATATAACACATCAGTTTTACTTGATAATCGCGGGCGATATGTGGCAAGGTATAGAAAAGTTCATTTATTTTCAGCTTGTATTGATGGGAAAAAAATAGATGAGCATAAAAATATTTTACCAGGAATATTTTTAGCGACGGGAAAGATTGAGCAATTTAAGTTTGGATTTTCTGTTTGTTATGATTTGCGGTTTGCAGACATGTATGGTAAATATAGAAAGAAAGGTGTGAATGTTTTTTTTGTGCCGTCTGCATTTACAAGAAAAACCGGAAAGGTTCATTGGGAAACGCTTCTTAAAGCGCGGGCGATTGAAAATTGTGCGTATGTTTTAGCCCCGAATCAAGTGGGAATAAATGGTAAGGGTGTTGCTCTTTATGGAAATAGCATGGCGATTAGCCCGTCGGGAAAAATATTAAAACGAGGTTCAAGTCACAGGGAAGAAGTTTTGTATGTGGATTTGAGTTTAAAAGAATTAAAAAAAGCAAAAAAAGTTTTACCTGATTTTGTATAAAAGGAATTTTAAAATGATAAAAAAAAGTATTCGAGTAAGCGTTACAGGAGCCGCAGGGCAAATTGGGTATGCTCTTGTTTTTCGTATTGCATCAGGAGAGATGTTTGGGAAAGACACAGAGATTCATTTGAATTTATTAGAACTTCCGCAAGCGATGGATGCTCTTTCCGGCGTTGTCATGGAGCTAGATGATTGTGCCTTTCCTTTATTAAAGAGCGTAACGCAGACATCAGATTTAAATGTTGCTTTTAAAGATGCAGAGTGGGCTCTTTTAGTTGGAAGTGTTCCAAGAAAAGAAGGGATGGAAAGAGGAGAACTTTTAAAGATTAATGGAAAAATTTTTGTAGAGCAAGGAAGGGCGTTAGACCAGAATGCTAGAGCTGATTGTAAGGTTCTAGTTGTTGGAAACCCTTGCAATACAAACGCTTATATAGCAAAGAGCGTATGTAAAAATATTCCAAAAGAAAACTTTTTTGCCATGACAATGCTGGATCAAAACAGAGCCGTTTCACAAATTGCTGAAAAAGCAGGAGTGCCAACAAAAAGTGTTAAAAATCTCGCAATATGGGGAAATCATTCTGCAACGCAATATCCTGATTTTTATAATGCAAATATTGATGGGGAAAAAATAGAAGATGTTATTAGGGACGAAAAGTGGCTTAAAGAAATTTTTTTAAGTGTTGTTCAAAAAAGAGGTGCGGCTATTATTAAAGCTAGAGGAAAGTCTTCAGCCGCTTCAGCTGCTAATGGTGTCGTGGATACAGTAAAGAATTTAACCACGCCAACAGAAAAAGGATTATTTTTTTCTGCGGCGGTTTGTTCTGATGGAAGCTACGGCATACCGGAAGGATTGATGTTTAGTTTTCCTGTTCAGTCCGACGGAAAAAAATGGAATATAACAAAAGATATTTCTCACAATGATTTCGGAAAAGAAAAAATAGAAATAACTTTTAAAGAGTTAGAGGAAGAAAAACAAAAAGCACAGTAAGATAAAAAAGATGATGGAGAATATTTATGGAAGACAATAATTCTGAGCAACAACCTCAAGAAGAAAAAAAGATAGAAGATGTTTTAGACCAAATGGAACAAGGAGCTCCAGATGCAGATGGTTTTAAAGAAAAAGAAGAAAAAAAAGAGAAAGAGCTTAAAAATTTAAAGAATGTTTTAGATGAAGCTGATTCGCAAGCAAAAGTGAAAGAGGAGCAAGGATTTTCTTCGGAAATTACTGAACAGCAATCTCAAGGGTTCGAGGGTGAAGAAAGGCAAGATTCTTTAGAGGAAGTCGTTTCTAAAGAGGTACAAGATACTGCAACAGAAGAGGCTGAAGAAGAGACAAGAGAATCTGATGAGCCTCAAGAGGCAAAAGAAGAAGGGCTAGAACAAGGTTCAAAGAAAGAAATTCAGAGCGAAGCAAAGCCCTCTTTTAGTGAAAATGTAGAAAAGCTTGATCAGCTGATAAAAGATTTTAAGAAGAAAGTAGCGTAGTTTTTTTTACTTAGAGTAGCTGTGTCGCATTTTTTAGTGTATAATTAAAATAGACTATTTACACGAGAAAAATCATGAACAAAAAATGTGCTCAATCAACGCTAGAATATATTATGATCCTTATTGCTGTTATCGCATCCATCATGGTTATGGGTCCGTATGTTCTTCGAGGGGTTAATGCCTATATGCGATCATGGGAAATTTCGGCTCAAGAAGCGAGACACGATATTGGACAGGAAGTTCCTGCGTGGGCTGTAGAGGAGACTCCACCTCCGCCTCCTGATCCTTGCTATGGTATTGTGTGCGGTAATTATAGTTTTAGTAATTGTCCTATAGCAGACAATTGTTGTATGAAGAGAGAGAATTATCTTTGGTATGTGCCTAATGATCCTTCTCAAGGAGCCGCTGAATGTAGATGGCAGTATGAGGCTTGTGTGGAATATAATGTATCAATTTGTGATACTTTTTCAAATGACGTGTGTTGCACAGATAATTGTCCTTATGACGGGTGCTAGCAAAGAGGACAATTTTTTAGCATGAGAGTTCGCCTCAAATATTTCCTTACCTTTTTTTTGCTAGCAACTTTGCTAGGTGCCTGTTTATATAATTTTTATTTTCTTGAAATCATATCTTCTGTTGTTTCTATTTTTGCTGTGGCTACGAGTTTTCATATTAAAACTGCCGGATTCTTAATATATGCAGCAACTTGTTTTTTAGTTCTTGCTTTTTTTCAGAGGATTAAAATAAAAGAAAAAGCCTTAAGGATTTTCTTAGTTTTTTTGATTGTTTTTTTTGTTGGGGTAGGGATTGTTTCACATGTTGTTTTTCTAAAGCAGTACAGCCTTCCTTTTGATCATAAGACAGAGTATTTCGTTTCGAATCTCGGCGTGAACGACGCAACTACTTTTCGTCATATGCACACAATGAAACCTGTTTTGTATTTGTGGATAGATTCTTTAGGTGTTAAAAATTATTTTGGTAAAGTTGATTATTCAACATTTAGTCAGGGAGCGTTGTTTGTTGGCGCAGGATATCCTTTTTTGGATCTTTTTCCTAGATGGTTTTATTTTTTTTCTGCAGGTCTTTATTTTTGCTTGATCGTTTGTTTTCTTTTAATGATGATTGCAAAGGAGAAACAATGGGGTCAAGCAAAGGTAGCAAGTTTTTGTATTTATATTGTTTGTTCGTTTTCGCTTTTATCAAATGTTGTTGACGGAGGGTTTGCAACAACAGAGTTTGTTTTTGCGGCGATAAGCTTATTTTTGATTTTACGTTTTAAAGAAGGAATGGGGATAAGAGAATATAAAAAAGAATTGTTTGTAAGTAGTTTTTTGTTTTTAGTTTTTTTATGGTACCGAGTATTTATTGATGCAGTTGCTTTAGAAAAGATATTGTGGCTTTTTATTTTATATGGCGTCTTGTTTTCTTTTTGTTTTATAAGTAAGAAAAAAGCAGTAATGTTCCTTTTTCTTGTAGTTATTTTTGCTGGCGGCCTCTTTTTTAATCGAGGTTATGTACTAAAGAATGATAAAATTTTTTATAATGCGCTGTTACCAAAAAATAGAGATATTTGGGTGACAACAGTTGGGAGAGAGCTTCCACTTGATCTTGTTTCTAAGCAAGGCACGGTTCGTCTTTATAGGACTATTTTAGAACAAGAGGAAACGTGTAAAGAATTTTGTGATCAATATAAGCTAGATTATCGTCCTTATTTTGATCCTGTTCGGACGGTTTCCTCTAGCAAAGAAAATCTTATGAATTTTTCTTGCAGAGAGGGGTTCTTAAAATTTAACAAAAAAGGAGAAAAGGAAAGATTTTTAAACATAGATAGGGGTTTTTGGAAGCTTTCTCTCCAAAAGGAAGAAGATTCATATTATGACTATCGTTTTGTTTTTTGTTTTGATCGCAGAACGGCATTAATGAATTATCAGGTATTACAAGCTTTAGTTCGAGAGAGTTTTCAGCTTGAAAAGTTTGTTATTGCTGTTCAGCCGCTTTCTAAAGGGAGCTTTTTAAAATAAAACTTCAGAAAACGCTTGTTTTAATAGTGTTTCCTTTTTATAATTAATATATCCATATTTTTATTTTTAGTATTAACTTTAAAGGAGGAAGAACGTGAAAAAATTTATGCTTTTTTTGTTTATTGGTTTTATTTGTAGTATTTTGACTTTAACAGGATGTGATAAGCTTTCCTTCTTAGAAGAATATTTTCCGTCTTTAAAAAAGAAAGCTGTTCAAAGCGAATCTAAAAAAGAAAACGTTGCTACCTCATCTGGATCGAGAGCTCCTATGAAGAAAAATGTATTAGCTAGAGTCGGCGGTTGGACAATTACGATCGACGAGTTTACCGAAAAAACAAAAGGATTAAAAGAAGTTTTGCCAGAATATGACGAAAACGACTTAGAAACAAAAAAATTAGTTTTAGAAGAGCTTATTCGTCAGCAACTTTTGGTTGAGGCTGCGGAAAAAAGAGGGATTGGAAAAAAGAAGACCATTGCTGATGCGGTTGATGAGTTCAAAAAAACACTCCTTGTGCGTGAGCTAGCGGTAGAAATTGCTGAAAAAATTGTTGTGACAGATGCGGATGCTAAAACATTTTATAAAGAAAATGAAGAATTATTTAAAGAGCCGGCGCAGTGGCGCATTCGAGAGATTGTTGTGGATAACGAAGGAAAAGCAAAAGAGTTGGTTGTTAATGTTTTACAAGGTGCTGATTTTGAGCAAATCGCTCGAGAAAATTCTATTTCGGAAACAGCTGCTAACGGTGGAGACGTAGGGTTTGTTGTCGAGTTTGCAGATCCAAAGGTCCAAAATACAGTTTTTACTTTGGAAGAAGGATCTATTAGTAATGTTTTTAAGGGCGATAAAGGATATTATGTTATTAAGCTCGAGGAGAAAGAAGAAGGATTGCTTCAAAGTTTTGATGAGGTCAAGGAAGAGCTAAAAGAAGGCCTTGCAGCAATGAACCAACAACAAGCAATTATTGATTATGTCGAAGATCTGCGATCAAAGGCAGATATTGAAATTAACGAAAATCTTTTAAAATAAAGGCTGGTCTATGGCTATCGACGTTAAAAAAATTGACAAGAAAAAAGTAGGTATTATTGTTTTGGCTGTTCTTGCAGGGTTTGGGGCTGTTGCTTTAACAAACAGCTATATCAACACATCTGTTTCAAAGGGAGCTTCGTCAGAAGAAATCAATGCTTTGTTTGGGAAAATACAGAAACTTGAACAAGAAAATAAAGCGCTTTATCAGCGTCAAGATGCTTATGCTGGTCAACTACAGAAGAAGCTAGATTCATTTTCTCAGGCACAACTGCAGCGTCGCCCTAAGTCAGAGGAAAAGGCTTTTAAAGAGCAGTCGTTGGCGCTTAAAACGCCTCCTGGTAAAAGAGCTGTTACTGTAAGGATTGAGACATTGTCTGCTGTTGGAGGGCTTATTAATCCTGGAGATTTCGTTGATGTTTTAGCTCATATTAAAGTTGCTGGGGATCCAGGCGATTCAGAGGGGTTTGGCGTTGTAGAAAAAACAACAATAACGTTGTTTCAAAATGTTCAGGTGTTAGCCATTGGGCCAAATGTTGAAATGCCGGGAAATTTTGAAGTTCAGCAAAAAACAACAACGCTTCCTATTACCTTAGCTGTTGATCCAGAGCAAGTCGAAATGATTACTTTTGCGCAGGCGCACGGAAAACTTCAGCTTGTTTTAAGAGGGTTAAGAGAAAATAGCGAGTATCGTTTGCCGTCGGGAAACTGGGAAACGTTTAATAAGTATCTTTTAGAAACACAAGGAGTTGTTATTAGCGCTCCAAATGCACCGAAGAAGATAATAGAGTCTGGAGAAGTAAAATCTAATATTAAAATCTTTCGAGGGGGAGCAGAATAAAAATCTTATGAAAAAAAATATCTCAAAGAAATATGTTGGATTTCTTATTTTTATTGTAGCAATTCTTTTTTTAACAGTCGCCGTGCCGGAGACGTTTTCAAAAAGCTTTCAGGAAACGATTGATATTCTCGAGGAAGACACTCTTGAAATGGTGGTCGGGGATCTAGAGACGATTTGGACGAAAGGGCTGACACGAGTTGCGATTACAGATCCTGCTGTTGCGGATGCGGTCGAGACTGATTCGTCTGAGGTTTTAATGTTAGGAAAAAAAGTTGGGAAAACAACTGTTTTTATTTGGGATCGATACGGAAAGAGATCTGTCACGGTTTGGGTGTTTGAGGAAAATTTGGATTTAGCAGAAGCTCGGCTAAAATCTCTTTTGAGGAGCGCAAGCATTAAAGATTTGGAATTTAAGAAAAATAATCTTGAAGGGAAAATTATTATTTCTGGCGAACTAGACGAAGAGAAAAAAACAAAGTTTGATGAAATTACTGAGCCCTTTTCAGAGAGTATTGTGAATTTAGTGAAAGAAAGACAAAAGATAGAATTGATTGAAATTGATGTTCAAATTGCAGAGGTTAGCACAACTGCGACCAAAGAGCTTGGAATCGAGTGGTCAAATTCTGCTGGCACAGGATTTTTGCAGTATGATGAGACTTTGCCGACGTTTAATCCTAGTGCTCCAACTGATTTCTTTAAAATAGGGGATTTTACAAGGACGACTGCTCTTAAGGCAAAAGTTAATGCTTTGATCACTGAAGGAAAAGGAAAGATTTTGTCTCGTCCAAAAATCGTTACGAAAAGCGGTGAGGAATCAAGTTTTTTAGTTGGGGGCCAAGTTCCTGTCAGCACAACAACAACGAGTGAAGGCGGAAATATTACGGAAAATATAGAATTTAAGGATTATGGTGTTGAACTCAACTTAAAAGCAACAGTAAGAGAGGACGATAAAATTGATATCGAGCTTAAAGTAGACGTAACAGATGTTGACAGCACTTATGCGGTCGCAGGAAATTATGCTTATACAACGCGCACAGCAGAAACAAAGCTTCTTTTAGATGATCTTCAAACGGTTGTTTTGGCAGGGTTTATTAAAGATAGTAAAACAGAAACTATTCGTCGAGTTCCGATCCTAAGCGATATCCCTATTTTAGGTGCGATATTCCGAAATAGAGAAACAAATCCAAATAAACAGACAGAGCTTTTTATTACTTTGACTCCAAGAATAATTTCAAGAAATCGTGTGGAGCAGAATGTTGAAGAGGAAGTTGTTGTGGAAAAAGAACAATTGACTATTGAATGCAAACCGCTTTCAACGGCCAAAGAAACGTTTCGATCCATTTCAGTTCCGGCCAACATAGCAGAATATGTTAGAGCCATTCAAAAGAGAATTGCTCAAAATCTTGTTTATCCAGAAGGAGCTAAACAAGCAAAGCTAGAAGGCGCAGTTGATCTTGAGCTTGTGCTTCTTCGAAATGGAGCTGTCTTGTCTGTTATGATCCGCCAATCTTCCGGTTATCCGGTTCTAGATCAAGCCGCGCTTAATACCGTGCAGCGATTTTCTCCTTACGGGAATTTCCCTTCAGACGTCAGCGCTAGAGAAATAAAAGTAATAATTCCTATCGTCTATCGATTAGACATGGACTAAAGATTGATTTTTAAAAAGGAAAAAGATGAGCGCAAAAACAACTGTTGTTTTTAGCACTAAAGGGGGCGTTGGAAAGACTTTTGTTGCCCTTAATTTAGCTGTTAAAATGGCTTTAAAAAGAAGAAAGGTGCTTTTACTTGATTTCGATCTTCAGGCTAGTCAGGATTTAGCCAGAACTGCAAATATTAAAGTAGAAAAATCTATTGTTGATGTTCTTTCTGATAAAGATGCTTTAGAAAATGCAGAGGCGATTGTTCAGAGTTGTTCAAAGCATTCTTGCGGAATGCATTTCCTCCCGTGCGTGACTCATGTTGATCAAGTTCCTTTAATTGAACAAGATAAGATTATATTGTTTTTTAAAAAGGTCGAGCCTATGTACGATTTTATCTTTGTGGATGGAGGAAAAGTCTTTAACGAGACGCTGATCACTGTTTTTGATCAGTCTAATCTTATTTTGCTCGCAGCAACACCGGATGTTTTGGCTGTTTTTCAGGCAAAACGCTGCCTCAATGTTTTAGAAAGCCTTCATTTTCCAAACCATATTGTTAAGCTTGTTTTAAATCGATCTCAAAGTCGTGGTGGCGTTGCATGGCAAGAAGTGCGCGCTGCTCTTCCGTGTGAAATTTTTGCACAAATTCCATCTGATGGACGAGCTGTCGGACTGTCGTTAAATAGGGGTGTTCCCTGTGTTTTGGATGCACCAGATAGCGCAGCAACCGAGGCTCTTGATAAGATTTCAGAAAAATTAATCAAAGAAGCCGTCTTTGTTCAAGGAACAGAAGTCGCGCGTGTTCGAACAACGACGGGTCCTGGTCAAGAAGAAAACTTTTGGGAAAAACTTGGTATTAGCGAAAAGATTTCAGGAAGTAAAGAAATTTTATCAGCAGTACATGAAGACGATGAGATTATTAAACTAAAGCAAGCTGTGCATGACAAGCTTGTCGATAGACTTAATTTAAGCACGATTACAACAGAAGCTTTAAGAGATCCTGTTCAAGCTAAAAGAATTAGAGAAAGCACGCAAAAGGTTGTTAGCGATCTTTTGGCAGAAGAAGCGGGTGCTGTTATTTCGTCTCATGAAGAGCGAAGGCGATTGGTTAAGGAAATTGTCGATGAAACGCTTGGCCTTGGTCCTTTGGAGGAATTTCTAGCAGATCCAGAAATTACAGATATTATGGTTAACAATAAAGATGAGCTTTATGTAGAGAAAAAAGGTCGCATCTTTTTAACAAATAAAAAATTTATTTCGAACGGACAGATTCGTGCGATTATCGAACGCATTATTGCTCCTCTAGGTAGACGCATTGATGAGTCTGTTCCTATGGTAGACGCGCGTCTTCCTGATGGGTCGCGTATTAATGCTATTATTCCGCCGCTGTCATTAAAAGGACCGATGTTAACGATTCGAAAATTTGCACAAGATAGAATTACTGTTGAGGACCTTTTACATGTACATCATTCTATTTCGCAACCAATGGTTGATTTCTTAAAGGCGTGTGTTGCGTCACGAAAAAATATTATTGTTTCCGGTGGAACGGGTTCTGGCAAAACAACACTTCTAAATGTCATTTCTTCTTTCATCCCAGACGGAGAACGTATTCTAACCATTGAAGATGCCGCAGAGCTCAAGCTTCGCCAGAGGCATTGGGGTCGCCTCGAGTCTCGTCCGCCAAACGTTGAAGGTCGGGGTGCGATTACTATTCGAGACCTTTTTATAAATTCTTTGCGTATGCGTCCAGATCGCATTATTATTGGAGAGTGTCGTGGGTCAGAAGTTTTGGACATGCTTCAGGCGATGAATACAGGGCACGATGGATCCATGACGACGATTCATGCTAACTCAACGCGGGATGTTTTGGTACGCATGAGCTCTCTGATTTTATTAAGTGGGATGGATCTTCCCTTGAAGGCGATTTATGAAATGATTTCAACAGCGATTGATATTGTTGTTCAAATTTCAAGGTTCTCTGACGGGTCAAGAAGAATTACTGGGATTACCGAAATCACAGGATTGACAAAAGAGCGCGAAGTTGATATGAAAGACATTTTTGTTTTTTCACACAAAGGCATCGGCGAAGGCGGAAAGATCGAAGGTGAGTATAAAGCCACAGGTCTCGTTCCAAGCTGTTTTGATGATTTTATTAAAAGAGGTATAGAGATCAGTCAAGATATTTTTAAGGCCTAACATCCATTCTTTTTTAGTTTTTCTTTTCATGAGAATTATCAACCTAACACAAAAAACAATTGTTGCGACGAGAGCTAGAAGAGCTAGAAGTTTTTTTGCTCGACTTAAGGGATTGCTGGGAAAAAAATCTTTTTCCCCTGAGGATGCATTGGTCATTGAAGGGTGTCAGGCTATTCATATGTTTTTTATGCGATTCGCCATTGATGTTGTTTTTATTAATCGTAAAAACAAAGTTGTCGGGTTGGTTCAAGACATTAAACCCTTTTCTTTAAGTCCGTTTTTTTTCATGGCAAAATACGCCATCGAACTTCCATCTGGAAGTATCGAAAAATCTTTAGTTCATATTGGGGATTTTTTAGAAATAGAAGAGTGATTATTCAATCTTGTCATAGGTATCGCTGGCGTCTGAAACGCGGTCTAGCCATTGATGACAATGTTTACAAATACGTGATTCTTTAAGAATTCTTTTTCCGCAAAAAAAACATTTCTTTTTTTCAAGACTTTTGTAGTCAACACAAATTAGATCATCAATAATAAATTGATCACAAAAAGGGCATTTTTGAGATCCTTCCTTAAGAACTTCAAAACAATAAGGACATTTTTTCATAGAGAGGCTCCTTTTCTTTCTTGTATTTTGAATGGTTTATTTTATTTTGACAAGAAGAATTTTTGATTTCTAGAAAGGCAAATTTAGTTTTTAGGCTTGACGTTGCTGTTAAAGCTAAGATATAATGAGAAAAAAGATTTTGGACATTTTCTTTCTGGACATTTTTACTCACCTTTAATAAATTTTATATAAAAAGGTGAACAGATATCCTCTAAAGAGGATCAAGGACCCCACGAAGCGGGGTAAAATCGTTTAGTAAATTTACGTCGCCGGAAGGTGTCTCCGTAAGACTGGAATTCGTTTATGGGTATAACATACAAACTTAAAAAAGAAGTTGTTGATTATATTTTGCTTCAGAAAAGGACAAGTCCTCGGTTAGGCTGCAGAAAGATTTCGGACTTAGCAAGTCAGTTTTTTCAAAAAGAGATTTCAAAATCTTCTGTTAACTCTATTCTTAAAACTTTTCTTTTAAGCAGTCCTGTTGGGAGAAGGGCTGCAGTCGGTAAAAAGCAGGAAAAATTTAAGATTCCAGAATATCGTAAAAAAGAACTTTTTGTAAACGTGCCAAAAGAGCTTTTGGTCGATGAGCCTGTTGTTGTTCAGCAAGAAAAAAAGGGGAATCTTTTTAAAGGGGCGGGAGCTGTTATCTTAAAGGCTGCTGAGTTGCAGGTGGCACAAAAAGGATTTGTAAGCTCTTTTGTAGAAGAGTTTTCTCAATCGCAATTAATAGAGAGTCTTTTGTATTCGCCTGTGCTTGGTGTTTCTAACCAAGATGAGCTGATGAGAGAAGAAGGATTATGGAAAATCAATGGAGTAGGGTCGCAGCCCTCTGGGCAAGAAATCCAGAAGGCAATGATAGGCTTAGAGGAGCTAGAAAATAAAAAACAAGAAATTGGCTTAAAGTCTTTTGAGATGTTTTCCGAGGTTAAATATTTTAAGCTTTTTCTTAAAAATGGTGATCATTTTTGTATTGATGCTCAATTTAATTCAGTTTGGACAAAAGAAAATGTCCATTCTAGATTTTCTTTACCTTTAGAGAAATCTCTTGATTTTTTATCAAAAAGAATAATATCGAACATTCGACCTATTGTTTTGAGATGTTCTCCAGGCGTTGAAAGCTTCCCTTCTTATTTTTATACAATGCTGGCATGCTTTGAAGGATTCTCTTCCCAGAGCGTAGTCAAAATTGATCTTCTTGCAGAACACGACGAGGTGTTGTCTTCTTTTGAGACAATCCTTCATAAAAAGCGTCAGTTTATTGTGCTTTTGCCAAACTCTCACGCTCTTTTTACTCAGGCGTTAAGCAAGAAAGGCTCTACTCTCGAGGGGACATTTAAATTTGTTGGTCAAAATATTTTGTATTCGCAAGCGGATCTTGTTGTTGAGCATTCTTTGCTTGATAAAGAAGTCGCTTTACGAGCTTTTATTTTAAAAATTGAGGGGCAAGAACCGTTTGTTTTGATAACAAATATTTCAAATCAGGCGCAAAATGCAGAGCAAATTATTAATCAATATTTAGAGCAATGGCCACACGCCATCAAAGGGTATCAGGATTTTATGATGATGAAAGAAGAGCCTGCTTCAACAATTTGTCTAAAAGAGCTTTCTCTCGACGAGGAAATGGATTCTGACAAAAAGCCCTTGTTTCTAAATAAAAAGAATCTATTTGTGAATAATTTTTTAACATGCATGCATCAATATTGTCAAAAGCATTTTTTCCCATCAAGCTGTCATCATCTTTCCTTCCAAGAAGCGCAAAAGATTTTTTATAACCTTTTCGGAGTTATCGATAATGAAGATGGCGTTTTTAAGGTTTCGTTGGTTTTGCCGGAAAGATATTCGCATGGAAAACAACTAGAATATATTTTAAGGCGAGTCAACGAAAGTGTGGCTTGTTTAAATCAAGAAAATCGGATTTTCTGCGTAAGCCCTTGAGCCGCAAGCCTTTCTTTTTTGCCTTTTTGATTTTTCTCAAATAGCATGGATTTTTTAAGTTTCATGTGGTATATTTAATATAAGAAATAAATTTCCATTGAGTAGGAAGAAATTTCGAGAAGAAAAAATAAAAAATTGCTACCCGGCATCTTTTTCTCAAAACTCTTTAAGCCACGGGAGAAAAAAGTGAGAGCATCTCTTTTGAATAACAAAGGTCAAAATTTAATTGAATACGCTATCGTCATAGCTTTGGTGGCTGCTGCTATGGTCGCTATGAGTACGTATATCTTCCGCTCAACGCAAGCGGTCCAAAAACAAATTGAAAAAGAAATGCGTTAATTATTTTATTTTTTATAAACCAGATAAAGTTTCTGGAAGGAGGAGGAAATGAGGCTGAGAAATAAAAAAGGACAAAGCACACTTGAGTATATTATTTTGGTGACAGCTATTGTTGCGGTTATGATCATTTTTTTATCACCAGGAGGAAAACTCCAAACTGTTGTTGAAGATTCGTACAATACCGTTGCTGATGAAGTAACTGATGCAGCTGGCGCTTTAGCTGGTAATTTTAATTAAGAAATAGGAGTTAATGAATTTCTCGGAAGGGAAAATACAGAAAAGAAAAAAAGGAGGGAATAATGACAAGGTTTTTTAGAAATAAAAAAGGGCAAAATGTTGCCGAATACGCTATTTTGATTGCATTGGTTGTAGGTGCGATTATTGCTATGCAAACATTTGTTAAAAGAGGTTTTCAAGGAAGGCTTAAAGGAGCGGTAGACTATATGGTAGATCAGACTAATACACTTGGGACAGAAGGACAGTATGAGCCATATTATCAAGAAAGTGATTACACCTCAACGAGAGATTCATCAGATGAGCAGTATTCTAATGCCGATACTATGAAAACTACAGGAGATACAGATACATCGAGGACAGGAAGTCAGGAAACAGGCTATACCCCTGGCGGAACCGTTGGGACAGGCATGACAATAGATTAATTTTTTCAAAAAAGATCAAATAAAGAAAAAAGGAGAAAATGTTATGTTAAGAAAAATAAGAAAAAAAACAGCGCAAAGTACGCTTGAATATGCTGTTTTGGCGGTTATCATTATTGCTGCTTTGATTGCTATGAGAATATACTTGCAGCAGGGCATTCAAGGAAAGCTCAAATCATCAACAGATGATATTAGCGCTGAGAAATTTGATCCAACTGAAACAATATATAATAAAACGACAGTAAGTTATAGCAAAACACAAGACACTGTGAACGCTGGAGTGACAAATTCGAATCTTTTGGATGACGAGACAACAAATGTTGACATAAGTTCGACAACAGCGCTTTAATTTAAAGAACTTTAGTGGAGTCGAGCAAAAAAAGGATTCAGATAAAATGAATCATTTTAAGAAAAAGACAGGACAGTTTTTAGGTGAATATACGGTGGTTATTTCTATCGCGATATTTGCCATTATTGCTATGATGTTTTTTATTCAAAGAGGGCTTGCAGCGCGGATTAATGCTGCTCGAAGCTATGCGCTTTCGGCTTTGGAGCCTGACATAAGGGATGTTCACTTTGATAGAGGAGGGGCTGGATACACACAGGTGCTGGCAGAATATGAGCCGTATTATATAACAAAAGAAACAGATACAACGCGAGATACAGATACCGAGGTCTTTATCAATGGAATATCTAGCGAGTATTCGCGCGAAGTTTTGACAACGACAAACATGGGCATAGTCAGCACGGAAAGCTTTGCGAGAGACGATGATTACGATCCCTCTGATCCTGGCACTGGAACAGGAAATACGGGCGGAGGGCTGGGCCAGATTAATTGATTCTTTAAGAGTTTTAAGAAAGGTAGATGCTGTTTAGTGAAAAATAAAAAGGCACAAGCAATGGCAGAATATGCTATTGTCGCAGGAATTATAGCAATTGTTTTAGCGGCGATGGGAACGCCTTTTAAAAGGACGATTCAAAAGATTGTGAAATCCACGGCAGATGCCATTGGTTTTCAAAGTGAATCTGAGCAGGCAGCAAATCCAGACGATGGATTTTTGAATTTGGTAGGAGCAGAAGTAAACGCAATATCAAGCACAACTATTGATGAAGATCAAGGCGAGTATGCTAGCAATGTAGCTGAAACGACAACAATAAGATCAAATTCGCAATCAAACATGGGTTTTACAGAGTTTGGCGACTAGGAGCTTTAAGTTATGGTAAAAAATAGAAAAAAAGGACAAACATTTTTAGAATTTGTTGTGCTATTTATTGTCATTATTGCGGCACTTATCGCCATGCGTGCGTATATTCAAAGAGGTGTTCAGGGAAAATGGAAAGAAACCATTGATAGCATGGGAAAGCAGTATGATCCTCAAGGAGAATTTCATGTGACCCAGAATATGGAATCTAACACTTTGACAGTAATGCAAGTCGACACTACTAATACAGCTGGATATACGACATCGAGAGTTGATATAACAAACTCAGATGAAACAAGAAGAGAAACGATTGAGATTGATTAAAATGCTTTTTAAAAAAAATAGTAAAGCTTCATCTACTGTTGAGTATGCGATTTTAATTATTTTATTTATTAGCGCTATCATTGCGATGAATCAGCAGGTGAGAAGAGTATTTTTTGGGCGATGGAAAGTTTTGGGAGATATTTTTGGACAGTCGCAGCAGGTAAGTTCTAATACGACGGAATGCATGAGATATGTTCCTTTTGATGAGACAGCAAATTATGGGCAAGGCGGCTGGGATGCAGAGCAGTGGTATTCTCTTCCTTGTTATGATTGTTGTATGGATACCGATGAGGCAGAATGTCCACCATTATCAGATCCTACAACGTGTAGAGCAAAAAGTACCATGCGGGGGAAAAAAGAATGTTGTGTATCAGGATGTGTAACGCAAGAATGTGCAAATCTTTAGCTTTGGAAAAGAAATGAATAACATTAGAAAAAGGAAAAATAATTTAGGTCAGACCATCCTAGAGCTTAGTATTCTAGGAAGCGTTTTGCTTCTTTTGTTTGGCATGCTTATTCGCTATTCAACAAGCGTATCTGAAGCTCAAAAAATTCAACTTAAAGCCTTTCGTCAAGCTCTTGAAACATCTGCATTAGCAACATCTTCTAATGCCGGCAAACGCAGTGCCACAATCCTGTGGATAGAAGACAGAGAGACGGTTGAAGGAGGGCAAAAATATGGCTCTTCATCGCGCACACCTTCTATTGCGATGGGTTCTGGAAATTTTTCAAGTTTGCTTAACTATTCTGTTGAATACGGAGAGTGGGCAAATCTTCCTACGATGGATATTGTGGTAAACGGGAAGACTCTTTCTTTACAAACAGCCACATTTAGATGTATAGGGTATAATTGCGCGGATTCGCCATTCGAATACTTAGATCTTTCTTCCCTAGAAGATCCTGACAAGCCTCGGGCTGAATGGAATATGAATATTCGTTCTCAAACAGAGTGCCGATATAACCCTTATGCTTACATGCCAGTCTGGACACCAGCGCCTGGAGCAAATTGGACTATTGATAACGGTGCTCCCACTCTTATTTTTTGGGCAAAAATTCCTCGAACGCATAAGAAGTTTTGCATTGAAGGACATGAAAATAGTAGTCCTCCAAGTCAATGGGATCCGATAGGGCATCAATGTGATATTCATCCCAATGAAGTCAATGCTCGATTTGATCTTAGGAGAACAGGTTCGTGGAATGCGATGCCTGATATAAATGATAGACTTAATATACAATGGCAGTGGTATCCTGTTTCAGCGACTGGAGCAGGAATTAATTATTATGGCGATACTGCAGATGAAAGATGGACTATGGTAGATGTTGATTTTGATGGCAAAATAGAGGCGATTGTAGCATTTCAGACAGTTGGGAAAATAGCCGTTGGATCTTCGCCAAACACCGTTTATCATGATTTTACAGCAACGTATACTTCGCATGATGGCGACGACCCACGAACAAGTCCTAAAATAGAAGGGTATTTGGCTAACTTTTTTATTTCACCAATACTTTTTCAGGAGATGTTAAACAGGGCAAGAGTTAGGTGGGTAAAAGTGATAGATTATGATGATGGTGATATTGATGGTGTGTATGATATTCATGATAGGTTGGGCACAAACATTCTCAACGCAGGAGATCCTATCCCCCCTAAGCCAAGGCCAGGATTTGTTGATACGGATGCTAGAATTATTACAATTACGCCAGATGCTTTTTTGGAAATAACACAAAAGCCACTTGGATCAAGCCAAGAAACTATTTTAAAACGAACAAAAGATTCTTATACGATTGTTGAAAGAAGATTCCAGATGAGCAATGAAACGGGAAGATTTGATCCTTATAATGATCTGAAGTTTGCTCATCCGGATTTAGTGGAGGTTGCTTGCTGGGGATCAGGATGCTGTGGAGACCCTTTAGATCAGTCTCATCCCAACGTAAATAAAAACAAAACATGTTATGACAGAACTGATAAGATACTTTTTATAAGGTCGCGTTTAGCGGATAAATCAGGGTATAAGGCAAAAACAATAGAGCCAATTAATTAAAAAGATTATGAAAGAGAAAAAAAGAAATAAAACAAAGGGACAGGCAACGCTTGAATTTGCGTTTTGTTTTTTAGTCCTTCTTTTATTCTTTTATAGCGTGGTTAAGGCGATGCAATGGATAGGCATTACTTTGGTAAAGCCTTCTAAAGAGCACCGGCAAATGTATGCAGAAGGAATGTCGAACAGCCCAAATTATAATCCGCTCAATCAGCTGAGAGGGGTTGATGAAACACTCCCTAAATTGGATTTGGTTTTTAATGGAGATATTCTTGATTAACTTTGATATAAAAAGGAAAAGTTTATGTTCCAGCAATTACGTAATATTTTAAAGCCAAGAAAAAGAAAGAAAGAAAAAGCGCAAATTGCTGTTATTCTTATCTTGTTTTTTGCTATTTTGCTTGTAGGGTTAGGGGTTGTGATTAATCTTTCAAAGGTATCTCAAATCAAAACAGGTGTAACTATTGCAGCTGATACGACATCTGCCTTTATGGGTTCAATGATGGCAAGTTATGCAGAAGCTTATTATCAGGAAGGCATTAAAAGAGGAACACAGGCCGGACATTCAGGGCTCTCCAAGAAGGTGACCGATTGGGGGCTGATGGGAAAAATTCTTGCGGTTATTATAGCCATAGTAGCTTTACTTATTGTTATTTTTTCGTCTGGGCTTGGAACTCCTCTCGCAATAGCTCTTTGTGCCTTTGCTGTTGCAATCTCCATAACAGCTTTAGTCCTTCAGGTCACCGTTGTTCAGCCAGCGATTACTAATATGTGGGCGACAATGTTTAGCAATCTTCCGTACGCAGATCAGTTTCAAGAAACCGCCATAAACACTGCCCTTCAAAAGTCTTCCAATGATTCAGTAAAGATTAAGGATACAGCTGACCTTGATCAAGACGGATATTATTATAATGACGGAACTTTAGAAGGAGATGCAGAGAAAGTCGGAAGATTTTCTTTTCTTTATACCCAGAGAGCAAATGAAATTGCAGGTAGCGTTGCTTTGCAAGCAGGTGTAGCCGAAGAATTCTTAAAAGCAGTAGCAGAGTTTGTGTATGATGAACCGACCCAGGCTGATGGTAGCCCGTGGTTTTCATGGGATCCTGCTTGGTCCCTTCCTCCAGACGGATGGGGTGTTTTGGATGCTCAGGCGAAGAATTGTCCGTCATCAGGATATTTTAGAAACGAATGTGTGCTTGACTGTAAGCCGTATGCTAACACAGGAAATCCTTGTCCGAACAATGGCACGATTTGGAATCTTATTTATGATGAAAATTATGAAGATCCAAACAATAGCTTTGAATCTTTTAGAGAATTTTTTGGCCGTGATGATGAAAATCCGGCCATATCCTTTTCCCCGAATCCTTATGGAATCGCAACAGCTACTTCGACAGCGCCTAAAAAATACTTAGAAAAAGATAGCCGAGGCATCTACAATCTTTTGTGGCGAATGAATCAGGTTTCTCTGGATTATCCAGCATCAGACGATCGACATTGTTTTTGGTGTGCCACGGAGGAGCTAGGGTGTGCAAGCACCGGGGGATTTGATTTGTCGGATTTTAATACGTCGCTTATTAATTGTACAGAATCATCTCAAGGGTGTTGTATCAGTCCAGATTTAGATCAAATAACAGGATCAGTTCTTGAGTCAGACATTGTGGATCCTGGCGCGTGTTATGTTGAAGCTGAGGATTTTGCTTGGAAAAAAGGGATTAACAATTATTGCGGGACACTTCTTCCGTACAGCGAATGCCCCACCAAAAGCTGTGCTAGCAATTGTACATTTTCATATACGCCAGGGAGCTTGACTTGCTGTTCCGACCCTGCCTTAGCAGAAGGATGTTTCCCTAGCCCTGAAGCTTGTGTTCCCGATTATGGGTGTGGGATAGATGGCAATGGAAATCCTTTTTCAAATAAAGAATTGTGGGGTGAAGATTTGCTGGATACTCTTCGTTATGACGGCGAATCTGGAATAGATGCTTTTCTTTTATGGGCGAAAGGAATTTTAGAAAAATCTCCAAGCATGCTTATGGCATCAACAGACTGGTATAGCGAATTTCGATATTGGGCTGGCAATCCTGAAACGGGAGAGGTCGGGATGCTTATGCAATGGGCGAATATCATTAACGCTATACGTCTTGAGTTTGGTCAATATTTGGGAAATTTTCCTGGTCAGGATATGATATGTCGTCCTGGTGTGCCAAGCACATGGTATGAAATTGAAGCGTGTTATGACGATATATTGACAGATATTATAAAGTGTTATACGGCGTGCGAAACCAATGAATCGCTTTGTGATAGTTTAGCGACAAGGTTGGGTCTTAATTTTGAGGAGCCCCCAATTAATAATGATGAAGCAACAGGCTGTGATATTAGCAATGATCCCCCTAATTCCGTTGGCACGGAAACATATAGCTTCAAAAGGGAGCTTTTAATGTGGAAGGAAAAAATAGAACATCGCCGAGATTTTTTATTTGGGTCTGATGGCAACGGAGGAGTATATGGGGAGATAGGGGATGTTTCAGCCAAGCTTATGGAAGCTAATACAAAAATTAATGTTTTTTTAGGTGATCCGAGACTTGTTATGATGAATACGATGGCGAATAGTTCGCAATCATTTTATGGGGATCATTCTACGGCAACGTATGCATGGAAAGATCAGCCAGAGGATGGATCAGAAGGAAAATGGCATATTGTTCGAGTTGAGGCAAGGCTTCCTACAAGGTGTGATGATAAGTGTGGACGAACAAGCTGTGAAGACAATTCATACTGCTCGGAGCCAGATCTCCCGTGGATTAAAGAATGGACACACTCTAGAGGTACAAACCGTTGGTATTCTTTACTTGATTACGGTTGTCGAGGCGACTGTGGCCAGGGGCACAGTCCAGGAAAGAAGAAGTGGAAATGCGGGAAAGGATATAAAAATAAAGAAAGCTTTAAGGACATTGAAAAGTGTTTCAAGGGAGGTCTTACAAAAGCTCGCGTTATTCGCTATGATGAAGGTGGCGGTATTTTAAAATGGGCAACTAACAAAGAATTTTGGAAAATGTTGTTTACGAATCCTTCAGCAGCTCCCCTTGTTGCGGCAGGGCCTGGCTATATAGAGAATTCGGCATATTGCGGAAATATTTTAGCGGCAGGAGGAGGCTCTATAGACGGGGGAGGGTCGTTTGGCATAGACGGCGCAATTTTGCTAAGTCGGCCATCGCCAGAAAATTATGATTGCTGGGTCTTATTAAATAAGCTTTTAAAGGTAGGAACAGAAGTCCAGTCATGTACGGAGTATTATTGCACCAAGAACGAAAATTCAATGTTTGCGGTTAAGTTTGTAACTTGTCCAGCAGATGCATTTGATTAATATTGCTATTTAATTTTAATATCTAAATGAATATCCTCGCATTATTTTTTACTTTTCTAAGCGCAACCATTATTATATATTTGGTATTGCCGCGCATTTTAGAAGCCATAAAGGAGTTTAATCAAAAGCGCGCAGAAAAAATGGCTACAAAAATGGACGAGATGTTTGTCCAGGCCAAAGAAAAGAAAATGGTCTTTTTGTATGTTCTGGCCCCTTTTTTTCTAGGGGCTATTGCTTTTCTGACATCACCTCAAGAGTATCGTCTTCTTGCAACTATTGCCGGCGGTGTTATAGGTTTTGTTTTTCCTAGTTTTTATATTAAATCGCTGGCTGTTAAGAGAAAAAAGAAGTTTTATGCACAGCTCGTTGATGCCCTTATGATGCTTAATAGTGCGCTTAAGGGAGGCTTAAGTCTTTTGCAGGCCATGGAGGTTGTTGCCGACGAGATGCCTGATCCCATTAGTCAGGAATTTGCCATTCTTATTGGGGAAAACAAGATGGGCGTCTCCTTAGAGACTTCTTTCGATAGGCTTTATGGTCGCATGGGAACGCCTGCTTTGCAGCAGTTTATTTCAGCTGTTCTTTTGGCTCGCGAAACAGGAGGGAACCTTCCTGTTATTTTTAATCGTATTATTGCAACGATTCGAGAAAATCGAAAAATTCAGCAAAATATTGAAACTATGACATTGCAAGGAAAGATACAAGGATTTGTTATGTCTTTGCTTCCGGTTGCGTTTGGTGTTTTTGTTTACACCTCAAGCCCTCAATATTTTGATACGATGATGTCTTCGGAGATTGGGAAAAATCTTCTGATATTAGCAGCTTTTTTACAGATTATCGGAACATTTTTGATTATTAAAATTAGCAAAATAAGCGATTTCTAACAATATGATAGGATTTATTTTTTTATTAGTATTTTTTTCTGTCTTTACGCTGGTCTTAGCAGTGCACGCTGCTTTAAAGCCAGAAACGCGCCCGACATTAAAAGGGCTGGTTGACTTGCCAAAAGAAGAAAAGAAAAAGTATTCTTTTTTTCGGTATCTTGTATTTTTCAATAAGCCTCTTTGTATTGGGTCATTAGGAGAAAAATTAGAAAAAGAGCTTGGTATTGCGCGCATCAATATTTCTCCGGAAGAATTCATATTTATTCAAGAAGCTTTGATAGGGCTTCTTCTTTTTGCAACGTATCCCATGTCTGATCCTCAGTCGAGAGTCCTCTGGGCTTTTACCATTATAGCCGCAGGCTACTATCTCCCAAAATTTTGGCTTAAAATAAAAATAAAAAAAGTTAAGAATGCAATTATTCGAGACCTTCCTGACACTATTGATCTTTTAAGTTTATGTGTTAATGCCGGCCTTGATTTTCTTCTTGCGCTAAAATGGGTTATTGAAAAGTCTGTCCCCTCGATATTAATTGATGAGATGAGGCATGTTTTGCAAGAGGTGCATGTTGGAAAGCCAAGAAGGGATGCGCTTACAGATTTTGCAAATAAATATCAAATACCAGATTTATCTACGTTTACAAGAGCGCTTGTGCAGGCAGATCGCATGGGAACATCTGTTGCAGATGCGCTAAACATTATTTCGGAAGATATGCGTCTTTCAAGATTTAGACGCGGTGAACAAATTGCTTTAAAAGCTCCTTTAAAAATGCTTTTTCCGTTACTGTTTTGCATTTTTCCAGTTGTAGGTATTCTTGTAGCCGCTCCTGTACTTTTGCAGTTTATGCAAGGCAGCCCTCTATCCACTCTCGGAGCTGGATAAAACATTCTTATTTCTTTATCGTTGAATTGGACATTTGATTGTTTAAGAGCTATATAAAATAGCTAATTGTTTCTTCTCTAGAAACATAAGAAAGTACGTATTTATTTGCTGTTTTATATGTTTTTGGTTTATTTGTGAATAACTGTTTTGTCCAATCTGTAATGTCCATTCGAGACTTATTTTAAATAATAAGAAAAATAAACATATTTCATATTTTATTCTATCTATGTAGATAAAATTTCTATAAATGAGAGGTCTTCAAAAAAGAAAAGAAACACGAATGAATAAGAAATAAAAATGGAGAGATGCATCATATTTTTTAAAATTTTAAGGTAATGCAGGGTCTTTTTTGCATTCTATCGTCGAGAAATGCAAAAAACATGAGGGAAGAAGCAAAAGGAGATGCTGCTAATTTTTCTAGAAAATGTTTTTAAAAAATTTCTAAAGATTAAAGACGTGATAGCAATGAAAGAAAGAAAACGTTTCCTTGGAGAGATGTTTCCAAAAAAAAATAAAATAAAATAAAATAATTGTAAACCTTTGCAGTAGAGCATCTTACGGAATGTCCAATTCTTGACAGATGAGATACCTGTGCTATATTTGATTTGCAGGTGAAGAAAAAAAGCCACGGAAAAGCCACGGAAAAAGTAAAAAGGAATTATAACTTTAATCAAGGGCTGTGGCTATATGTCGCAGCCCTATTTTTTTGAAAGCTTTGGAAGCTATGAAAAGACAAACGGTTAAATCAACTATAAAGAGTTCTTTAGGTAAAGCATCTCGCTTTATCCAGAGATCTCTTTTTTTTGGTATTAATAAGTCTTCTTATGTTCCTGAACCAGTTTTTTCAAAAAACCCAGATGAAATCACGCCAGAATATGCGCAAAAATTTCAGAGCCGTTTTAAAGGCTGGATTCGCACTGTTGCATTAGTTATTATTCTTGTTTTTGTTCCGGAGCAAATTAGCTGGGCCTTTAACTACAATCCTGCGATTCTTTGGAATCGTCAAAAAGCTGATGCTTATGTTGGCGATCAATCATTAGAAACAGCTTCAGAAAACATCTATCATATTCTAAGCCAAATTGAGGGCAAAGAAAAACCAAAGGTCAAAATTATTCTCCCAAATAGCGGCGTGAGTGGTGCTGAAAAGCAGCAGGGGCTTTTGGTTTCCTCAAACGCAACATTCGGCGAGCAAGACATTGTAGACATGGTCACATGGCTAAAGAGCCCTGGAGTACATCCAATTAATTGTGGCGTTTATGCTTTAAGAGATCTATTAGGGGCTTATCATGTTGGCATTGAGTTAGAAGAGGTTTCTGCTCTAACTCTCACAGTTGATATTTTAGGTAAAATCATTAAGGCTGGTGATCCAAGGTTAAAGACGTCTCTTTATGCGATTGACACCATTGCCAATGCGTATGGCCTTAACTTTACATCTGCCAAGATTCCTGCTGTTGACATTCAGCAGATTGAACCTCCTTTTATTGCAAATTTAAACCCAGAACATTTTGTTGTTGTCAAGGCCTTTGAAGAAGGCAATGTTGTCTTTAGCGATATTGGCGAAACGAAAGTCTTACCGATTAATAAATTTATTCAGGATTTTTCAGGATTTGTTTTTGCTCAAGAAAACGAATTCTTAAAAGAAAAAGCTGAAAAAGTCTCTAACGAAAAGCAGGCTTTTGTTTGGGGATCAAGATGGCACAGTAAGTTTGATGAACAGATGACCGCGGGAGCAGTTTCATTTGAAAGCTTCTTATGGGGGATTGCTATCGACATTGTTTGTATGATTCTTGCTTTCCTCAAACCTCTTCAACTGCTCAAAACCGGAGCTGACGTTGTTCTGACAGTAGAAGCTCTAGCGAAGGTTGTTCAAGCGTATGCGCTTGCTAAAAGCCTTTCTTCTTTTGCGAGCACTCTTACTCAGATTGGTGTTTTAAAATGGGGATGGGATGGGAGGAAGGCTAACATTATTTGTACAATTATTATTACGGCGATAACAGTTGCCGTAGGTGGACTTGGAGAGTCTTTGTCCTCGACTGCTTCTGCTAAAGCAGGGCAAGTTGTTGGACAGGTTGCAAAAGACTTGGTCACTGGTGCAGCTGTTGGTGCTGTTAAAGTATACGTAAGCTATGAAGTTGCAGAGATTCTAGAGGATTCGGGCATTGAAAGTGATGTTTTAAAGCAAGCTATTACTGGCGTTGTGTCGTCTTTAGTAGCCAGTGTTGCTACGGTTGTCATCGCAAGTGGGCTAGAGGCGATTACAGGCGGCGAGTTTGATCAGGCTTATCATATCGATGATTATAAGGAAGTTGAAAATGCTAAGGGTGAGATGGTTAGCGTGAAAGCTTCTTTTGGAGACAAGGTTGTTCAAATATTGGATGTTGAATGGAAAAATGCTGCGATGCAGGTTGTTGGCACAGGTCTTGGCATGGTTGCAGAAGGCATTGCCAAGAAAAAAGGATTAGATTCTAACAGTCTTTTTGTTCAAGGCTTTGTTCAGTTCGGAAACGCTCTTGGTCGAGTTCTTTTGGAAGATGTCATCTTGTCAAGTCGCGCGAGGCTTTATGATGAAGATGGGAATGCTGTGAAGTATGTTAAAGGTAAAAAGTATGGAGAAAATAATGAAATAGGAAGAAAAGCATTTAGAGCCGAGAAAAAACAATTTAAACGAGAGGGAGCAAGATATCTTCGTTTGGACATTCCACGTAAATTAGGTGAAACAGGCAAAGAGTATCGTGCTCGCGCTAAGGAAATTCGAAATCAAAGCGGAGCGGGATGGGAAGATTTGACGCATAAAAAAGAGGTTTCTCTAGGAGATGGTTTTGTTGGAATGAATACCGCTTTAGTAAAAAATGGAGATGGATCTTTAGACTATAGTTTTGTTCAAGAACAAGGAAGAGTTAAGTTGACCGGAGATGAACTTAAACAAAGCAAAGAAAGTGTTTTCTTAAAAGATGAAGGAGGAAGGCTTGCAGTCTCCAAGAGCGCTTTGGGAAGATTGGCTGGAACGGTCGGCCACGGTGCGATAAATATTGGGATCGGATATGTTTTAGACAAGAAGCGCCAGAAAAGAATAGAAGAAGGAAAAATTGGTAAAGATGATTTAGACCTTCAGTTTTATGCGCTGTCTATGCTAGGCTCAGCTGTTGCTTCTGGAGTGGTCGCCGCAGGGTGGGAGGCTATAAATATAAAAGGAAAAAGAGCGATGGCTAAAGAATCCCTTTCCGAAGACATTGCTGCGAAGGCGGAAGCATTGGGTGTAGAGCTTACAGGCAAAGATTTAAGAAAGGCAACACGTAAAGCTTGGAAAAATAAGGATTGGAGTGAAGATCAGATTAGCATTGTTAACGGGAAAGTTAAAATTTTTGGTGATAACGGAATAGAAAGTGTTGTAGGTTTAGATTCTAATCGTAAGGCAGAATTTAAAGCTGATAAGGAAAAAGAACGTAAAATTGCAAAAGGTTTCCGTGCAGGATATCGACAATGGAAAAAAGATGCAAAACAAAAATTAAGAGATGAGGGGAAGAGGGGCAAGGAATTTAGACGTGCTTTTGTGGATGAAAAAATAAAAGGCCTTGATTATCTTGGCGATAGAATAAGTTGGAATATGCCTGTGGCAGATCGAAAACGCGTTCGTCTAATGGACGCACAGCTCAAGTTTGATAAAAAAGAAATTAAAGAGAATTTAAAGACGGAAATTGTCGAGTATTCAAAATTATTTGGCCCAGAGCTTAAAGGTAGAAAATTAAGAAAAGCAGTTGATTATGCTTGGAAAACTGAAGGAACAAAGTATTCGAATGGAGAGATTGTTGATAACTGGGATTCTGATAACAAAGGAAAAGAAACAGTTTCTTATGCAGAGGTTTTCAAATTTGGTTTTCCCCTAAAAAAAGGGTGGGGAGGTCTCGCGCCAGCTAAAGAAGAAGGATTTTTAAGCTCCTCATTAGAGCCAAAAACAGAAATAAGAAAAATTACCACTAGAGCTTCAACGATTCAAGAAACAAAAGAAAGAGAGCAGGAGCTTGTTTTTTATAAGGCGCTCGTTCCTAAAACCGATGCAGGCGTAGCTTTAAACATTGCAGGCGATGTTTTTAGAGTTGCAACTCGTCAGCTAACAGATTTTTCGAACGACTATCTTGGAATGGGCGGGTTGGGTTCTCATACAGGAATGACTTTGCAAGATGAGCAGAATCGAGTAAATCAAGGAAAAGGTAATCGCAATAGAGAAGGCGTTCAGGGCGTAACAAACTATATTGACCATGTTCAAGCGATGACCGGGTTTACAACAGAATGGGCTGTCCAATTTGATAAAGGCTGGGAAGAGACAAAGAAAAAGAATTCTGAATCAGAAGATCCTTTGCCAGAAGACCAGCTTCGTAAAACCTATATTGTAAACAGTGGATTTGTATCTTCTACAGATGCTTATCGCAACAGTCTTCGTTATCAAGCAAGAAAATTAAAGCAGTCAACAGTTGAGAATGTGATTGCAGGCCTTGAATATGGAAAAGGAGGACTAAATCTTAGTTTATTAGGGTTGGGCAATCGAAGAATTGAAATGACTCTTGATAAGAAATTTGGAGGAAAAGGAACTTTTGCAGTTCATTCTCCATGGGACAGGATTGCGGTTACAAAAGATGGTGGCAAAAAAATAACGACATCTCCTGAATATGGTCAAAGTATAGACGGCCTTGCTCTTGCGATGGCATCTTTTGGAACAGCGGGTCTTGATTATTTTGGTCAATTTGATGAATATGTTGGGCAAAGAGTTCAAACAAAACTAGCAGATAAAGACGATACAGCTTCTGTTAAGACGGCAGCTCTTAAAGAAGACGGCGCCTATATAAAGGGAAGCGGAAACGTTTTCAGCAATACAGGGTGGAAATATGTGAAGGTGACGGGGTTAGAAGGAGATAATCTTGGTGATGCTCACACCATGATAATTAAAAATGGTAAAGTTGCGCTTTTTGATAAAGATGGGGGAATTCTTGAGATTAGCGACCAAACTTTAAAAGACCATGATAACGTTCTAGTTGATTCTGATATTAAAAAAGGTGAATTTTCTTTTGATATTTTGGCTTCATCTTGGCAGAAAAAACAAGGTGATTTGGAGGTTGATCTTGAGTTTGTTAAGAACAAAGATAATTTTGGATTTAATAGAGGTGAAAACAATAAGCCGACGATTAAGTCTCATTTGAGCAGAGCTATTAATGGAAATTTTGGATTTCAGAATGAGGTTGAGAAAACAATTAATGTTGTTACTGGATCTGAGACTATAGAAGTTGACTTCGGTCCATCTTTAAAGAAAACGGTTGATTATATTGAGGTTCCGATTTATGGAGAAAAAATAGTTAAAGACACAGAATCTTTTGGATATGATGCTAAAGAAAAATTTGCTCATCTTGAGAGAGTTGTTCATACAGAAAAAGGACAAGATGTTCGCTATGGCCAAGGCTTTGCAAGTAAAGAGATTATGTCTTCTGATGCAAAAGGTGTCGATGATTTAAAGGTCGAGCTAAATAATGTGAAAGTCTTTATGACGCAGTTAGCAGGTGAAGATGCTGAGTTTTCTGGCTTAGCTGATTCTGCGACAACGACAATTCTTGGAGCTACCAAAGATCAGCTAAGAGACAACTTGTTAACATCTTTAAGTCATCGAACATCTGGTGAAGGTGTTAAGGCAGACGGGACTCCTTTAACAGAGCAAGATATTAATGATTATGTTGATCAAGCCAAGCAAGTAGGTGACGATGTTGAAATAACGATTGATTTAAGAAATGCAGAAATGGTTTCAGCGGGTTCAGGCCTTGAATTTTATACGCCGAACACGGTTGCTTTTATTTCTTCTCCTTATTTAAAGGAAAAAGAACCTAATCCAGATTCAAATCCAGATTCAAAGTCTAGTCAAAAAGACACTCAAGACCTAAAGGTTAACGATATTAATGTCATAGCTCAGGTAAAAGAAAATTCTGATATTAATTTTGCTCAAGGCGAAATTGGACTTCAACTAAGCAACATACAGTTTACAGGTGATGCCTCTACAGCGACATTAGGTGATAAAGACACGATGTTTGTACCGAATTTTAAAAATGCTCGATGGCTTAACAAAGGACAATATAGTTTTAATAAAAATGGGACTGTTAACGAAAAATCAGGAATTCATATTAAGGGTGACACTTATGTCGGGGATGTTGTTGGGCTTTCTGGCAACGTTAACGTCAACGGAAAATGGCAAGAATTATCTCAATATGATTCTCAGGGAGCTATCGTTTTTGACAAAGATGGCAACATGGGTGGCGAAGGCTATATTTTAACAGATTTCGGCGGTAATATTACAAAAACATTTAAAGCCGCGGACGATAAACGCCTTACTTTTAATTTTAGTAAATTTGTTCAAGCGAACCGTATGTCTTTGAAAACAGAAGATGAAGATGGCAATGCAATCCAGCCGCTTGATATTGCAACCGCAGATGTGAATGATATTGTTAAAAATACACAAAAAAATACTATTGTTTATGACATATCTTCTATCGAAGGAACATGGAAAGGCGGGAAAAAAGGTGTTGATGGAACATGGGAAGGCGGGAAAGCAAATTTATCTAAAGCACAAGGTATCACGCAAACGATTTTAAAAAGCATTGTAACGCAAAAAGGTAACCGCGCAAAAACTATTGAATTTAATTTTATTAATGAAGACGCCACTGATCCAGAAAAAAGAAAAGTTGCTGTTAGTGTTGATGCAGGTGATATTGAGATAGAAGACGATGGATCTGTCATGCTGTTAACGGGAGGAAAAATTTCTCGAACAACAGGAATCAATCAGCTTACCTTTATCGGAAGTGGGGATGATCTAAATATTATTCCTGAGCTTGAACCTTCTGGAGCACCATCAAAAGAATCAAAAGAATATAACCCGGTTGAAGTAACTCAATTTGGTGTTCAGACGATTAGTAAAGGCTCAATGCCCGCACAAGATCAACAGCGTTTTAATGTGGCTAAGGGTGGCAACGCCATGACGGTAAGCGGAAATGTTTTGGTTGATGGAAAGACTTTAAAAATTATTGATAATTATGGTGAAGAGCTAGGGGAAGATAAAGTTGCTCTAGATATTAATTCTGCAGCCCTTTCAGATGATGCGACATGGCATAATGTTTCTAAAGCAAGAAAAATAGAAAATTTTGAAGGTGTCGATCATGAAGGTGCTCTTTTAGATTTAACAGAAAATACACGCTTTGTTGCTCTTTCTCGTTCAAGACATGAAAGCGGCGAAAAAGCCAAGAAATTTCTTGATATTAATGGAAAAGAAATCCAAGGCACATTTGACCAAACAGACTTATATGTTCTTGATGAAGGATTTTTAGGGGAAAATAATATAAAAGGAAAAGAATTAGCTAAAAATAATACCTTATCTTTAGGCGATAGAAATGCAATAAGGCTTACCACTAGAACAACTTTAAATAATCAAGAATCTGTCAAATACGGGCTTGTTGACAAAGAAAAGCTAGAAGAAAATCGAGGCCAAGGTGTTGGCAAGCCAGTTAAATATGGAGCAAAAGTTTATAAATTTGCTGATACGCAAAAGCAGGAAGAAGATGGATGGGAAATTGCTCAGCCTTGGGTTTTCTTTGGGGAAGGGCATAACTATTATGTTAATGAATATTTGTATGGATCCAAAAAAGCAATAAAACGTAAAATCATTTATCAAAGTAGAGATGCAAAAAAAGATGGAGATTTTGTTCGCCATTTCGGCATTGAAGACCTTTCTTTTGTCAAACAATCTTATCTTAAAGAAGGAAGCGAGCCTGCTTCACAAAAAGGAAGCGGATACAAGCTTCTTTATGAAACAGGCCTTGACGGAGCAAAAGATTTTAAAATTAATAGACAGACAGGGCTTGTATCTTCTAAAGGGGTTGTTGCTTCACTTTTTGAGATCACGCCAACAGGCAAGCTTATCAAAGATGTTTTAGTCGAAACTCCTGGAGCCGTTTTTCTTCCTATTCTTTCTGCGGCAAACATGTATTCAAGAATTATTCTTCATATGAAATTTTCAATTGTCAACATGGCAGCTTTTAAAAGAATTTTTAGCAGTTTTGGCGAAGACGGAAAGCCGTTTTCTTTTACTCAGGAAGACGATAGGTTAGCAAGTGTTTCTCGTCCTTACAATTGGGTTACAGGTGTTGATGCAGAGACTGGGGAAGAATTCGCCTCAACAGAGGCTATTACCGCTTATGAGATGTTTAAACAAGGCGTTTCCAAAGAAGAAATTTTTGAAATTATTACAGGTGAGGAATTTCAGCCTGACGATTTGCTTTTCTTTTTTAATAAGGGGATTCAGCTTTCGCAAGCTGTTAGCGATTATGTTCCAGCCGAATTAGAGGACGAAGATGAAGGTGCGGGCATAAAAGAAGGCCAGCTGATCAGCAAAGAGATTGCTCCAGATAAAAAATCTTTGGTGTACCCTAATATGTCTAAAGAAATGCGTAATTCTGATCATCGGGGAGCTTATGATGAGACTTCCAGGGAAGAACTTTCGGAAGGGCAAACCCTTGTTGATGTTGTTAGTGAATCGTTTAATAATCCTGATGAATATGTGTATAAAACGGGAGAAGCTTCAGCTGGATCTCAACAGGGCAAGCAGAAAAAAGGGTCAGTTTCCTTAGAAGAGGTTATTGTTGATAAGATTCTTCCCGAAAGCGCTCCTATTTATAAGAATGCTGAGTTTCAAAATAAGGTTTTAAAGATTGAGGATGACGTTTTTGTTAAAGCAAAAACAAAAGATTATGAGTCGTATGTTGAACAAAATATTGGTAATGATAGCTATGAAAATGTTGTCAGTCCATATGATATTGTCGATGGAGAAGAAAAGCTTAACCCTGAAAAATTGACTTTTTCAGTCAAGCTTATTAATTTCTATAAAGCTAAAGAAAAGGTAGATGCTAACAGGAAGTTTTATAAGGGGCTTGGTGGTTTTACTAGAGAATTGGTGGTTACGAACGATTTTATGGAAAATCAAGGTATGTATTATGACCCTGCGACAGACCCACGCCTTAAGAATGCTGTAGAAGCTGCGAAAGATCCATTGAGCAGTTTTTATGACAAGATTGCTCTTGCTCTTGCTTTTGATGTTATTGCTTTTGATGCAGAAGGAGAGATTGATTATCAGGTTTCAATGGAAAAAATTAAGAAAGCTACAGCTGATGCGCAGAATTTAACAGCGCTATATGGCATCGTCAAGTCGATAGATAGCATCAAAAATGACTACAGAGGTCTTTATAATCAGGCTAAGAAAGAAGATACGTTGGACTTTAAGAATCTTCTTGATGACCGAGAAAAAGCAATTAATTTAGTTTTACCAGCGTTAGCTACGAAGATAAACTTTGATGATCCAGAAGCTACAGAAAATCTTTTAAAATGGGCTGGAGAATTTCTAACAATTGCCGCTTATGATATTGAGCAAAATGAAAAAGGAGAAAAGCAAGCTTATCCCGGCAGCTTAAAAGCAACACTTGATTATGTTTCATCTAGCAAAGATAACGATGTGGTTTTTGGTGAGCTGAAAAACAATTTTAGTTTCACTAACTATATTGCATCTCAAGAAGCTTTAAATAACAGACAAGCTGAGGCAAAAGAAGCTGAGCAGGCCGATGATCATTATGTTGTGATTCCAGATGCCTTGACGGATTATACAAATGAGTATGCTGTTAACTATATACCTTTTAAGGAAGCACAAAAAATTGAAGGTAAGGTTTTTGCAACTCATGTTCGAGATATTTATGGCGAAATCAGCAATCAGACGGTTATGAAGAGCGTTGATGCATCTTTTGATTATTACGGAGATGTTACAGAAAAAGAAAGAAGCACGCCAGGCTTTTGGGATGTGGTGACTTCTTCTGGAGGCACAAGCGCTCGCTCTATACCTCAGCCTGTGACTCCTGGCGTAGACGATCCTTATACTATGGTAAAAAATAGAGCTCGTCGAGACTTTGATGTTTCTTCAGATGGAGAATCAAGGCGGGATCTTTATGCATTACGAAAAACAATTCAAGACAATATTACAACTACTAAGAATTTTGGCATTGCCAATCGAAAAGCAGTTGCGAGCATCTCCGAATTTTTATCATTTGCTCCTGAATATGCAAAAAAAGTTTATAAATGGGAAAAAGCTCAGACCAGAAGAGAAATTGTTACGAACTTAGTTCTTGGCACAGGAGCTGTTATTGGGGCTGTTCTTCTTACAGTTGCAACTTGTGGAGGAGCCGCTGCCCCTATTGTTGGTGGCCTTCTTTCTGGAGGGTTGACACTTGGAGGAATGGTTTTAAATGAGCCAGAGAACATAGTTAATTATAATTTGGTAAACAGAATGCAAGAAGCAGCACGGTTCTCCGCATCATCTTACTATAAGTCTTTATCTGAATCGTTGACTACGTGGAGAGACGTTACCACTGTTTATAAATCTGTAGGTACAGGTGCTTTAGCTGGAAGTATTTTTTCTGCCGCCGGGAGCTTTACAGGAAGCGTGCCTGCAGCTATAAGATCTGGCGTAGGACGAGTAGGATCATGGACTCTTACAAAGGCGGTTAATCCGATGGTTCGCATTTTTGGATCAGAATTAGGGTTGGGAGTTTTGTCTTCCTCAACAGCTCGAACAATCACAGGCCTTATAACCTTGTCTACGATAAGTAGTGTAGGGGTTGGAGGCGTTGGCGTTGTATCAAACGTTTCTTCAGGAAAAAATTGGGATGAAAATCTTGGACGCAATGTTCTTATAGGGGCTGCAGCTGTCCCTGCTATTTATGCGGTGAGCGTAGGTATTCCTGCTCTTGGGAAAATGGCTAACAAAGGAATGACGAGACTTTCAGCTAAAACAGGTAGATTGATTACTAAATGGAGTCCAAAAAATGCGCTAAAGATCGGTAAGAAGTTTGGGACGCGAAAAGTTAGTTTTGACGCAAGCAAACAGATGACTAAACCTCGTATGAAAATAATTGGCGAGCATACAATGGCTAATATTGGGCGTGTTCCACTTGCAGGGGTGAGCAGCGTTGGTACAGCCGTGATTTATCCTTTCTTTAAGAAAGATGGACACACTTTGGGCAATATATTAAAAGGCGCTGCCATTGGCGCAGGCGTGGTGTTTAATCCTAGCGCTGTTTTAGCTGGCTCTACAGAGGCAGCATTATGGTACATGGGAACAGGAAACGCTTTAAGTTATTTGCAATCAGGGACACATCTTTCTTTAGAGGATAATTTTAATCAGGCTCTGGAAGGGGCAGAATTTGGCGCGATGTTCTCAGGCGCGATCCTCACTATTAATCCTGCTGCAAGAAGCCTGCAGGCTATAGGAAATCGAAAAGGTTTTGCAAAGATAGGAAAAGGATTTGAAAAAGTTTATTCTAGAGCCAGAAATTTTAAACCAGAATACTCTTCGAAAGAAATGGCTGCTCTTAACAAAAAAGGGAAGCTTTATACCGCTTTTGCAAAGAGCAAGACATTGGGCATGGTAAAACATTATGGAGCATGGGCATTAACCGGAAGCGCTGTAAATGTAGGTATCGGCGCACTAAAAGGCGAATATAAGCAGTATTCAGCAGGCGATGAATATAAGGTAAAAAATTCAGATGGTGAGTATGAAACAATAACGCTTACTAAAGACCAAGCAGAAGAAATAAGCAGAGAGAATCATAATAATATTTATAAACGATTAATCACCGGTGGTGTAGCTGGTTTAACCGGAGGATATCTGTTTAGACCGACCTCAGGATATCTTTCTTCTGTTGTAGAAAGATCGGCTATGTATCATAGAGGATCAACAGGTGCTAAAGCCTTAAGAACTGAAATGAGAACAGGGGCAAAGCACTTTATTATTATCGATCCTATTTTTAAGGCTGTTGGTGCGACTATTAATGGGTTTATGAATTATTCAGCCTTAGGGAAGTTTGTCTGGAAGGCTGACGGCCCTCTAGAAATCAAAGATGAAAATACTGCTTCATGGAAGAAGAATGTCTTACAGCTAGTTGCTGGCGCAATTCATGATGGTCCTCGCACCGGTCTTTGGATGGGAACATTGCTTAAAACAACACAGCTTAATTCAAGGCAAGCTATTTCAACCGCTCAGAAGATTAATTCTAAAGGGGCCTTTGGTGTCGGGGCTAATTATGTAAGCCGAGCGGCAAACCTTCTTAGCCGAGGAATAAACCGTTTTACTCGATTTGTAACAGGTGGGAAGAAATCTTCAAATTTAAAGTGGGGACTATCTTCCAGAGAACATTTAGCTCAAATGGGTCGAAGAGGAGGCGTTTCTGGCCATCAAGGTTTGCTTGAAAGAGGTCTTCTGGGCCAGGTTAGTGGCCCGCTTAAATTCTCATTATTTTCTGAGGTAATGGCTAGCATTATTCGAGGAGATGTTGGAAATGCGGCGTATGTTGCTATAACAGGAAACGATATCAAGTATTGGGATGGTTATGGAAGAGATACTGAGTTTACGCAAGCTGTTAACAGTCAAGAAGGAAAAGATAGAACTATTGGAGGAAGATTCTTTTATGCTCTTTCTCGTCAAAAACTTGATGATCATAATAAGCTTAAAGTTTACGGCAATCTAGCTCAACTAGAATCCCAAATAGAGTTTTTAGAAAATAAAGGTAATTTAAATAAAAATGAAAAAGACGCTCTTTTAAAAGCTAAAAAAGATTTTGCGGTTGGAAAGAACACATATGATTATGAATCTTTGAAAAAGCATGCTCAAAAAACATCTTTTGCTGAGACTTTTGGCATGATCGCATTCTCGAGATTATCAGCCTGGGGCACAGGCGGCATTTTGCCTCCACGCGCTAAAGAGTCAAAGTTTGAAAAGGAAACAGGCATTATTGAACAAGGATTTGGAGAAAGAAAAGCAGAGAGCGTTCAAGGCAAAAAAGGTTTAGCAAAAATAACATCCAACCTCAAGAAAGGTACAAGAAAAACAGGTGAGACCGTAAGTGCATGGCTTGGTAAAGCAAAAGATTTTGCTTTAGAAGGCGTTATGTCAGATTATGTGTATTATCGTGGCCAAGGAAAGACAGCTCGCCTTGATAATCTTGTCGATTCTTTTGCTACGACGGCACATAAAATCAAAGAGAATGTCAATGAGAAGTTTTCTGTTAATAAAGAAAAGATTGAGAATAAAATCTTTTCAAAGAAATATACCCAAAGAAGAGAGTTGGCTCGAGAGCAAAAAGTACAGAAACAATTTAAAGCTCTTGAGGCAATTATAGCAGCTCCAAAAAGCTTGAGCTATAAATTTTCAAAAAAGATCTTCTCTTTCTTTGGAAAAGGAAAAGAAATAAAAATTGAGAACGTTATCAAAGCACTTGAAAATACAGAGTTAAACGAATTTTCTCAGTTTAAACAAAGAGCCAAAGAGATTTTAAATGAACGAAAAGCATCAATGGAGCAGGGTGAAATAAATAAAGAACAAGTAGATAATATGGTTAAGAGAGTCTCTTCTCTTAAATCTGATATTGAGAGCTATATCCGCAATACAGAGCTTTCCAATAAGCTGAGAACAGAATTTATAGAAAAAGATGGATTTAGAAACGCTGCGCATAAAGAAGGGGGAGAGGTTGAAGATTTAATTTTAACCTATCTTGTTACAACAAAAATTGTTGATGTTTTAAACAAGAAAAATAAAACAAAATCTCTCGATATGGCTTTTGATCGTCTTTTAAACAAGATCGAAGAAAAAGGATTGCTCAGCGACCTTCAGCTTGAAGTTAAAAAAGAGGAATCAGGCAAATGGGCTGCCTTTAGGGATGGTAAAAAGATCGATAAGCTTCAAGGACAGGTTTTGCTAGCCCAAGCTCCGACAGGATCAGGAAAAAATTCTGTATTGCTTGCAACAAAAGCGCTGCTGGGAAGAGCCATAGGAGACAAAAGCTTAGTTTTATCTATTGAATCAGAAGCCTTAGAAGCAGATCAGAGTTTTTCACAGACAGCAGAAGTCATCGATTCCTTTGTTAAAGAGAATTCTGATTTTGGGATTCATTTTAAAGCAGCAAAGGTTGAAGAACATGCAACTCCGCAGGATATTATAAAATCAATCAAAGATCAAGATGTTGGATTAATACATATAACAGATCAGCAGCTTAAATCTATTCACCATTCTTCTTATATCAAAAAGTTTCTCGGCTCTTTAAAATCTAGGGATGCGCTTGGTTATAAAGGCGAAAATATGCCTCAGGCTGCTTTAATGCAAGGAACTCCTGGAGAAACAAACTTAGCGCAAACTAAGAAAGACGTTAGCATTGCTAAAAAGATACAAGAAGCAACAAAAGATATCAACGTCAATCAAGTTAAGATTAAAAAAGGAGAAGAAGTTTATATTCCGCATTGGAAGCAAGAGGGAAAGGATGGAATTAATGAATTATTCTTCAAAGAAGGCCATGTCAAGACAAAAGAAGGACGAATAATCAAAAATTTTAAAGAGCTTGTAACAAGTGGTGAAGTTACGCTTTTTGGAGAAACGATGCAGGGAAAAGAAGCGGTTGCCTATTTAACAGCGAATGCATGGGCAAGAGCCGAGTTATTTCAAGGACGACAAGTTTATAACAAGGAAACAGGGTTGATTAATCCGGTTGATGTTGGAAGCAGCGGAACCAGCACAGGATCGGTTCGCGTAAGAGATCGATTCAAACAAACTGCTTTGCATGTTGAAGATGCGGCAAAATGGAGAAACGGAAAAGTCAACGAGCGTAATCTTACACTAGAGCGCGAAGGGTTTAATATTTCTGATTATGATGTTATTCGCTCAATGAGCGAGGCAGGTATCAGTATGGTGTTAATGTCTGGTACTGTTACAGAGGGCATGCTAAGAAATGCTGAGATGCTTCATGGAGTTGAATTTATTACATCGGCAAAGAATGGAGGAAAAGCAAAAGACCTCTTTACTAAGATAGACGGCTTAAACCAGTTTGCATTCTCCACAGCCGTCAACGAAAAGAGCAGTCCTGCAGAAGCTTTTAAAGGAAACCTTAGTAGCTTACAAGATAGAGTTTTAAGAACCATTGAAGAAGGAAAGAATTTTGTTCTTTTCAATGGACAAGGAGCTCTAAAAGGTGTTATTAAAGGCAATGCTAAAGGTTTGAGAGGAGAGTTTAGTGAAGGATTCATACAAGGTATTGTAGGTAAAAATAAAGGCGATTTAAAAATAGCTCTGTTAAAAAATAACGGAGATATTGAGATTATAACAGCAAAAGATGGAAAGATTTTAGAAAGAGATACTCTTAAGAAAGAACTTAAAGATGGAGAATCTCGAGCAGAAACTGCAAAAGAGCAGCTTGATAAAGAAATGCTTAAGCAAGAGAACAAAGGCATGGTTGTCTTGGCTGAGAAAAACTGGGCCATTGGAAAGACAATTAAAGGAAAAGCATTAGAATTTAAACCTGCCCAAACAGATGTTTCTGTTGCCTTGGTTGATAAATCAACAGGGGCAGGATGGATCGTTCAATGGGGAGGACGATTTAGATCTGTTAGAGAAGCAGGCGGCCATGACAATTACGAAAGAACAGTCAAGAGAGAGATTTTTATTCGAGACGAAGCAGTCAAAGGGCAAGAGCAGAAGATTGATTTTAAATCAAAAGAATATCAGAAATTCTTAAAGAAAACAGCAAAGAATCAAAAAGCCTCTGAAAGAGAATCATTCTATACGGCTCAAACAGATCTTGCATCAAATCTTCCTATTATGAGTTTAAGAAAAATTCTCTTTACTGAAAAAGCTCAAAAAGGTTCAACTAAAGCTAGAATTGAAGAGTTGATGGATAAATTTGCGCAAAAGAAAGATCTAGAAGCGAATCAGAATTATGATGGCGACATTAGTAAGTCTAGAAAGCATATTGAAAAACAACTAGTTAAAGGGCTTGAGGATCTTCAAAAAGAATTAGGCACAGATGGGAAGCTGTATAAATCTCTTAACAAAGAGGGTAAGCAAATTGCAGATAAGATCCTTGATGAAAACATCGGAAGCCTTAAGCTAAAGCACGCAAAAACAAAAGATAAGAACAGCGATAGCTCCTCTCAATCAAAGAAAGCAAAATCTTTCTTAGATGTTAATGGTTTTTCTGATTTCGCAGAGGTTTTCAAAGAGGTTGTTCCAAAAGGATCTCTTCCAAAAAGAACAGCTGGAGAAAGCTCTGATTTTGCTCAAGCGAAGATCTTGGCAGCTCAAGAAAAAGCGAAAAATGGTGATTTTAAAGATCTTAGTAAAGGGCAACGTCTTGATAAGATGTATCAATATCTTGAAAAGGCCAAGACAACAGACTCTAAAAAGAATGGAGTACAAGCAAGAGCTTACGGTATATTGGTTTCAGAGCTTATTGACTCTAAAGATGAAGAGCAAATGCGCGCTGTTGCTGTTGTCTTAAATCCTGGATTTATTCATGAATCTCAAAAGCGAGATAAGAGTGAAGATAAAACTCTCGGTGCAGGATTTAGCGGATCACAAATGTATATTACTGATCAAAAAGGCAATGCGCCTTTGGCTATAAGCGCAAGCGACATGTTTAATCGAGTTATACAGGATAAAGAATTTGCTGCCGCTTTCTTTGAAGCTCAAGACAAGCTTCTTCAGGAGACAGATTATCATTCGAAAAAAGCTAAGAAAGTTGAAGTTAAAAATGGTAAACAAAAGCTTTATGGTGAATTCGACCAAGAAAAAGACAAGGTTTTTGTAACAGATCGAGAAAAGAAGGTAAGAAAAGATTTTTATAAACAATCTGTCAAGTCTCAGAGGTTGATGATTAACGATTATCGATCAAATGTTAATTCAGACCTGAGCGATGAGTATAAAAAACAAGCCGCAAGAACACAAGAAGCATATCTTAATTTAGCGCAAGAAATTGATTTAATTGATTTCTTTGCTTTATCTCGAAAAGTAAATCCTTTTACAGATCCAGCATTTAACAAGAAATATGAGGCTGAGAGAAAAAACATAGCTCAAGAGATTGCTAAGATTGCTAAGAAACAAAAAGAAAACGAGAGAAAAATAGTAGAAAGATATTTGCGGTTGAAGAATAGACAAAAAGGCGGAAGAGATTATAGTCAACAGCCTTTAGAAAGCCAATATAAAAATGATTACAATGAAACACGAAGCATTGTAATCAACCAAGGCAAAGATTATGCAGAGGCTTCTTCAGAACAAATTGAAGAAATCCTTCCACTTGTTTCTCAATCAAGACAAAAGAAGCAGGAAGGTCGGAGTGTCCGAAGACTTGCCAAAAAAGACAATATGGCCTCTGGAGCAGATCATGGATGGAATGTTTTTGCCGCACGTGAATATTTTGCTGAGAACCAAGATAAGATTTCAGAAAGAGAGCAAGAAAAAGTTAAGATGCTCTTAGGCTATATTGAAAAGTCTGCTCCTTATGATGGTGTTCGTGTAGCCAATGCACTCATGCCTCTTTTACAAAAAACAGTATTTGATAAAGTTGCAAATAAGGCTAACGAAGATCTTGAAAAACTTGCATGGAAAGAAGGCGAAAAGGGTGATTTTAAGATTACAGAGTCAGAAATTATAGCTGTTTATAACGATACTTTAGAGAACACGGAAAGAACGGATGATTACGGAAAATTTGTTAAGGTTACAGCCCAAGCTGATGAAAAGGATGGCAAGCCAATTATTTATGTTGATGTTTATGCCAACTTAAAATTCGAACAAAAAGACGGAAAAGCTGTTCCTCGATTAGCCTCCGAGGGTGAATACAACGTTGGCGAAGGTCGACATGAGCCAATCCATCAAGTTATTACTCAAATTCAAGAATATTATAAAGATCCTAAAAACAGAGACATTGATCTGAAAGATTATGTTGCCAAAGGAACATGGATTGGAGAAATTATTTCTCGTCTAAAAGATGCAGAAAAACTTGATGATGTTAATGACTTAAACTTAGGGCGAACAGAAATGGACGCTCAAGAAAAAGCTGTTATTGAAATGAGCGCTAAAAAGAGCGTGGAAGCTGTTTTAAAAAGCAAAACTTTATTACAAGAAGAAAATAGTGGTCTTTATGAGCAGATTGCACAATCTCTAAGCTATTTAAGCAAGAAAGAAAAGAAGGCTCTTAAAGGTGACAATATTTATGAGAAATATTCAAGTCTTTCTCCTGAACAGCAAACTAAGGTTAGCCATCTTTGGGTAGAGAAAAATAAAAAAGAAGAATCTGGTGTAAAAAAGAAATATCAGAAATTGGCAAGAAGACTTAACCAGCAATTGCCGGCCAAGGGTTCTTCTGAAACGATTTCGATGAATACGTTTGTGGCTTCTGAACATTTATCACAGGCTAAAGATGCTATGGATGATGAAGATGATGAGTCTGCCGAGGATTTTTTAAGTAAAGCAGAGATTCTTATTGATAATAGCGATTCAGACGCAGTGGAAGCTATTTTGGAAGAGGCCATTGATAAAGAAAGAAAGGAACGGATAAAAACACCACAACAAATAGCATACATTGAAGAAGCTGCAAAAATAACTGCGGAGGTGATAGATCCAAAGAATTCATTGATAGAGAAGACGATTCAAGAAATGTTTAATAAAAACAAAGGAAAGGTTTCTGTTAAAGAGCTGAAGCAGGCGATTGAAAGAATTTTAAAAGAAAAAGGAGCTAAGTTTGTTGATTTTAGTGGTAACACCATAGAAATCATTGTGCATAGTTCAGAAAAGCCAGACGTTTGGGGCAAATATGCTCCAGAGTTCTTAGTAAAAGGAGATGTTTTTACTGTAGATTTTGGTGCTGCTATTGAAATAAATGGACAAGAATACAATGCTGATATGTCGCGCGTTTATGCAATTGGGAAGCCCACAAGAAAACAAGAGAAAATTTATAAGGCAATCAGAGAAACGCAGCAGGCAGCTGTACAGCTTATGAATGATAAATTTGCTAAGGGCGAAAAAGTGAAATATTCAGATTTAGCAAAAGAATCAAAAAGAATTTTGATTAAAAACGGCTATAAAGAAAGTGCTTATTGGAATTTTGATACTGTTTTAGGACACGGCACTGGACTTCAAGGACATGAAAGAAATATCATGGTTAGTGAGGATAATGATAATTTTGTAGAGGAAGGCCAAGTGTTTACTATTGAGCCTGGAGTGTACATGCCTGGAGTTTTCCAAGGACGAGTGGAAGATGATTATAAGATTGTAAAAGGTCAAGATGGGCACCTGCAAGCTGTTTCTATAACAGGAGAGTCGCCTAAGGAAATAGCTGTGATTAAGGTTTCGTCTGCGATTGTTGTAGGCTCAACCGAAACAAAATCAGTCTCTAGCAACGTCGGAAGCTCAACATTAATCTCCAGCAGTGTTGTGACAGATATTGCTGAACTTCAGAAATATGGTTTAAGCGACAAAGACATTGCCTTAGTTACTCGAAGCTCTGTGATTGTTCTTGATTTAAATGAAACAGAAGCGCTAACTCAGCTTGCAGAGACAAAGAAAGTTTATACATATAAAGATAATGAGCTTTATGACCTTGCTGGTAGAGCCAATGTGACGCCAGAGGCATTAGAAGGAGAATTTGTTGTTGTGGTTGACAAGGATGTTCTTATTCCAAGCGATATGAAAGCTCGTAAGATTGTTAAACTTGTTGAATATCTTGGTCGCGAAGCATATAAGCTAATCGTAACAATTGAAGTTGTTGAGATTCCTCAGGCAGAAATGAATTCTGTGATTGGTGAAACGTCAGTTATTCCAGCAACACCGGCAATTGAACAACAAACAGCACCGCTTACACCAGTCGCACCAATAATTCCTGTGATTATGTTGCCAGTTTCTAAGGTAAATCGTAGCCAGGGACCAATTGCCCAGCAGACGCCTTCTTCTGTATATAGGGCAAACGCACCAAATCAACAAGGTCAGCTAGATTTAGCCTTAGCAGCTTCTCCTGTTCAGAGTTTAAAAGAAAGATTAAAGCCAGTTTTAACAGCATCTTTTGCAGCCCTTCCGATAGCCCTTATTTTAACAGCAATATTATCTAATGTTGCGCCAAATAACATTGTTACAACTATTTTTGGTATTAGCGTTGTTGCCTTGACAGCAGTATATGCCGTAGCTGATAGCACTTATGATTTTAAAGAGTATCGTAAGATTTCTTTGATTGATCAAGGATACAGGTTTGTTGATAAATTAATTGCTGGACGCGTTTCATTTGTGATGTTGATAGGTATCTTAGGATATGCATCATATGTGCTATCCGGGCAACTAAATGAAATTAATGAGTACAATACTTTTTGGCAAAAAGCTGGTGGTTTGGCAGGATCTTTTGTAATGGTTCTTCTTGGAGGAGGCATAGCTGGCGCTATTGGAGTTTATGTAAAAGAAACATTTGCGGCTATAACAGAGCCGTTCCATGCTCTAGACAATAATACACATCGAATGCCGCAAGATAGTCTTTCAAAATTATCTAAAAGACAAGCTGATTATATTGCGAGCATTGGCGCTCCGGTTGTTGAAGAGGTTTTCTTTAGGTTTATTACGATAGGTAGCTGGATGTTTATTGGGCAGAATATCCTTGGGTTAGGCCCTATTGTTTCTATGGCCACGGCACTTGTTTTTAGCTCATATTATTTCTGGGCAACGCATCGTCCTTACCAATATGCTTCACATCTTGGATCTGGAATAGGATATGGTGCCTTGTTCTTGGCAGGTAGCTATTTTATTAGCCCTATTGCCGGACTTATTATTTCTCTTGGAACCCATTTTGTTTATAATACCTGGTGGATGTCTCCGAATTCTATTTTTGGTAGAAAAGATGTAGATCAAGCTCCTATTTCGTCTTTTAAAGCCCAATCTCAAGGCGAAAATAGAAATTTTAAGCAAATTCCTCTGCCAAATTCACAAAATTCAGAAAATCAGGGACAAAGCAGTCCTTTAGACAATATTCCTATAGGACATAGTCCTATGGCTCCTGCATCTGCGCCAATTATGCCACTTAATATTCCTATCGGACCTTTGTCAGATGCTGGAAATGATGGTAATGACGGGCGTAGCCACACGGTGATAGCGTATGCAAGGTCTATTCATAATAATAAAGATATGGTCCAGAAAGCAGCCGCACCAACAACTGCGAAGCATACAGCTGATTGGAAAGTTGCTATCGCGCAGAGTTCATGCTCAAGCGGTTTGGTTACTGGCTTGTCTCCGAACGCATATTTAGCTGCCAACCGTTTCCGCAACGGTTCAGGCAGAGCAAAAGAAGTAAGCGCGGAACAAAAAGTCACGGACATTATGCGAGTTTCTACTGCTCTATCTCGCTTAGTGAATGAAGTAAGAGCGAATGTAGTACGTAAGTTTAACTTGTTCTCTAACAATGAGTTAGGTGAAGTTAGCCTAGCCCAGCGAGTTGACACTGCCCGAGGTGTGCGTGAATCAAATACCTCCAGCAAGCCTATGCTGATCTCTGTTTGGGGTGAATTAGGTGAAGTAAGCTCTTTGAATACTGTTAGTGTTGTAACGATGGCTTCTACAGAAGCTTCTGCTGACGCTCTTATTAGGGAAGCAAAGGTAGCTGTTGATGCGATTGCTAGCGGATTCAAGAGATCTGTTCTTTGGTTAGTTGGAACGTTGCAGGAAGTGCTGACTGTAAGCAAGGCTTATGCATTTAATGAGTCTGTTGTTGCAGAAATTGGCGTTTCTGGTGGTGCGCGAGGTGCGTCCTTGAGCGAGACAGTTGTAAATACTGTAGAAGCTATAAAGACTACAGAGAATGTCTCTAACAAGACTCTTGCAAGCACTTATGCGGATGTTGTGATCGCACAAGTTGCTTCCTCTATAGCAGAGGACATGACTAGATCTGTTCAAGCTGTAAACTCGGACTATGCTAGAAGCCCTATGTTTGCAGAAATTGGCGTTTCTGGTGGTGCGCGAGGTGCGTCCTTGAGCGAGACAGTTGTAAATACTGTAGAAGTTATAAAGACTACAGCGAATGTCTTGAGCAAGACTCTTGCAAGCACTTATGCGGATGTTGTGATCGCACAAGCTGCTTCCTCTATAGCAGAGGACATGACTAGATTTGTTCAAGCTGTAAACTCGGACTATGCTAGAAGCCCTATGTTTGCAGAAATTGGCGTTTCCGGTGCTGAGATGAGTGCGTCTCCTATAGCCCGAGCAAAACAAGCAAGTAGTACGCTTGAAAATGCAAGACGCTATGTAGAGAAGACTGCGCTATCCAGTAGAGAGAAGGCACGTGCGCTATTAGCTAAAGAAGAGAAAGAGCGAAGCTTTACCCAAAAGGCAGAAAACAGTAATGTGAGAGGTTCACTGATCGGAAGCCTGCTTCCGGTATTTGTCATTTCTCAAATTCTTTCCACACTGCTTGCCGGGGATGCTCTGTCCCAAAACACAGCTCAAATAACACAAAATATTCAGATTGCAGGAATGGGTCTTGATGCTGTTCCTTTAATCATGTTAGCGATTGGCTCTCTTGCCTTCATGAGAAGAATGCCATTCGTTGCAATAGCTACTGTAATGTATGCCTTAGATGCGTATATTCCTTTCCGTGCATTTGGTGATTTCTGGAGAAATTACGGATGTAATCTATTTATTGATTTCCCATACTTTGCAAGCCTTATTCTTGGCCTTATGGAAACAACGCGACTTGTCTTTAATAGAGGCAAAATGACCAAAGCCTTAAGCAATAGAAAGATTGTTTATGGCTTAATAGCAACATTTGCTTTATTAGTTTCAACAGAAGTTTTCCCGAACACAATGTATGGTGTTTGGAGATGGTTTAACAGCATCAATGAACAATATACAGCGCTTACGCCTGATTTTTTTGATGGAGTTATGTATTTTATTGGAATGGGTGGATTCTTATTCGTAGCTGTTTGGGCTCGAAACAAATCTGTCCGATTAACAAGAAAGCATGATGTTTTAAGCAAAGATTTCTGGGAAAAAGTATTAGAAGATGAAGAAATTCTTGATGGAAGATTTGAAGATAAAAAAGATAAGAAAACCTCAAGCTCAATTGTTAAAGAAAATAAAGCTTTTAGATCAAATATATTTGGATTGTCAGGACAGACACAAAAGCCGTTGGCGAAAGTTTCCTTCCGTGGCAGGGACAAAACTTCTTCGCCAACGGCACCTGTTTCTTCTGGCGCGATTGAGAATAAGACATCAAGCAGCGCCATTGAAGACAAGATGTATCGATTACAGCAGGCCATTGAGAACACAGGATTAACTCATAAGGTTTCTCATTTATATCGTGCTATTTCTTATGTTGAGACGAGAATTCAGATAATTTTGAAGCAGCACATGGTTTTGAAATCATCCTTGGATCGTTTGTTGGCACAGAAAAAGAATATTTTAGATAGCAAAGAGCGCGCAAAAATTACTGCAAGAATTAAGCCTGTTAATCAAGAGAAGATCGCAGTGGAAGCAAGATTAGCTGAGTTAGTTGCTAAGAAGGAAAATTTTGAACAGCAGTTAAACACTCTTCAGGAGCAGATCGCTAGCTTTGCCGAACAGCATCAAGATTATGTTACCGAAGAAGAGCGTTCATTTGAATACACCGTTTCTGTCTACGAAAATGAAGTGGCCGGCAAATGGTACTTAACTCGTGTTCACCAGATTAAGAGATTAGCCGAGATTATTCGTGTTGCTTATAACGAGCTTTTAGCCAGCAGAGCTAAAGTTTGGAAAGAAGCCGGTATTGAAACCGTTTATGCTGACAGATTATTAAGTGATGTTGTTAACCGTGAAGCAATGAGCGATATTTACGCTGCGACAATTCTCAAGGGAGCAGAAGATTTATCTAGTCTAAATGAAGAAGTCGCTCAATTTGAAACTATCGTGGCAATGACGCTTGCTGGCACGAATGCTTCTGGTAAAGCCAGAAAGCATTTCTTAAAGTCAATTGAAGAAAACCTTGCAGCACGACTTGGTAAAGAAAGTTTTAAGACTGTTCGTCGCGTTGCGGCCGTTGCGGCCGTGGTCCTTGGTGTTGTTGTTATCGCGGGCTTAGCCGGGTGCAACAGCTGTTCTACATCGGATAATCATATGGATAATACCGGAAGCATACTCGCGGCTGATACCTCTGCACTTCCTAACATGCCAATGGGTCCTGTGGACACAACTGCTATGACTGCCAATAATGTAACGCAAAACGACACAGCACTTTTCTATCAGCCGACTGCAAATCAATCAAAGGGTAAAGTAAAAACAAATGCTTATATTTCACAACCTTCTGCTGTCACCAAGGCCGAGAAGAAATCTAACTTATCTACAGCGTCACCAAAAGAGGATGCCACAGATACACTTTCCGCAGTTGCTCAAACAATTCCTGTAGCAGGAACAATAGCTAAACCAACAATGCCGGTACAAGATACAACTCCTGCTGCGGATACAACAACTCAGACAACAATTGTTCCAGCTAATCAAACACAGCCAGCAATCACGACAA
>Ga0208904_1000028_pt1 | contig 152492 bp, 156 predicted proteins | sample AntAceMetag02UKB_FD_184774 | JGI IMG/M metagenome (GOLD analysis project Ga0208904, IMG submission 184774) | Saline lake microbial communities from Ace Lake, Antarctica - Antarctic Ace Lake Metagenome 02UKB (SPAdes) (version 2) | ecosystem: Environmental > Aquatic > Non-marine Saline and...
TAGACAATGCAGCTACCAGGGTAAGCGAAGAGTTTGCGATAGTGAACACGGGCAACGATGGCGGAGGTTCCTATGTCACACTTGACGCTGGACTCGCAGCCACTAAGGTGATTGGTTCTAAGGTTAGCCTGATCTCCCGCAATATCATGCTGACCGGAGTAACAGACGCTGGCACGTATGGATTAAACGGTGTTACTGGCAGTGTGCTCAGCTTAGGCGTTCGTAATTTTCATCGTGGCCTGAACGGCTGCAACACGAATACGATCACGACCTGCTCGCCGAGCGGCTGCAGCACCGGCCTGCGCGACTGCCACGCGAATACAATCACCACATGCTCGCCGAGCGGCTGCACCTATGGCCTGTACCTATGCCACGCGAATACAATCACCACATGCTCGCCGAGCGGCTGCACCTACGGCCTGTACCTATGCCACGCGAATACAATCACCACATGCTCGCCGAGCGGCTGCAGCACCGGCCTGTACCAGTGCGTCGCGAATACAATCACCACATGCTCGCCGAGCGGCTGCTCCAGCGGCCTGATCTATTGCGACGCCAACACGATAGGGGGCGGAGCCTTCGGGGGCAATTCATATCATTTTCGCCGAGTTAGGCAAGTTCTGGCAACTGGTCTAACCTTCGGCACAGGCACAAAATGGCATGAGTGTACCAGTGCATATACAGGCCATACATATAACGAAGTGGCCAACGACGGCGGTGTAGCTGGCGCACTATCCGCAAGGACGGCAGGGGGAGAGACGGCCCGTGCTACCGGCTCAGGTAATTTTACGCATACCTGCGAAGATGCAGCATACCCGGCATACCGACAAATTGTCTATGCCGTCCCGACAGGCACAACCGTACTTGCTGCGCTAGTCGGCACAATGAGTGATGCGAGCATGACTGCTGGGCTACAGCTACTCATGCACTACGGAGGTGCAGTGCTTGACTCGGATTCATTTGTGGGCAACACCAACGAACAGAATCTTAGTGTCTCGTGGGCGAACACAACAGGCGCTACAGTCTACGTTGTTATGCGAGTATCCGCCATGTATAGCAGTGGCACATTAGCAGAGGTGACAGAGAGCGGCGTGGCCGTCGGGCTTGAACTGGATGAGGTAGAAAGCGGCGTAACGTGGATTGATTACGATGGAGAGAAGACTGGCACGCTTTCTGGTGGCGGTGGTGTAACTCCACTTATAAGACCAATAATAATAGGATCATAATAACATGGCAATATATAAAAATAAAGCTTCTCAGAAAATTACAGTATATGCAGTAGATGCTGCTGGTGATCCTAAGACCGGGGATGCTGCACAGATAACAGCAAAAATCAGCAAAGATGGTGGAGCAACTGCAACAACTAATGATGTAAATCCAACTGAATTGAGTGTAGCTGATGCTCCAGGTTATTATATATTTGATCTTCTTCAAGCTGAGACTAATGCGGATATGATAATTATTTCACCAGTGAGCAGTACAGTTGATGTTGGACTCTTTGGTGCGATTATATATACAGAACCTGAGGAACGTATTGCTGCATCTGTTACAGCGGCGGTTGAAACTGATAGTGCAAGTAGAACTGCATCACAAGCTACTGGGTTCTCTACTCATGCTGCTGCGGACGTATGGACTACTGGTAGTCGTGAGTTATCTACACCAAATGATTATAAAGCTACTGGGTTTAACACTGTAACCCCAGATGCAGCTGGGGTGGTGAGTGGTCTACTTGGAGTTAACGGGGCTAGTCTTACAGATCTTGGTGGAATGTCTACTGCTATGAAGGCTGAAGTGCAAGCTGAGGCTGATGATGCTCTTGTAGATAACCATCTAGATCATTTGTTGAAAACTGCATACGATCCGGCGTCCAAACCAGGTGCTGCTGATGCATTGCTGAATGAAATAGTAGAAGATGATGGAGGTGTATCTCGATTCACAGAAAATGCACTTGAACAGGCTCCAGATAGTGATACAGTTACAGGTTTGACACTTCATTCCGATTATGATCCAGCTAAGACTGCTGCGCAAGCCGGTGATGCTATGGATCTCGTTACTGATGCAGTTGATGCAGCAGCAGTTAAAGCGGATGCTGTTACCGAGATTCAAAGCGGACTTGCTACAGAAACTAAGCAAGATATTATAGATGCTAATGTAGATCTAGTACTTGGAGATAGTAATGAGTTGCAGACTAATCAGGGCGCATGGGCAACTGCTACTGGGTTTGCTACTTCTGGTGAACTATCCACACATGATGGTAAACTAGATACTGTTGATGGAATTGTTGATACTATATTAGTTGATACAAACGAACTACAGACTAATCAAGGAAACTGGTTGACTTCTACTCTATCTGCCGCAGGAATTTGGACATACGGTACGAGAACATTATCTTCATTTGGTACTCTTATTGCTGATATTTGGGCAGCACTTAATGCATCTATACTTTCTAAATTTGTGACAGTGAATACTACACAAACTACTCCAGTAACTGGTAGTGTAGCAAAACTTTCTCAAGCAGCATCAGTTGGTGATGTTACACTTGCTACATCTCAACCAAATTATGCTCCAGCAAAAGCCGGTGATGCTATGGATCTCGTTACTGATGCAGTTGATGCAGCAGCAGTTAAAGCGGATGCAGTTGTAGAAATTCAGGCTGGATTGAGTACATTTGATGGAACAGGTGCTACACTTCATAGTGATTATGATGCTGCAAAGACGGCTGCGCAAGCTGGTGCCTTAACTACTGTTGATGGAGTGGTAGATAGTATTCTTGAAGACACCGCCAATCTTCAAGCTAATCAAGGTAACTGGGCCACGGTCACTGGGCATGCTACTGAATCCAAACAGGATATAATTGATGCGAACGTGGATCTAGTCCTTGGAGACACAAATGAGTTGCAGACTAATCAAGGGGATTGGGCAACCTCCACAGCAGCACCTACTGTGAATGCTATAGTAACTGGTGTGTTATCTGGTGTCGTAGAAGGCACCATTGATGTACAAGAAGCATTAAATAGAATTATGGCCTGTATAGTAAATTCTGTTGAAGTCACTGCGGGAGCTAGTTCAAACACATACGACTTCAAAGATTCCGCAGGTTCCGCAACTGTGGTAGAACAGGTTATTGCAACAGATGGGTCTACTAGGGAGTTATCGTAATGGCTATAGTATTTGATTCATTATCATATTTGTCGGGCGGATTAACATCCTCGACTGAAGCAGTTACTAAGGTGATTCTCCAATTAGAATACACAGGTATAGGTTCCTTAAATTATGATTATGGTCCTAATCTTATAACTAAAGATGTTGAAGTTACAGTCACCGCAACCCCGGCTACTGGTTATGTTTTTTTAAGTTGGGAAGAATATCCAGATGCCTCTACTAATTCAATAACTATTGCAATGGTTGATGATATAACATTAACTGCTAATTTTCAGAAGATATATGAATTAACATTAACAGTTACTGGCAATGGCACTACTACTCCAGATCCAGTTGTGGGAATAAAATATGAAGATTCATATGTTAATATAATAGCGGTGGCGGATCCAGGATGGACATTTTATGGCTGGAGAATCGAAGATAAAAATTATTCTTCTAACGTCCTTCTAGTCCTACAGATGATACAAGATTATGATCTACAACTTATGTTTATAAGAGATTACTACTCAGTGAAATGCACCCCAAGTGTCGGTGGCGTTGTAACGGGGGTAATGAATAAAGTTAAATATGGTACCTGTGCTACCTTAGAAGCTATACCAGACGATGGATATGAATTTGTAGAATGGATTGGGGATGTGACAGGCGACGTAAACCCCAATGATATATGCATAACAGGAGATATGAGAGTCGTCGCATCATTTAATAAATTATAATTTAATTGTGTACATTTTAACAAGTTTAAAAATGAGGACAAATTGTAAAGCATTTTAGTCCGTACTGTTTACGGAGATTTTTAATTATATGGAGGAAATACCATGGATAAAGAAAGACAAGGGTACATTAGCTTTCTAGAATCAATTCTAGAACAGAATGCGAAAGACCTAGATATCGCCGGTGCGAATTTTGATAACGATGGCACCTGTGGTAAAATCGTTGGATGGAGAGGGAACGGAGATCTCCCTGAAACGTTAGCAGATCCTGACATCAACGCTCTAGCTTCACGTATTACCAAACCAGGTAAACATGATGGTGGACAGCAAGATACACATGGGATCAAGCACAATTTAGAAGAAGCCGAGGATGGATATGATTTGATTTCTGATCTGGATGAACTTCTGGAAGAGGAGGATTTAGAGGATTCTCCTTTAAATGTCCTTGAAGAAGAAGCAGATGCATCAGATGATTTGGATATCCCTGAAGGTCCTATTAATGAAGACGGTGAAATCGAAGTACTAGAAGAAGTTAAATTTACAGATCAAGAAGGTGAGATAATCACTAGACTGATAGGTGAAATGAATTCTTTAGCTGAAAATTTAGATACCGATGCCGATGATGTATTGGATACTAATTTTCTAGATGAAGAATTTGACGATCTAGACGATGATGTTGATGTAAGTACAATGGGTGTTGTTCCTGATGACGATGACATTGGTGATGAAATAGAAGACATCGTTGACGATTTCGAAGAAGATTATTACTAAGCCAAAAGGAACACATATATGAAACATTTTCGTATTCATATCAAAGAAGCAAATAGAGTAATTAAATTGGTGAATGGTGAGACAAGAAGAACACCAACAAGATTTGTTATAAAAGAATCTGAAAAAGCACAATATGATGCAATGTTTAAGAGATTAGAAATTAGAGATTTTTCTACTGAAGACGTTTCCGAGGATGATTATAATAACGCAAGAAGTAGAAGGTTAACTAAGTCAAAATATTCTCTTAGGAGACCGACTAGTGACATGAATATGAATTTGGATTTGAAAGGATAAAGATGCCAAGAAAAATAGTATATTATCTAAAATCAATAGGTAATAGAAATATAGTGATAACCGATGATGACGAATCGATGAGTGATGATGCGCTAGCAGAGGTTATCTCTGAACAAATGGCTTCCAATAAAATAAATTATTTTGAAACTAATACGGATATAGTACTAGGGTTTCCAGGAGAAATCAGTGCTGTCCATATACAAAAAGATACAACCAGAATAAAGAAAAAAGACAAGGAATATTCTTTTGGTGATATATCAGATGTAGTGGTAGATGACTCTGAAGACGTTGAAGCAGTAGATAGTATTGATAGAGAAATAACAGAAGCTGCTGAAATGTCAGAAGAAGATGCAAAAAAAGAGTTAGCATTAATGGATAAAGAATTAGCTGAATCTTTGGATGAAACTGAGAAGGAAGAAGATGATGTGGATTTTAGTAGCATTGATGCTGATTAGTGTACCCGTATATAATGTATACATAGCTTTAGTTGATAGAGTAGATAGATGCATATCTTTAAAGCATTATGATACAGTTATGGATATATTAATAAATGCTAAAAGAGTATCATATACAAAAATATATAGAGATCAAGTATTAATATATTCTACAAGTGGAGTATCTATAGATAAAGAAGAGATAGAGGAATTCCAAAAAGACTATATAAAACTTGTATTTAGAATGTGTGGTCCCACCATAATGAGGGATTTAGTTAATATATTTGGAGATTTAGAATCTATATCTATTTCCCTTATAAACGAATTTGTAGATCGAGTATCTGAAGATGAGTTATCCCTTACTACTAACCTCCCTGAATCAGAAGAAAAATTCGGAGTAAAATAACAATGGCAAAAAAGAAAAATAAAGTATCTGATCCTATTCAGTCCTCATTTGACAAAATAGTGTCCAAGATAATTGGTACAACAACCAAGAAGGAACTAGATAATGTCGATGATGTACTAGATAAAATATCAGATACTATAGTGGATAAACATTCATTTAAATATGCCGAAGTTATTAAAAATTCTATTATTAAATCTATGGATGTTGGTGGAGATGAGAGCTGGGCCAAAAAGACACTTGGAGATTTAACACAAGAACTAGTAGATTCAGAAGAACTACAAGGTAGATATTGGAGATATAATAACGCAGATGAGATAGTTGACAATATACCTTATTGTTCTAGAGCATTAAAAGTTATTACAGATGGTATCCTATCCCCCGATGATGTTTCGAAAGAGGTCATCAACATCACTGGAGGAAAAGATCTATCAGAAAAAGATAAAAGTAAAATAGGCGATATAAGAGCAATATCTGACCATCTAGGTTTAGAAGGTGAGATACATGATATAATAAGTAATACTTTATCGTACGGAGATCAGTTCGTAGAATTTGCTAGTTACAAATCTAAAGAGGTACCAGTTACTCAAGTTATTCTTACAGAAGCAGATAGGCAAGGATTGCCAGAAGATGCTGTTATGACTCTAGAATCAGTAGACATAGAATATCTTAATGAAAATGGTGAAGCCTATACTAAAACTATAGAGCCAGTTGTAGTAATAGATGAAGCTGTAAGAAAAAAGAAAAAAGATGAAGATAATCCTACAAGTGATAAACCAAATCTAGAATCTGCTTTAGAAGAGATTAAACTAATAGTACACGATTCTAGAGCTGTTATAAAGATACAATCCAGACGATTTAAAATGTGTTTAGGATATTTAGTTATTCCTATTAATAGTAATAGTTCGTCTGGGGCGACCATGAAAACAAATCAGAATCTAAATAAGAAAATTACTGGATATGATCCAAGAAATACTAATCTATCGGGAGTAGAAAAAGTATATGCAGAAATAATGAAAGCAGTCTCTAAGTATATAGGTCGTGTAAATGTTGCCAAGGATGCTAAAGTAGATAAGAAAGAATTAGTTACTTTGATTAACAGAGCAATGGCTGAGATAAAAAATACAGATGATCAGAAGTTAATAGTAAGATATGTTCCGCCTGAACGGATGGAGCATTTTTGTATTTATAATAAGAGATTCTTCCCATACGGAGAAAGTATATTCTACAAATCAATGTGGCAGGCTAAGTTATTGATAGCATTAGAAGTAGCTGTTACTATTAAGAGAGTATCTGACTCTAGTGATAAAAGGATGATTATCGTTGATGCCTCTCCCGATAGACAAGTAAGAAATATTATTGCCGACTTCCAAGAGAAGACTAAGAAGAGAAAGCATAGTGTGGATAGTTGGGGAAATATTTCTTCAATACCTTCAATGATAACATCTTATGAAGAATATTATATACCAAGACCAAGGGGTGGTGAACCTGCAATTCAGTTTGATAGAATAGAATCACCAACTAACATCAGAGATGTTACAGATGAATTAAAGTTTTTCAGGGATATGTTAGTGTCTAGTTTAGACGTGCCTCCCGCATATATGAACCTCGAGGAGAATCTATCTTCTTGTGTATCAACGACTTACATCGAATTGACTAATGGAAAGAAAATCCTCCTTAAAGAAATGATAGATAGATTTGAAAAAGGTGAAGAATTTGAAGTTATTTCTTATGATGAAGATTTGGGGGTTGTATTTCCGAATAAAGTCACATGGGCCGGATATACTCAATTTGATGTAGATGCTGTTAAGATAACATTAGATAATGGTGAATTTTTAATAATTACTCCTGAACATAAAATGATGAAAAGAAGTGGTGAATATGTTGAAGCTGGTTCTTTACAACCAGGTGATTCTTTAATGCCGTTTTATAAGAAAATGAAACCTTATATTAAAAGTAGAAATAAAGAAAAAGCTACTAAATATAATTATGTTTATCATCCGGGAATAGATGTTTGGGATTGGATGCATAGATCATTTAGTCATTATACAAAGATGGCTGTTAGTAATGAGCATTGTCATCATATAGATATGAATCCATTGAACAATTCTACTAAAAATTTAGTGGGTTTATCCGCTGGAGATCATCTTGCATTACATGCCCGTACAAAGTTATTTTCAAAAGAAGAACTTACAAAATTACAAGAAAATCGTAAAAAATTATTCGAACTGTCTGTACCTGGTACTTCATATGAGGAAAGAACGTGTGAAATATGTGGTAAAACATTTACTAATAGATCTGATACAGTTCAAACGACGTGTTCGTCTGCTTGTAGAAAAATAAGACATCAACAAACAGGTCGTTTATCATGGGATTCTCGTAAAATTGATTATGATAAAAAGTTTCCAGAAATAACTATGTCATGTTCTCATTGTGGCAAGCAATTTACTAAGACGTTAACAAAAAAATTAAAGAAACAATTAGAAGAGCAACCATATAAATGGTATAATTGCGATGATAATTATTGTGCTAAGATGGTTAGAAAAGCTAACATATCAATGACTAAACTTAAAGGACGTCTATGGTCTAATATAGAATATAGATATTGTGAAGTATGTGAAAATCTTTATGTTTACACCGAGGCTTCAAGATTTGGCACTTGGGAAGAAAAACAATATAAGACTATTTGTTATAATCCTAATTGTTTAAATAAGTATCGGGCAGTTTCTACAGCACAACAGAGAAGTGAAATATTTACTAGAAAGAGAGAAGTAAAAGAACTGATATTAAACCATAAAGTAGTTAAAGTTGAAAAATTATCATATAAAATCGATTGTGGTGATATCAGAGTAGAGACATACCATAACTTTGCAGTTTCGGCTGGTATATTTATTCATAATAGTAATAAAGCTGCACTTGCACATGAAAATGATGTATTTGCCAGAACTATTGTAGCGTATCAACAAATGCTTACACGAAATATAATGAGCTTGTTCTCTAAATTATATAAATATATAAGAAATGAAAAATTACCAGTAGGAATTTTAGTTACATTTTCACCTCCTAAGCTACTTCAAATAGAACGGGAAGGTGAGCACTTTCAACAAATACAATCTATTGTTCAAATATTAGAAGAACTTGGAGTTAATAAAGAATGGTTATGTAAGAAATATCTTAACCTTCCTTGGGAAGAAATTGATAAATTTGAGAGAGCTCAGAAGCTTCAAGATAAGATTGAAGGTAAAGATGAAGGCGAGGAAGCACCTGGTGGCATGGGTGGTGGCGGTGGATTTTAAATAAACTATTTAGACATCGCTAATTGCTGAGGACAAATTTTAAAGATTTGCATATCATTTACTTGGAGAAAAAATGAATAAATGGGAAAGATTATTTAATCGTTTAATAGAACAGGAAGAAGTACCTCCAGAAGAGGAGGCTCCTGTCGAAGAAGCGCCTCCTAAAGAGGCTGCTCCTCCAACTCCTGCTGATCCCCAAGAAGGTGATATAGGTGCAGAGGCTCCTCCAGGGGCTGCTCCAGATGCAGCCGCTGAAGAGATGCCCCCGGAAGAAATAATTGATAGAACAGATATAGGTAAACTATATCAATTAAAGAAGTTATACACTAGGTTAGTATCCATCAGTAATGTCTTAGAATATATTACAGATCCAAAATTGGATAATATTAAATTAAAAGTAATCGAATCAATAGATCTATTTAATGTAGTGATAGATAACTATCAAAAATTTAAAGAAGATGTTGAAGATATTTTAACCAAGTACACAAAGTTCATAGTAGAAATAACAGACAAAATTGAAGGAGCCAGAGTATAATGTATGTATCAGAAAGATTTATAGGAACCCTTTTAAAGAAGGCATCAAAGATCGGGTCTAAAAATACGTCTACAGTTGCTAAGTCATTAAAAAACCCAAATAGCGCTAAGATGATAGCTGCAAGAGCAAAAGCCGCCAAAATGACTGGCACAACTACTCTAGGACAAAGAGTAGCGAGAGGCACTAAGAAGGCTGCTGGAAAAGTTGTTAAAAAAATAAAAAATAAACTGATCCCAGCGACCGCATAAGAGGTATAATAATATGTATGTATCTGAACGCTTTATAGCAAAAGTAGCGTCTAAGGCAGTTACTAATGTTCGCGCGGGTATGCATGGTGCGCCTACATCAAAAGCGGCTACCATAAAAGCTAGAATAAAAAATGCACTAAAGAAAAAGAAGAAGGCTCCAACTCAAACAACCTCAGTAGTTAAAAAAGCAAGAAGAGAGCCCGAGGGCTTGCCATTTCATGGTGCCCCCGTTGGAAAATAAATAAGTGGAGTAACTCAATATGTTTATAATCGCAGAATCACCAAGCGTAGTATCTGTCCCAACCAAACTAAAATCTACCGATAAAAATGGTAGAGTTAGAATGGAGTGCATCCTTCAAACGTGTGATGAGATAAATAGAAATAAAAGAAAGTATAGTAGAGCTTTATTGGATGAAGGTCTGAACTCTATTAAGAAGAGAGTACAAGAAGGATCTTTTATTGGAGAGCTAGATCACCCAATAGATCAGAACCCAGTTAGACAAGTAACAGTATTATATAAAGACTGTTCTCATAGAATCTTAGAGACTGGTTGGAGTTCAAATAAATTAATGGCGACTATAGAAACATTAAGAACTCCTAATGGTTACATCTTAAAAAATCTTGCCGAAGATGGCGTTCCTGTCGGATTTAGTTTCCGTGGAATGGGAGATGTAAAACAAATAAATGAAGGTAGTGATGTTGTATATGAAGTTCAACATCCTTTACATGTAGTAACTTGGGACTCCGTAAGTTATCCAAGTCATGACTCAGCTAGAATGATTAAAATAACTGAAACAGTTACAAGAACAATTCATGAATCTGTTGGATTAATGGAATGTGTTTCCGAAAAGGGTGGGTTAGTGTGCCTTAAAAATGGCGTGTGCATGATTCCAAATCAGTATGATAAACTAGTAGAGACACGAATGAAAGATTTAAAAAATAAGTATAGTTTATAATTAAATATGATATTGGGAATAAATCTGAGTTGTAAAACGTTAGGATTGATATGAATAGGAAATATACGTTAGAAACAGTTAGAGAAATATTTAAGAAGGAAGGTTGTGAACTTTTAGCAGAAGAATATAATAATTGTGATATTCCTATGAAGTATAGATGTATTTGTGGGAATGAGTCTAAGATTTCTCTTTATCATTTTAGAGAAGGTAAGCGATGTATGAGCTGTGGAATAAAGAAAAGATCTAGTAAAAAGAAACATTCTCAAAAAGAGGTTGAATATATATTTAAAAAAGAAGGATGTAAATTACTGGACAAATATAAGAATAATAATAGTCCTGTAAAGTATAGGTGTGTTTGTGGAAATATTTCTAGTACAGTTCTTGGTCGTTTTAAGGAAGGAAGTAGATGTAAAAAATGTGGAATAAAACGAAGAGCGAATAGTCATAGATACTCTCAAGAAGAGGTGAATAGTTATTTTAAAGAAAGAGATTGTGTTTTATTAGATAAATATATTACATGTGAAATTCCTTTAAAATATAAGTGCAATTGCGGAAATACATCAAAAATTACTTTTAGTAATTTTAAAAGGGGCCAACGATGTATTTATTGTAAAATAGATAAACTTTCCGGAGAAAACAGTTCTAATTGGAATCCAGATAGAAGTAAAATAAGGTCGATTAAAAGAATTCATTCTTTAAGTTCATCATATAAAAGAAAATTCAGAAAGAAATATAATATAAATAATTTAAAAATTCATATTGATCATATTTTTCCAATAAAAGCATTTGTTGAAAATAACATTTATGATTTAGATATTATAAATGGTGAAAGTAATTTACAATTTTTAACTGAGATGGATAATAAGAAAAAAAGTGGTAAATATAAGCAAGAAGAATTTTTAAAATATATTAATTCTTTAAAATTAGAAGGAGTTATGTAAACATGGCACTACCAGTATTAACACAACAAAGAAGTTTAGATCCATATGACTCAAATCGTTGGAGTTCAGTTATTAATAGATTTACCAGGGTCATTACTGGCGGCCGCGACGTAATTTTACACTCCTCAACATCATTTAGATTATCTATTTCAGATGACCCAGTAAATTCAGAGGCTCCTTATTCTACAATCGACGTCAGCGCCGGGCTTTGTATAAAAGATGATGTTTTAATTCATATAACTGAGGAATATCAAGTTGACTTTACAGATAGATTAATGTACGTAGATGAATCAGATGAAGGTGATGTTTTATTTAATAGTGAAGGATGGTACTATGTAGTAGTTGATTATCAGTATAGTAGACGTCTTCCTAGACCAACTGCATATTTGAGAGTTATAAAAAATAAAACTATTTACTCTACTTACCCCGATAACTATTTATTTTTAGGGGCGGCGTATGTTGAATATGTAGAGAACGCATGGCAAATTTCATTAGTACAATATAGTGACCCTAGTGTTATACCTCCATTAGAAAGATCAACCTATGCATTTGGGGTTCCTAGTATAGTTGATGGTGGAATCTTAACATCAATTGGTCTTATAGATGATGAATAAGGGAGGATTTAATGCCAGCAAAACAGTATCCTAAAGTTAGGCCAGAGCAAACATCTATATTAGATACTTTCTCTGAAAATAGTGCGGAGAACATAGGAAAAATTGTACAAGCATTTTCTCCAGAATACACTACTTCAAATGAATCTAATTTAAAGAAAGCGACTGGTGTCTGCGCACAGCCAGAAGAATTAACTTCTACTTTTGCGTATATATATGGCCCGTTGACAATAATTACATCAGACACAAACGAGATACTTAATCAAGAGAGAGGGTCTACTGAAGATAACGCTTTTGTAAATTCTGGACAAGCAATTAGAATTGCAGTAACTCGCGGAAATTGTGTTATAAAGAATACTTTAATAGAGATAACACAAAGAACTTATCTAACTGTTTATAGCAATCCTCATCCAATACAGGGACAAGTAACAACCCAATATAATGCTAGGAATTCATATTTACATGAATCCGGAGATCCTACTCAACCTGGAAGTTATTGTCCACAGATCAAAAGAAGTACTCAGTATGTTATGGCTGTAGTATATTATAATCCTGATTTATATAAATCTGCATACTTATGTTTGGTTAATGAGAACACCTATGAGAAGTTTAAAGAATATATATGTGTACTTGGAATTATACAAATAGATTTAAATGATAGTTTAGTACCAAATTTAATTCAAGAGAGCGGTATAACAATTGTACACCCAGAGGATTCCTCTATTACTAGACAAGAAATCTGGCAATGGGATGAAGTGAATGGAGAAGAACTAGGAGAAGATATAAATCTATTTCCGTGGCCTGTGGTCCCTTCTCATAGAACTCTTTTTGATGTAGAATTTGATCTTAGTATGTATATTAGATATGGAAATAATTATAAAGTTCTTCGTAGACATACCAGCGAAAGTAGTGTTTTTCTTTATACCACATATGTAAATGTAATTGGCGGAAAAGCTTACCATCTGAGAATAAAATATATTCATTATGGATCAGACAATATAAATTTCACTCTCAATACTAAAATTTATTATGGGGATCAACCATATAGCGCAATAGGGTGTGCAGCCGATGAAGGCATATTCGGAGTAACGTCTGGAGATTTGACTAACAATTTAAATATATTGGGAGAGGTTAGCCAAAATACATATGCATATGGTGTAGAACATACGGTGGATGAAATTCTTGTAATGCCTGAATCTGTTAATCATAAAATTACATTAGAAATGATTGGGCATGGGTGGGAATGGAACCAGCCAGTTGGAGACGAATATGGACGCCCTGAAGGTTTAGTTACAGAGTTACTCGGAATAACTGATTTTACTCAGGGAGTAACATATAGAGGCTCAATAGATGGATTGGTATTTAGCGAAATTAGTCTTACAGAATTAAGTTAGGAGAAAATAAAATGGCAACTCTTATAAAATTAAAAAGAGGTGACACGACCTATGTGGATGATCACTTATTGGTCAGAGGCGAACCAGCATTTACATTGAATAAAACATTTGATAGCGGCCCACAGAGTGGTGTCAGTGTATCAGATAATACTTTACGAATAGGAAATGGTTCAGATGATGGTGGAGTCGCATTTTTAAATGCTGCTGACTCACAATTAATGTCAACATATGCATTGTATATGGTTGGCAAAGTATCTAAGAATTTATCTAATATATCTCGAGAAATAATAAATGGGGAAGATACTATATATAATAGAGGTATTGCTGCGTACTCTGAAACCCCAGCCGCAGTCGCAACAGGTGTAATAAATCAGACATGGTATACTCCAGAAAATGTATTAACAAGTAGGAAGATATATCCAGCTGGGTTAGATTATAGTTATGTATACGTTGATGGAAAATTACATCCGATTGATAATGGTTCATATTTAACTATTCCTGAAAATGATGAATCATATCCTGTTGTTTATTATCTAGCTGCTGTTGGATATCCGTATTTGGCTGGCGAAAATAATTATGTAATAGATACAGTTTCGACTTTATTTTCAGAAGAACAGATAAACAATTCATTTAGATATCTACCACAATTACTAGGTCCCTACTCTGCTAATCCATATTCTGGATCCGTAGTTGGAGAATTAGTTAAAGCTTATGACTTAGGTCCGTTTGAAATAGATGGGTGGCAAACAGATTTATCTGAGATAGATTCTGATGTTAAAGTGATAACTAAAGAACATGTTATTGTAGCATATGCTTATCATGTACCTGCAAATCATACTGGGAATAATCTTACAAATGTGCTTTCACATGATATAATTCGAGATGAGTTTGGAAATGGAAAATATGGGTTACCAGTTCAGAATGCACTCAGCGCCTCTGAGGACTTTTTTCCTACTTATAATATTGATCCATATTATATGTCTACGGCGTGGGAGAACGATGCTATAACTCAAGCCAACGTTCATTTTTCACCAAGAGCTACAATGATAAATTTTGATAGAGACATAGGTACACAAGATTATAATATAGATATAGATGTTATTTCCTATTCAGGATCCCCACACCAATTTGCTGCAGTTGAACCTGTAGAGAGATATAGAACTGGATTTTTAGTTCAAAGTAGGGGAGATGTAGATAAAATTAGATTTAAATGGACTGTTACAAAGAAAGGATTAGAGTAGAATGATCAAAGTATTTAAGAGAGGTAACCCGACTGTATTATATAAGATAGATGAAAATATTTTGACGCTATCTTTATATAATGATTTTTCCCAGTCGTTAAAAGTAGATTTAAATGAAACAATTAATAACAAAAGTCAAACGATTACAATATCTGCATTAAATTATAAACTAATATTAGGAACGAGTGGTGATTACATTGTAGGTAAATTATCAATTAATAAAAATATGGTACTTTCCTCTGACGAAAATAAAAAGAAATCAGAAGACATTATATTTCTTAATTTATTTAAATTACCGAAAAATATAATCATGGAAAGTTTTAATATGGAGGAAGAAGAGAATGAGCTTTAATATTTTAATTAAAGATCCATATAGATTAGCAGTAGAAGGTGCTAGTGGTGGACAAAATACAGTTTTATATGATGCAGCAGGAATACCTTCTCAAATGTATGTAATCCCTAGATTTGATATTATATCAGTCGATCCTACTGCGATGTATATACCATTTACAAGTGTCACCGCTAGTGGTAGTCCTGATGTTAATACTAGAGAAATAGTATATACTGCTCATGGATTAACCGCTGGCGATGTAATAACAATAGTCGGGGAAAGACCATCATCAGATTGGCATGGTCAAGATGTTGTAGTTAGTTCTGTACCAGATGTTAATACATTTAGAATTCAGACAAATCCAGTAGCAGCAATCGCATGGGGTGATATAAATGAGACTGGAATGTGGATACAGGGATTAATGGGTCATGGAATCCATCCAGCATTTATATGTGGTCCCCACGAGACATATAGCCCTGGATATAAATCAGAAATATTTGTAGGACAGTTTAGATCGTCTATAATCAATAATACTTTTCATTCTCTTCCACGTACACTTGTACAGGATCAAGTTGGATATGATTATGATTATATAAGACAGTCAATGATTGTAAAAGGTCCTGGTTGGCATGCTATGAATCTGTGGGAATGGTCAGCAATTGCTTTTCAAATTTTATCAAATGAAACAACTGTTAGAGGTATAGGTACATCATCTTCATATGATTATGGAGATAATAGATATTTGGGTATAGATAGATCGGTTAGAAGTCCAAATGCGAGTTACCCATATGAGACTGTAACCCCAGCATATAATCTTACATCAAATGATTACTATACAGGATCTGGTCCAAAAAGTTTCCGTCATAATAATGATTTTACCGGAATCTCTGATATCGTGTCTCCAAACGGAGAGTTTATAGGTGGGATTTTTATTCACTCTGGACAGATTCGATTTAATTCTTTTAATAGTTTTGAAGCCGAAAGAAAATATGGAATTACTAGTGCAGCCAATACATTAGAGTGGACTCAGGATGGGGTTGGTGGTGGTGGAAATGGATGGTTATCATTTAAAGAACCATCTGCTGGTGGGATCTGTGATATAATAGGAACATCTGATGGGTTGGCATCCGACTATAGTGGATTGGCTCATTCAAGTTCATGGAACCAATATCCTCCTAGTTCAACGCTTGATTTTCATGCAGAATCATTAGCAGATTCTAATTATGATGATTTAGTTAGACTTATGAGACTTTCCTTAATGGCTAGTGGAGGTATATGGAGAGCTGTATCGACTGCAAATCAAACAGCAAAAGAAGCAGTTATTACTGGCGGATTCCCATCCGACGAACTAGCTACAGCAGCAGGCGATTCAACCTTTTACTTCATGCAAAGAGGTGTAGGAGATTCATCTACCGGTTCTGGAACTGCGGATAATGTTGGTGGGCCTTTTGGATTTAATGTAAGAAAATATGACAATTTGGAAGCACCACGAGTTGCATTTATACCGTAAACTGAATAGTTTATTTGAGGAGAAAAGAACATGCCTAATATTTTTGTAAAAGATGGATTAAGATCTTCAGTCGAATCATTGACTGGTGGTAAGATAACAGTTTTATATGACACCAATGGTGTGCCGTCATATATGTATATATTGAATAGATTTGAAGTAGAGGATAAAAATTTTAACAAAATACCTATCCTTGATTATTATGCCGATGAAATACATCCATTAGGAATAATTAATTTCCAAATAGATAATAGAATTAAATCAGATGGTATTCGTCCAATAGAGGAGGGAGATTATGTTCATTATGTTCCTCCCGAACCATCAGTAGGTGCTACAAATACTCTTTACTCTGTGATGCCAACTCCGAATAGGTATCAGGTAGATTCAGTAACTGATGATTATGTATACCTGATAGATTTAGCAATACAAGGGATAGACGAGGGAACATTTACCTCTTATCCCAATCAGGAATATTTAATTAAGTCTACTAATTATTGTGGTAGTGGTTATCACCCTGCATTTAAATATAAAGCATCAGATGGTACTTTTGATTACCATGATGAAATATTTATAGGTCAGTTTATATCTGCATCAGAAGGAAATTCTTATTTCTCTATGCCTGGATTCAATCCTACTTCAGGAATTTCTTATTTAGATTCCGCTGCGGCAGCTTCTAATAAAGGAGTTGGATGGCATATGATGACGAATTGGGAATGGTCAGCTATGGTATTTGATGGTCTAGCTTCTGGACATAATCCAGGTGGAAATACATGGTATGGAAGATATGATCCAAATTTCGCCGGTGATAATATAAGTCCAAATTATAATTATCAGTCAGGAGTAAGAGTTGATGGATTAGTACCTGGAACAGAATCTGGAGATGGTACAACCTACACTGGTAGTGGCCCATTAAGTTGGACACATAATGGAGAAGTTACAGGTATAGCAGATGCAATTGGAAATAAAGAAGAATGGATTAACGGGTTTGCTGTTAATAATGGGCAATTATTTATACCAAGATATAATAAAACATCTACTATTTCTGCCGCTGCTGGAACAGACATAATATCTTCTGCGGCATATAATAAAGGCGGAGCATATACTCCACAATTAGATGTTTCTTCAAATTTATATACTATAAATGGTAGTAAACGATGTGAATGGACAGATATGCCAACTACGGCAGCATATGATGATGATAGTAATGTCCCACAATCAGATAAATATTTATTACAACAAGCTTTAATTGATCCTTCTTGGTGTAGAGATTTAAATGGACATAGTTATGGCCATACTAGTGTTTATAGAGGGTCGATCAGGCCTACAAGAGGAGGATATTGGAAGATACCTAGAAATGAGACTGGGTTCTTTAATTTACGTTTGGTTAGAACAGACGCCTCAATCGGGTCTTTAACAGGATTTAGATTAGCATATACTCCTAGTATCTCATAGAAAGGATAGAAATGAAAACAAAAATTATACATACATCTAATGGAAATATTTCTGGAGAGACTCTTTTTGAGGCTGTTTCAGAATATGTTAGAACTAATGGTAGGATACCAAAGCAACATTTAATTAATAAAATAAATATTAAAATTTCTGAACTAGATATTAAATGTAAAAAATCAAATCAAACTATTGAAAAATCTATAGTTACAGTTGAAAAGATAAGAACAGATGTAGCAACATTAAAGTATGAAAATTTAAAAGCCAAAGACCAACTTCTGCAAGAACTATTAGTTTAGAGCTTAGTGCTAAAGTTGAGAAATTATTTTGAGGACAAATTAACAAATGATAGTAAAGTCGCTAAATAGAGTTGATGGAAAATTAATAAGTAATGAGAATTTACTATTTTATCTTTCTCAGGTGGTATTGACAAAGACTGATGAGGAAATCGAGAGAGCTCAGTCGAAACTTGAGGAGGCGAAGGAAGAGAGTAAGAGCTACAGAGCTAAGATAATTGATATAAAAACCGAACTAACTGATCTAACTAAAGAATTTAGTAAAGAGAAAGCTTTGAAGCGGGTTCTATCCCTGATTAATACCTTAAATCGAGAAGGAGTTTTAATAGGGAAGAGCAGAATTAATATTGTAAACATGTTACAAGGAATTGATAATAAAGACTTTGAAAGTCTACGGAATATTGAGGAACGATTAAGTTTAAAAATTCCAGACAAATTTTAGAAAAATAAAAAAGGAGTAAGTAAAATGATGCAACATTTACTACAAGAAACATATAATGCTACAAAACGCAACACTGGTCTAGACGTACGTTCGCCTCAAGGTTTCCGTCAGATGCTTGCAAGCCCAGAGAGCTTTAAGTACTATGCAAAGAACCTAGCCGAAGGTCTACCTACGGACCAAGCTGATGACTTCAGTCAATTAGCCGAGAATACTCGTCTAAACCTGATGGAAAACAGCATGTTCCAACTGAATCCATATGAGACAATGACACTACCTATACTTCGCGTATTCTATCCGAAACTAGTCGCGAAAGAATTAGTTAATGTAATGCCTATTGATAAGCCCGATGTAATCAAAGGATTTATAAGACCTTCATTCAAACGTCACGTTGATAGTGGCTATGATCATGCATTCCCTTCAACCTCCACAGATATCTCTCGTGGTCCTTCTATTGGTATCAGCGTAGCTGCTACAGCAACTGAGGGTCAAAATCACGATGTGCTAGCTGAGGTCTCACTGGATAGCACTGACTCACACCTTGAAAAAGATTTCAAAATCACCGGTATTTATGATCAAACTGGTGGATACGTTGCCGTTGATTGGCAAGCCGATGTCGACGGTAATTTCTCTTTTGACGTTACCACAAATGCAGGTCCAGATACCGTAAGTGGTCATGTTGATTACTTAAACGGTCTACTGACCTGGAGTTCAGCGACAGGCGAAGTAGCTGAAATAGGCTTCCAGGGATATGCGTCTCTAGAAGAAAACACAATTAACCCGACTGTCAAGTTCGACGTTGAAAAGATAAGATTCAAAGTCGTAGACAGACGAATCTCTGCAGAATGGACAGTGAATATGGAACAAGACATTCAGGCTCTTTATGATATTAAGCTTCAAAGTGAGCTTGTAAATATCATAGGTGAGCAGATTGCTCTTGACATTGATAACCAACTAATTAGTACGCTTATTACTGCTAATAGTTCCAACAACCCATCTAGCCATACTGACTCATTTGATCTGAATCCTCCAACTGGATTCACATGGGGTCGTAAGGCATGGTATGAAAATATTATTCCAACACTGAATAAGCTTTCCGCACAGGTGTATAACACCTCTCTTATCGGTCCTGCTAATACATTAGCATGTAACCCACTTGATGCAGCAGTATTTGAATCCCTTAACGGCTTCGAATATGTTGGCGATAGTGTTGCCGGTGGAGATGTCGGATACCGTTCAGCTACAGTATCTTCAGGTAAATGGAAGATTCTTGTTTCTAGTATTGTTCCTCAGGGTACAGTAATTATGAAACACAGAAGCCCAGAAATGATGAAAGCGGTTTGCGTGTATGCCCCTTACGTACCAGCACTCTTAATTCCTTATCCTCTTGGTAACAATCCATCACTTACAATCCTAAGTCGTTATGCGGTTAAGGTAATAAGACCTGAAGGATTGGCTGCACTAACCATTACAGATTCCGATACTGGTGCATAATTCAATAAATTAATATAATACTAAAAATTATAAACATTATAGGAAGCCTGAGATCTTTGGTCTTGGGCTTCCTTCACATGTATATAGAGAGGAAAAAGTAATGATTGAAAATATCATTAAAAAATTATTGGATTTAGATTCGAAGATTAGTAAGTTAATTCAAACTAAGCAGGGTTTAAATCCAACGTTTACCAGAACCATTAATTATGATCTAACTAATCTAAACGAGATGGCAGAAATAGAGGGATTGATTACAGAACTCTCTTTATTTTTTGAGAAGATTCCAGAGTTGAAACATAATTTTGAGTGTTTGAGGAATGTTTACATCAGTGAGTTTGTTTCCAATAAAGAAGGCGATGAATAAGAAAGGACTGCAATGGAATTATTAGAAAAAATAGAAACCAAGAAAGCTAAAATTGGTATAATTGGACTTGGCTACGTAGGTTTGCCGTTGGCCCTTAAATTCGCAAAGGCAGGATTCAGAGTCAGGGGATTTGATGTAGATGAAAGAAAGATTAAAAAACTTAAATCGGGTAAGTGTGATATAAGTTATATAAGTGATGAAGAACTAGATATTTTAAATCACGGTGTGGAATTATTTACATGTTGGGAAAAGCCTCCGAAAAAAATCTTAGTAGATTGTGATTGTATAATCATATGTGTTCCAACCCCAACCATTAATAATAAACCAGAAGTAAAGAACTTAGAAATATTGATTGACACTATTCATAATAACATTGTAAGTTATGGGAAGTCTGATTTTTTAATTGTATTAGAAAGTACAGTGTATCCTGGGTTTACAAACAAAAACTTCTGGCGTTTTAAAGATGACAAGTTAAACCCAACAAGATCTAGAGGATTCGAAGGATATGTTGCATTTAGTCCTGAACGAGTAGACCCAGGAAATAAATTATATACTTTAGAAAATACTCCAAAGATTGTTGGGGGAGTTGATCCAGTTTCGACTGCTATTGCAAAAGCACTATATTTAAATATTGTAGATGAAGTAGTAGAAGCTTCAGGAACTCATGTAGCAGAACTAACAAAGCTATTAGAAAATATGTATAGATTTGTAAACATATCTTTTATGAATGAAGTCAAACAATTCTGCGATCAAATGGAAATTAGTTTAAAAGAAGTGATAGAATTGGCAAGTACAAAACCATTTGGATTTTCTCCATTCTATCCAACTGCATCTATAGGCGGAGAATGTATAGGAGTAGATCCATATTATTTTAAATATGAATCGAATAAACATGGGGTCGATACCCCCATCATAGACGCATGTACAGGCGTCAATAAAAAATCATTAGATATTTTAATAGACAAGATTAAATGGATTTTAGATTCTGCGGACAAACCTGTGAAAGGAGCTAACATTGCTATTATTGGATTGGCTTACAAAAAGAATGTGGGAGACGTTAGAAACTCTACCGGCACTGCTATATTGGAACAGTTGCTTTTCAGAAGGGCTAACATTACTTATCATGATCCTTATGTAGATAAACATTATAGTTTTGAATCAGAAGATCTCAAGACAATATGTAAACGATCTGATGCTGTAATAATTGCAGTTGATCATGATAATGTGGATTATAGTATTATAAAAGAATACTCAGATATTATAATAGATACAAAAAATATTTTCGAAGATGATGAATGGGTTTACCAGGTTTAGATATACTATATATATTAAATAGTGAGAACGATGATTTATCTTTTTTTGGGTAGTGAATGACTGGGTTACTTCACCTTTAAATGAAACAAACACCTAGTTGATTTTTTCCCAATGTTTTTAGCGAGTAGTGAAAGATAGAGTTACTTCTTTAAAATGAAACATATACTCTGTCGCTATTTATCTCGCGTTGATTTTTACAGGTAGTGATTGATTTGGTTACTTCATGGAGCTGGAACGCTGCTAGCCATCGGCTAGTGAGCGCCAGCGAAGACCAACACCAGATCGAGCTTTTCCTGTTTTTTCTTAAATTTATATTATTTATATATTTTTCGGGGTAGTGAATGTAAGGGTTACTTCATTTGAATAAGGATCAAAAGCGAAAAAATCGCCCTTGCGATATTCTCCCCATTTTTAAAGTTCGGGTCCGTGGATCCGAAGTGACGTGAAAGGATAGTTTGATGGCAACGATTAACAAGACCAAGTCGACGGCAGTGAGAAAAGATTCCCACAAAAATTTTATGGCTGGAACAAGTTTTGACATTACTCCACTAGTAAGATTAAGAGCAATGGCTGCGTCATGTTTCTTTGGAGAACCGAAGTATTACACTTCCTCTGGTTCTGGAAAAAAGAAAAGTTTTGATGAAGCAAGAAAATCATCCACATTATCAGACACCCAAATAAAATATTTAAGAGAAAGTTTAGATGCAATAGATAAATATGATTGGAGAAGTCTTAAGCCAACTGAATTGATGGAACGAGCAATTGATGAAGCATTAGCATTCGATCCAGAAGGAACTCTTTATATTGCAGCTGCACTTAGAAATGAAGACAAGATAAGAGTTACTCCTCAAGTAATAATGGTAAGAGCTGCAAATCATTTAAAAGTAAAAGGCACTGGCCTAATAAGAAAGTATGCTCCTTCAATTCTCAGGAGAATGGACGAGCCAGCTACTCAATTAGCATATCAGTTAAAAGCATTTGGAAAACCTGTACCCAATAGTCTTAAGAGATCTTGGGCAGATAGATTTCTAATAGCTAAGAAATATGAACTTGCTAAATATAGAATGGAATCAAGAGAAGTCAAAACTGTTGATGTTATTAATATGATTGACTTTCAATGGAACGATGATATCCGTGCTTTAGTAGGCGGTGAACTTAAACTCAATGACGAAACTTGGGAAGCATTAAGATCCAAAGGTGAGTCTTGGGATAAGTGTCTAGGCGTTATGGGACACTTTGCAATAGTTAAAAATCTTAGAAATTTAATTACTGCTGATGTGGATCAGGATCTAATTGTTGATAAGATGACTAAATCTGCTGAACGTGGAATGTTATTACCATTTAGATACTGGACAGCATATATGGCAGTAAAGAATGCACATCCAACTGGTTCTGCTAAGATATTAGATGCACTTGAAGATAGTCTAATGAAATCAATGCCTGAGCTTCCTCAGCTTCCAGGTAAATCTCTAATACTCACCGATAACTCTGGTAGTGCTTATGACTCAGGACCGGGAGAATACTCATCAGTAACAGTTGCGGAGATTGGAAACATGATGGGTATACTTACCGGAATGATTTCCGATGAAGGAGTCATTGGTGTATTTGGGGATAGATTAAAATACCATGATGTAAGAAAAAGAAGTTCTGTATTTGATCAACTAAAAGAAGTTAATAAGATTGGCGTGAGCATAGGTCACGGTACTGAGCATGGCATCTGGTTGGCCTTAGATGAAATAACTCAGAAGGAAATTCATTATGATAACTTGTTTGTGTATTCCGATATGCAAGCTGGTCATGGTGGATTGTATGGATCAGATAAATCGTCCTACTCTGATTTCATATTCCCGAACTCAGGTCAATATATAGATGTCCCCAAACTTGTAAATAGATATAGAACAAAAGTGAATCCTAATATTAATGTATTCCTAGTCCAGACAGCTGGGTATCAGGATACAATAATTCCAGAGTATTACAGAAGAACATTTATTCTTGGAGGTTGGAGCCACAGCGTTCTGATGTTCGCAAGAAAAATGATCGACATTTCTAACCAAATAGAAACACAGCAATCGTAAAAGGCACAATGCCTTTTTTTTCTAAACATTAAGGAGATATTGTTATGGAAAAAATAGTGATTCTGTTAATAGACGATGATGAAATGATCAGAGATTTGGCTGTTGATATCTTAGAGAGCAGCATGAAGAATATTGAAATAGAAGTAAAAACTGATCCAAGGGAAACACTTCTACATCCGTTTTATGATATTGTAATTTCAGATTTTAGAATGCCTGGAATGAATGGTGTAGATTTTATTAGGGAGATTAAAAGATTTAGCCCAACTACTGTAGGAATTTTAATGAGTGGTAACGATGTTCCTAATATGGATGTAGAAGGGTTTGAAGTAGTCGATATATTTGTACCTAAACTGGAACTCACATCAATACCGAAAATAATTTTTTCTATTCTTAGGAATAGAGATCTTGACCCTGATGTTTATAATAGTAAGGAGTAGATTATGCCATTATTTACCTTTGAATGTAAAGAGTGTACCAATACTTGGGAGTCTTTACAGAAGGGAAAGACAAAAGAAAAATGCCCTAATTGTGGAAGCTTAAAAACATCGAAAGTGTTTGGAACTTTTGCAACGAAGGTAACCAATAAAATTAATACTAGTACTCCAGTAGAACCCAATGATTATGGAATGACTGCAAGGGTTCCGATTATAGCAGATAAAATTAGTGGTCGGACACTAGGAACTGGACCACCTCAATTTAGAGAGGATTAGAATGAGACTGAAGACTTTATCATTTGATGCTTTGAAAATAATTTCTCAAGAATGTAAATGTAAAAATTTAACTACTGTCTGGACAAATGGATGTTTTGATATAATGCATGCGGGTCATATTAAGTACCTTAGGAGAGCAGCCAACGCTGGTGATGTACTTATAGTCGGCCTCAATACTGATGAATCTGTTGTAAAAAATAAAGGTCCTGGTAGACCGATAATGAACCAGGAAGATAGAGCACTAGTTCTTTCATCATTAGAATTTGTAGATTATATTCTTCTTTGGGACGGTAAAGATTTCGACGAAGTTCTAAGAGGATTGAAACCAAATTATTATGTGAAGGGTGGCGATTATACTATTGATACAGTAGTTCAAACAGAGAGAAAAATTGTTGAAAATTATGGTGGTAAGATATTATTATTTTCTGGAGTAGAAGGAATATCTACTACTGAGATAATTACGAAGATTAGAAAGGGCTCCAATGAGTAAGGAGATAGTTGTATATACTGACGGTTCATGTTTAGGTAATAATCAGAAAGGAACATTTCCTGGAGGATGGGCAGCAGTTGTTTTAGAAGATGGAAAAGAATTAGAAGTACTAAAAGGTAATAAAGAGAATACTACAAATAGCGCAATGGAAGTAATGGCTGCTTATAGTTCATTAGTACATATTAATAATAACTTTGAACCTGGAACAAATGTAAAGATTTTTAGTGACTCAAAATATGTTTGTAATTCTATAAATAGTTGGTTGCAGAAGTGGTCATGTAATGGTTGGATGAATAGTAAAAAATTAGAAATTGCTCATGTAAATCTATGGAAAGAAATAAATGAGATCCTCAAGAAATTTAATGTATTAGCAGAATACGTTGAGGCTCATAAAGGAAATAAGTATAACGAACTCTGTGATACTTATGCTAAAGAAGAAGCTAATAAAATAAAGACGTGGGGATCTATTCCACTTATATTTATAGACTTCGAGACCACAGGAGTGAGTGAGAAGAAAGATCATGTATTATCTGTCTGCGCTATACGAGCAATTGTAGATCTTGATAAGATGGAAGTAGTTGATTGTGATGACGTAGAACCATACATTAGATATTACTATTCTGAGTCAGGATGTTATGATCCAAGAGCAGTAGCTGTAAATGGATTAACTCATAAAACCATTACAGAATTTAGAGGAGATGCAACATATCCCGAATTTTATAGAAATGATTTAACATCTATAGAAAAATATTGCAAAGGTATAAAACATTTTGTAGCACATAACTCTACGTTTGATAGAAGGTTCTCTAAGATGCATTGGACATATTCATTTTGTACATGTGGAACCAATACAAGTGTTATGAGATTACCACTTAATAAATTCCACCCTAATTTTAAATATAAAAAACCAACCTTATTAGAGGCAGCTCATTATTATAATGTTAAATTCAATCAAGAAAATTTACATGATGCCGCATTTGATGCCGATATATGTAGACAAGTATTTGAAGGAATGTTATCTAACGAGGAAACTAAAGAAAAGGTAGTCGATTTCTTAATAGTATAATTTGCGGACAAACTGTTAAACATGGAGTAGTATCATATAAATGTATATTTCAGAACATTTTATAGAACTTGAATCTTTGGAGTCTATGGTATTAGATGAAGGAGTAGCAGATTCTCTTAGACAATTAAAGAAACTTATTGTCGATGTATCTGGGTGGTTCTCTGGTATATTTAGAAAAATGGATTTATCTATTTTTAAATTGCTTAGAATCACTAAGGCACATGCTAAGAAAGTCTTGCCAGAGTTTGTTAAATCAATTAAATCTGAAAATATAACATCAGCAATTAAAGTTCTTTTAAAAGGTTTTGGAGAATTATTCAATGAGGTGAGAACAGTATATGGTACTGGTCTAGCTTCTTGGATAATGGCTTCGCTATACGTAGCAACTCTAATTCTTTTTTTAATATCTTTATTTCTTTTTTTATTAATATCATCTCCAGTTCTTATAATGATAACAGTATTATCTGTCGTAGTATTTGAAATATTTTCTTTATTTAGAGATATGTTAAAACCATTAAAAACATTAGGAAAAACTGTAGTAAGTACTAAAAAAGTATATTCATCTATATCTAAAGCTGCACCAGACACATCTACTTCTAGAAAAGTAGCCGCTCTTTTAAAGAATGGATCTAAACCAGCTTTGGCAGCGTGTGCCAGACACGTATCTACTAGTGCTGCAAATTATCAGGCTATGGGAAGTGATTCTGGAGGCATGGCTGGATCCGTTACCGTGTCGATTTTAAAGTTTACTTCGGAGGCGTATCTGAAGTATTTTTCTAAGTAATTATTTTGAGGACAAATTATAAAGGTTTTGCTTTATAATAACGTAAAACAAAAATAAGTGCAAATATCCTGCAATTAAATAGGAGGAATTAATAATGAGTAAGCAATTTGAAATTTTGGACTTTTATCTCACTGAAGGCAGTGACGGAGTCCTTCAAGGAATAGAAGACGGTATTGATATTGACGAATCAGATTCTGAAATATATGCCGAGCTTGATTTTCTTACAGAAGAAGCGATGAGAGATTCTCTTCGTGGTATAGTATTGGAGAGTTCCACTCCAGCAGAAGATAAGCTTCGGCATTTGGAAGTCATTGAGAATACTGTATTTAAAGAAGAGCACATTGCCAATTTTATGAACGAAACAATTCAACCAATTCTTGAGATGATTGGAGCCCTTGAGCCCGATTATCTTGAAGAAGCCGACGCCCCCGTCTCTTTAGATCTTGTTACTTATGAGGTAGCTTTGTCCCTTGAAGAAGCCAAATTAAGATATGAAACTGAAGGCGAAGCATCATTAACAGAAGATATTAGTGACGGATATGTTACTGAATCTACTGGTCGTGTAAATGAGAATCTTATTTCTTATTTATCCGAAGGTGCTCAAGACTTAGATCTCGACGAAGATCTGTTAGCAGAAGACTACGAGGATGATGACGAAGATATATATGTACTAGAAGAAGGTGACTTAGATGTTGCTGGACTTAGATCATTATTTGAAAGATGGTCTATTACTGATGAATCAGTAATGGCTTACATTATAGATGAAGCAATTCAATATAATCTAGCATATGGTACTCATAATCTTACCCCATCTATCCAACAAGTTACTGAGTTAATAGTTGAATCAAACAAGATCTTTGAAATTGAAGGAAGCCCATCAATTCTTGAAGAGTGGAGTCAGATTGAACTATCCGAGTATACTGCTACATCCAGCCGTTCTGGTGGTTCCGTAACAGACTCTAAAGTTAGAGGTACGGTATGGAAGCTTCAGCTGAAACTTAAAGAGTTAAGAGCCAAGTTAAGTAAGGCAGCCGGTGCTGCTAGAGAAAGAATTGGTAAAATGATAGAAGCTGTAAGAAAACAGATTATAGCTGCTAAAAATCTTGCAGTAAAAGGTGGTAAGAGAGCTGCAGCACTTGCTGGTAAAGGCGCAACTAGAGCAGGTAATGCTGTATCTAGAACAGGCACAGCTCTTGGAAAACATAAAATCAAGGCCGTAGCTAAAGATAAAGCTGGTTATGTTGCTAGAAAAGCTGCTGGTGCCAAGAGTTATGTAACTGGTAAAATTGGTGCAGTTAAAGGAAATGAAAAAGTTGGTAAAATGAGAAAAGGATTGTCCAACGCAGCTGGTAACGTTGCCAAGGCTATGAAATCCAAAGCTGGTAAAGTTGGGTTGGCTGTTACAGGCGTGGCCGCAGCTTCTGCCGCAGGAGCTTTAGCATATAAGAAAGCTAAAGGTTCTGGTAAGAATCGTGGACAAGCTGCTGACCAAGCAATTAAAGCCCTACGCTCTCAGTCTCGCGCATGTAAAGATGCTAAGAATCCTGAGAAATGCAGACGTTCTATCCAGAACAAGATTTCATCTTGGCAGGCTAGAAAAGCCAAGGCATAAGAATAATAAGGAACTCCTTCCTTATCATATAATAATTGTTTAAATTATTGGAAGGGTCGGATTCTATTGAATCCGGCCCTTTTTAATAATATATAGAAAAAGAAATGTCCAATCTATTTGCGGACAAATTTTTGATAAATAGAAAGAGAGAAATATTATAATGGCATTAAATAATATATTACTGATGGCTGTCGATGTAAATATCGGGTATGTGGGATTATCAGAGATAATCTCAAAGTTGGTCAGTTATTATAGCCAAATAGAATTTATGGTGGAAACAATAGATACATTTATAGATTCATTCGAGGGAGACCCAACCACTACGGTAACAACAATAGCTGATTTAAAAGCGAATATGTCTACATTTATTTTTGACTTTGATGAAGGGTCCGATGATGCAGATGAGTTATTAACACGTTTAAAAGAAAATGCCGATACTGTTATTACAAATTCTAGAATGAAGCGAGCATTAGATTGTGAAACGGCAGCGGAGGTTGAACAATTAACATCTATACCTAGGATGTTTGCTTCTGTTTTAAATGAAGATCTAATGTCTGCTATAGTTTTAGCATTTATACTTAATTATGAATTAGAAGAAGTGAAGCTTGCAGTATTAATAACGATAATTAAATATAATATGATCCCATTTGGAATTCCAACAGCAATACAAGAGTATAATAGTATATATGAAAATAATCCAATGGAAGACCTTGAATTATATTCGGAACTAGATGAAGATTGGGCCACAGCAAAAACTCAAATATACCTAGACGAGAACGGAATATTTGATTATGATTTAGTGTTTCAATCAGCAACAGTACCTAGACCTATTTCAGTATCATCTGAAAATCAGATAAAGGAATTAGTTTCTATAATGGGAGTTATATTTAATAACAATCGAATGGCTATCTCAAGTAGATCGGGTATTAAAAAAGTATATATTACTATAAACTCAGCATTTGAGAAATACTTTAGCGATTAAAGGAGCATACAACCGATATGGCAACTAACTTTATACCAGAATTAGATTATTTTTTTAAGAGTTACTGGGATACGTATGGCGAAATAACAACGTATAACATAGCAACATCTACACATGAATCAAATATTACGGATGATATCCCAGATGACTCTGTATTAGAATTGTTGTTCTCTAGTTCCTTCAGTTCTTCTTCATATAATCATCTGTTTGAGTCAGTTACATTAACCTCATTTTCATTACCAATAAGAGATAGAATACATTTTAAAAGAGGAACGGTTTATTGCTATAAGACTAGTGAGACGGGCTCAGAGGACGTTTTAGATCTAGAGGACTCTTTACCCATGTTAGAGCTTTTATTTGATTACAGGACAACACAGACGTGTGATCTGACCACTGTGACCTATAGTACCTTATCAACCAAACTTTCTAAATTAATCTATCTATATTTAGATCTTATGATTAATAATGAATATGAAAATATAAATTTATCTACTATATTTAGCGATAGTGATGATGTGTTATCTAATCTTTTTGAAACATATCTGATAAACGAGGCACATAAAAAAATTAAAGCTTGGGCGTATCTAGTAGAAGGTGATGAGATTAATTTAGTAATACGTAGATACCGAAGAACTATTACCGAGAGCGACGTGACTCTTGGATATATAGTTGTTTCTGATTTACCATACACAGGAACAGATAGGTTTGTTTATAAGGATGGTGATTTATTGGAGAGTACAGAATATGGAATAGTAATAGGAGAAAGTAATTTTATTTTTGGATGGGACGGGTTTAGTTCTTCTTTCGAGGAGGGAGATGTATTGATAATTGATTATTATATAGAGTATCAGGGAGAGTAATAATGCCTCAAAATTTTGAGATTAATCTTGCGTCATTTCCACATGAACGCATAACACATTTCTTCAAACTAATGGAACTTCTTAGACAGGGAGAGGACATTTACAGTTACGTTGTTGATTCAGTAGAATTGAACGATGTAGTTATATCTGATAAATATTATTCTGTATCCTCAAGTGTAAACGAGATTATAGTATCCTGGCAACCTAAAAAATTTATTACTGTTATTCCAACTGTTAAATATTTGAAGTCAGGTACAAATATTTATAAAACATATCAAGGTCTTTTATTAGAAGCAGGAAAGAATACAATGCTTCTTAACTTTACTTCATTAGATCCTAATGATACATCGGTAGAATGGGCTTCGTCTAATTCTTCGTTTGCATCTGTTAGTAGTTCTGGATTAGTAACCGCTTTAAAGCAAACTAATATAGTTACCATTACAGGAAAGGGTACTAATAGTGGAGAGATCGGAACTATCGATCTAACTATATCTGAAGATCTAGCTAGAATTCCTATTTATCAAATTCAAGATGACATAGGTAAACTATATGTAAAAGAAACAGATGTCTTTAAAATTAGATACTCTGTATACTCTAGTGGAAAATTTATAAGAAACGCATATTTGGATTATGTTATTCCAGAAGCTGCCGCCCTTAGAGGCCAATTTACATTTTCCGATAATTCTCTTGAGAGGATTGTCCGCGAGTTAGGTATTGAAGATAACTTAGCACAACTAACATTCAGTGAACGACAAAAGGCGCTGGAGTATTTTAAAACTATTATAGATGTTCCTGCGTTTATGACAGAAGATCATAGAAGATTAAGGAGAATGATATTAGATTGGTACTCAGTTAATAAAACCAATGTCACCCAGGCCAGAGTAGCTACTGATCCATTCTCTTTATCTGGTCAAGAATTAAATGAATTGATTGAAAGTTTTGGATTCCCATATCCACATGAATTAGGAACTAGGGATAATAAAGCAACATTCCTTTTACAACTAATAGACTTCTATCATAAAAAAGGAACACCTGATGTTCTTAAAAAAGTGTTGGGGTATTTTGGATTACATGATGTAGTTATCTCAGAATGGTGGATAAGAAAAAGAGAGACCCCCCAGTCTGCTGTTCATCAACTCCCATATATTAGATTAAAATTTATATTTGTGAATTTTTTACTTCTCATATTGGAAGGATCGCTTATGGATCCTGTAGAACTTGAGGATTCCTGGACAGATATGATTAGTGGTGGTAGATTAACTGAAGACAATTTGGTATTTATACTATACGATCTGGACGGATATCCTGAGCATATTGTTCGACATTTTTTTAGAGAAGTTGACACTAATGAAACTGGATATATATCATATGATTCATTAATGGAATATTTACGAAATGAAGATGAAGATAATATATTGATGCATGGTGCAAATTACATGGCTTTCTTTAGTTACATAACATTTATAGTCGGTGGGATCGATCCTTTAAGTGATAGAGTATCATGGAATGACTTTTGGAATGAGATGGGTGGAATGCCATTTCCAAGAACATTTTTTGATGTATTAGATACTGATCATGATGGGGAATTAACTTTGGATGACTGCTGGAACAATATACCAGATTTTGAAGTATTCGGACTTCTTTTTCTATCATTCCTTATAGGACAGATGCTAGGAACTGACCATGCTACATATGCTACACTCGTAGGTGCGATGGGTGCAGATTATATTCCGGAGAGTGTATTCAATCGAATGGATCATGATGGAGATGGTACACTAACGTTTCCAGATATATTAGCAGATATATCAGATGGACTTGAAAATGAAAGCATGATTACTGGATTTTATTCATCATTCAGTATACTTAATGACATGATTGGACTTTCCCCACCCCACACAGTACCCGCCCCAGCAGTACCATACAATACTTATCCGAATGAAAAATCTACAAATGTTCGATCATATACATCTGATATGTTACACCCCGGAACATATAATTTAAACTTAAACTTTACAGTATATTCTGTTAATGGAGATCAACCAAGATGTCAAGAAGTTAGATTAAGAATATTTTCTAATGCATTTGATACTACTGGATTATCGTATAAAGTATATGAAACTATTATTTATAATGTTGGATTAAATGAAGAAGTTACATTTAGTGATACGTTTACATTTGATACTCCTCATAATTGTGCTATGGTCTTAAATTTCGATGCAGTAATAGAATCATATAATGGTGACGAAGTAACAATGGAAATTAATACTCAAGAATTGTTTCTTGTTTATAGTTCTTCCCATGATTTTTATGCTAAGTCTCAGCCTATTGTTCCTGCAAATCAGAGAAATAATACAGAGTATATGCGTGAAATGACATATGCTGATTTTATAGATGGAGACCCATATTGGAGATTAACAGAAGATCAATTAGAATATGGATATCTTACAAATGTAATTGGATTACCATCCATTACACCAATAATAAGTATCGAAGGTGCTGTCAGCTTATTAGATGTTACCCCTGGTTTGGCCATACTATCTAGGAAGATGCAGGAGACATATGAATATTGGATAGAATATGTATTAATCCCATCTAGTAATGTAACATCAGAAGTTACTACTCCTCCCGATTCTCCAACCAACGGAGACATATATTTAATTGGAGATAGTGCAGATACTAATTTCCTAGGAAGAGATGGTCAGATCGCAACCTACTCAGATGGTTGGTTATTTACAACACCAGAAAAAAATTGGGTTGTTTTAAATGTAGACACAGATACCCATTATGTTTGGAATGAAGAAGAATGGGTAGATTTGGGAGTGAGATTACCAGCAGTTTCAAGTGTTGATGAAGATACTAGTGGTAAATTAAACACATCTAAGTCTGGTGATTTTTATAAGAATGTTTATCTTACAAAAATAAATGGTGCATTTTCTTTCTTGGAAGTTATGTTATCAATTGGAAATTTATTTAATGATATAGTTCCAGAAGATGTTTATGGGTTTCTAACAGCCGACAATTTTATTAATGATTTTACACCTTTCCCCGCAGCCTCGTACGCAAATAAAAAATATATACTTCCTGAGGGAATTATACTACCATCAGGACAATGTGGTACTGGGTATTATTTTGAATGGGATGGTACCGATACTACTATATCAAAACCAGATAGAGGTGATGTTTTTATATTAGATGGAGTATATTATGTATACACTGGAGAATATAAAGACTCTAAATTAATGGATCTGTTATTTACATCTGATATGGATTTGGGTATAACTGGCCCTCCGATTGCCGGTCATAGATATTTGCTAGGAGAAGGTGTACAATGTTTTTATCCAAGTCCTGATCCTATGGATGGAGACCCGATTGCAGATGTATCTAATTTAATATTATTTGCAAACAATAATGGTACCTATAGATATGAGATCCCAATAGAAGGAGATATTATAAATTTAGACGGCGCTCATTATATTTGGACAGATGATGAATGGCAATTAAAAGAAATGGATAATTATCCCTGGAAAGAAATTCAATTTGATAATAAAAGATTTTTAATGTATAATGGTGCGTCTGCACCTTTTGATGAAGAAGATACATTAACAGGAATTAGGGATGATGTTGACGATGATCCAGAAGATAAATTTAGAAGAGTATTTGAAGAGTATGAGGAATTATCTTTTACTAAACCATTACTGTTAAGACATACTCCGAATAAATCAGATGTATCTAGATTCTCAGGAGCTATTTTAAACGACTCTACAGAATTTCCAGAGGAGGTGGGCGGCGTCCGTTCTAAATGGGATAAAACATATGGGTCTACAATTAGTGGGAATGTAAAAAGTAGACACAATCTACTTCAAGATAGAACTAGTAATTTTACAGAGCCACTAGACTACTATGATTCCACTAGTTTCTTTACATTATTAAAAAATCCTAGCACATTTTTAAGAGCAATGAATAAAGATTTTAAAAATGAATTAGAATACTTCAGAGGGATTAGTAATGATCAAGATCTTGTAGAATCTATTATGAAAGATTTCGAAGACTATCTAAAAGAAGTCCTCGGAATAATTGATGTACCTTTATCATATATAGTATTGGGTCTAGATTTTTATAGTAAATTATTTCCAATTATAGATTTCTTCAAACCATTCAGAGTAAGAGTAAAGGAATTTATTACTTCTTATAAAATAGATGATCCATTGGGAGATTATGCATTACTCATCGACGAATTCCATGAAGATTTAATTTCTCAATTTATGCTAGATAAAGGATTTTGGTCTTATGATGATCTACTAGATTTGTTGGGTCATGCAAAAGATGAATGGGATGAAACATGGTTAGACGTAATTAAAGATAGTTTGTATTCAAATCCATATAGGGAAGTACTTACTAGGGATCCTATTATATTCCGCCCAAGTAGATACCAATCTTTAGCAGTATATAATGATCCTAATCATGGACATTATAATAATGAAATATATAAATTTAGTCTCCAGAATAATGTTGGGGTTGATCCTACTGTAAGATGGACTTCAAAAAGCAACTTAAGATTTGATATAGATCTAATTACTAATTTTAATTATGGCGCAGGCCCAATTAGAGTTTTTGTAATGTCTAGATATAAACATGTTAGTGGAGATGAATCAATAGATTCTGAGAAGTCACTTGGATCCTCAGTTCTTTATTGGGATCTAAAACAACATTATCCATCGAGTAAGAATTTTACTTTAGAAATCCCCTGTGATTTAAGTAAGGTAGAAAATCTAAGTCTTCCACAAGAAGATTTAAATATAGAAGTTATAATTCAAGTTGCATATGAATTAGCTATGCATGATGATACATATCCTGGATTGAAATATAGATCATATAGACTTTATGATTTGGATTCTATTAATCATAGAGATGATAATGTTTATTATGATACTGATGATGTAGAGATGACTAATGTTGAACAGATTCTTGGCGGAAATGTTTACTTTGGAGGTAGAACTTCTCCATTAAACTTTAGTGATTTGGGTGAATCTGGAAACGATAGGGTTACTTATGGAGAGGTGCAGGAATATTTTCCAGAGCTCGGCAATGATCTCAATGCATTTTTTGAAATCCTTGATCCAAATGGAGATGGATATGTAAGTAAGGCAGAGTTTGAAATATTAGCGAATGCTAGATATATAGATAAATCTAGAGAAGAACTTATACCAATTAATAAAACCGTTGAAGTTAGAACAGACAACACGGATATGGTATATTTAGAACATCTTCCTACTGAGATAGATGGTGTCCCAACAACCATAAATGATTTACATGGCGCTGGATTTGATGTGGTCATGTACCCATCAGTTCTCCATCTCCTTGATTATAATATTTCAATATTAGATGAAATGTTTGTTGAAACTAGCCATTGGAATTTAGATGAAGGATTGTCTAAGGATTCATTAGTACCTCTATCAGATAGTTTAATATCTGATAATAAAACATTTACTATCAGATTTACAGATATGTATGACGAAGAAGATGGTGTCGTTGAACAGATAGCACAAGGTCTACTTTGGAGATATTATATTAATGATGATCAAGAAAGAGTTCTTATAGATGAATCAGAATTAGCAAATATTATTAATATGGATATAGAGGTTATATTACCATTTATTCCAGAAGTTAGACATAATATTATGAAGGTCGTAACAGAGACTATTGCGATTGGAGAAACTAATTTAGAATTATGTAATGATTATTTCCTACCTTCCCGAGAGCAAGCAGCATTCATGGCTTGGAATTCTTGGAATGGGTTGATGGCTAGTCATGTAAATTGGATAAACTTCAATGATCTAATTGAAGATTTCATTTTAACAAATTTAAATGCAATACATAGATTGGATGCTTTAGAAATAACTAGAAAGATATTCAGACACCTTGATAGAAAATACAGTTCGAACGGAAGAATTACATCCTCTGCAATGTTCGATAGGTTTCCAAAAGGATTAATAGCATTTGACCTAAATAATTATTTGGTTTTACACCACGACGAAATGGAAACCAATGGGTATCTAACATACTCTGAAGCATTAGTTACTATTCCAGGAACATCAGAACGAGCTCAAATATCCCAAGAATTATTTAATGATATGGATATAGATGGGGATGGTAAACTAGGAATTACTGATCTTGTTGGAAGCTATGGTCTACCCATATATGCATATATTTTATTGATTCCTTCGTTTGCTCAATTAGATGCAAACCATGACGGGTATTTATCATACGAAGAAACAGGTGCTTATCATGGATATACTCCTGAAAGCGATTGGTTATTATATTGTGATTCAAATGGATTAATGAGTTTAGAAAGATTGCAAGAGATTGTAGTGAATCCGAATGCTTATATATTAGAATCATTAACACAGGCAGATGATGTTATTTTTGAAGTAGGAAGAGGTCCAATTTATGGTCATACTCATTACTCTACATACCAATCTATTCCTGCTGGGGAATATGATTTATCATATGAGTTTAGAATGTATGAAGGCGATGATGATAAAGTATCTATGAGAACTATATGTACAGTAACTATTGATAACCCTGAAACTGGTGACATTTTATTTAGAAAAGAATATAGAGAACCAGAAGAAATATCCAGAATATTGGTAGAGGAAACTATAGATATAGAAGCAGACATAAATCAATTGCGATTTACTGCTCAAGCATCGTATGGGAAAGACTCAGCAGATGCACCTATAATTAAATCAATACACCCTAGTTTAACATGCTCTTCTTGTGTTGGAGAAATACCAGAAAGTAGATTATCATTAACCTTTGAAGAACCCATAAGAGAAGATATATATGGTTCATATTATTCAATGGCGTGGTTTACTTATAATAAAAAATTAGTAACCACATGCAGCAATGAGGATAGCGGATTATTATATCCTGGAATGACATATAAAATAGAAATAGATTGTTACACTATCCCAAATGATGATGCAGATGAAACGTTTAGTGTTCGTACATCTATGACTAAAAATGGATCAAGCCCACTATGTTATCTAGAACCTAAATTAGAATTAGAAGTTAATAAATTTTATACATTAACATATGAACAAGTTATTGTTAACCAAGGTGAAGACATATGCGAATACTCTAAATTCTATATAGAAGCAATGTACGATTCTACTACCCACGGAAATCCTGTTGCGCCAATTCCAGATTTTTATGTAAGTAGTGTAAAAATTACTCCTATTCTTATATCAGAAGAGGGAGATATATCATCAGTAGAAGATAGATTAACGACTGACAGGATAATAACATCTGAAGTAATTTTAGCCAAGGAAATTTCAGAGAGATCAACCACAATAATGGATGCTCTCGCAAATGAATTTTCTATTTACCCGACAAGAGATCTATTAATTTCTAGTGGTATTATAGATAGTACTGAAATTGTAGAATGTGGACCACCTGTAAAAGAAATTATAACTGCTTTACCAGACTCACCTTCAGATGGTGATAGATATATAATGAATTTACTTAGTATTCCTTCTGCCACTGAGCTTGGAAATAACATTGATAATTATGTTGTTACATATAACGAAACAACTGGAAGATGGTCTAAAGAAGAATACCCTAGTTATTTAGATGTTTTATTTAATGAGAAAAATGCAACATATTATATGTTTAATAATAATAGATGGGTAAAGACAGATGGACGGATTCCAGACGATGAGGAAATGGATTTAGTTGATTTAGTAATAGTAGATCAATGCCCAGGTCACGAGACTTTACTTGATATGTCGGAGTGCTATGATAGGGTTGAGATAGAAGAAATTGAAGTTCCATCTACAGCACCGACAACAGCAGAATATGCAAAAAGTAATTTTGCACATTATATTATACATCATTTTAATGGTGTTGATTTAGATGATAATCAGAAACTTTCAGTTGAAGAATTAAGGAGCATCATTGGTGAGGCAACTGGAGCAGCAGAACAATACATGAATGTATATGATATAAATGACGATCTAGTATTGACAATTTCAGAACTAGAAGAAAGTGCTATTGTACCACCACATAATTATATAGTGGCGGCAATAATGTATAGTAAATTTGGACAAATAGATTCAAGTGGAGATGGTAAAATAACGTTTGATGAAGTAAGAGAAGAGTTTCCCGATCTTAGTTGGATAGACTTTTCGGAATTTTGTACAAATCCCGATATAGGTGTTACAATATCGGATCTATCATCTTATTTAAATATAACATAGGAGAAAAAAATGGAAAAAAATAAAGTGGAAAGAATTTCCGTAGATCTTATAGATCAACATAGTGTATCTGATAAATTTATTTCAGGTTCGGGAACGCCCTTTCCTAAGAATAGAGTTCAGATTCATGAGAAAAAGAATGATGGAGTTTTGTATAGACCTAATACGGATAATATAATTCTTCCACGTTCTCTAGATCATGATCCCGAGTATGGTAAAATTGAAGACACTACTAATTTAATTGTTTATACTGGTCGCTCTTGGTTGATGCGAAGAGCGTTTAATAAAGCATTAAAGACAGGAGATGTTGATTACACTAGGTGGATCAATTGGTTTGGACTTGGAACTGGGGGTGCGGCATCTACTGATCCGCTGCAACCATATGAACCAGTACTATCAGATTATGGACTTGGTGGAGACAGACTAAGTCATGCTAGTGTGGGCGCTGGAAGCAGCAGGGTAACTGATACATCTAATAGAGAGTATCATGCGTTTGATACATCGTATCCGATATTTATATCTGATATAAATGTTGATGCAACTGATATGGAAACTGGAGCAACGAACTTACATACTGATCCAGTTACAGCAGAGAGTAGACCTGATGCAAGTTTCTTAATTGCTCTTGTAAGAGTAACTATAGAATCTAATGAATATAATGGTGGACTCACTGACGATGATTATCTTGATATAAACGAAGCAGGATTATTTACAAGCATATCATCAACAGTTGGTGAAGCATCCAGAATCACTCCAGATCCTGAAATGTTTGCAAGAGTATGCTTCTCTACGATTAGAAAGAGTAGTTCTCGTGAAATTGTTTTTTCGTGGTATATTTATTTTTAGTAGTAATCATACTATTATCAGATTGAAAATATATGAATAATTTTTATACATATGTCTTATTGGATCCGAGGGTACCTGGGAGATTTGCATCCCAGGTACTCAACGTTTCATTTTTATTTAAACCATATTATTTTGGAAAAGGAAAAGGGAATAGGATTAATCATCATGAACAAGATGTTAATAAAGGGTATAAGCCACGAGATGGAATTAAGACTTATAATAAAAATAGAAAGATCGTGAATGAAGTAGGACATATAATATCTCAAAAAATATTATATGGTGTCTCAGAATCAGATGCATTGAATATGGAAGAACAATGTATAAAAGAATTTGGATTAGAAAATCTAACTAATATATTGAGTAGGGGTTCATTAAACTCTGCCCCGAAGACTAAGGTGCGAAAGCTATCAGAGGAACATAAAGATAGAATAAAAGCGGCTGCCCCAAGAGGAGATAATCATCCGAATACAAAACTAAAAGAATCAGATATACCAGAGATATTTAGATTAAGAGAAGAAGAAAAATTAACACATCAGAAGATAGCGAATATCTTTAGTGTTGATAGAACAATGGTAGGTAAAATACTACAAGGTAAATATTGGAAAAGTGCCGTGTAGGGAAAGAAAATTATAATGGAAGAATATATAGACCCTTCGAAATATAGACATTTTACAATCGATGGTGTGGATTATGAAGAGGATTTACAACTTAAGAAATTTTTAGATACTGGAAAAGACTTTATAGAAAATTTTAAAAAATATATTGCAGTATATATTATGCTTAATGGTGAAGATTTTTTTAACACCTATCCAGATTTAGATATAGATAATAAGATTTCTCAGATTAAGGACCACTGTGAAAATGGATTGAGTGGGATAATTGAAACTAGCATTCCTATATCCGAAGATAAATCGATAGATGTTTGTATTGATGTAAAAGTTACATGTAAATAAAGGGAATGCTGAGAATAAATGTCTAAGAAATTAACCTATGAATTTGTAAAGGAATATTTCGAGCAACAGGGGTGTGAGCTGTTGGAGGAAGAGTATGTTAGGGCGCACGCCAAAATGAAATATCAATGTTCATGTGGTAATATCTCAGAGATAAAATATAATGATTTTCAACAAGGAAAACGTTGCGCAAAGTGTGGTGGTAGAGAAAAACTCACCCATAAATATGTAAAGCAATATTTTGAAGATAATGGTTGTGGGTTATTAGAAACAGAATATATTAATAATCATACTAATATGGAATATATATGTTCTTGTGGTAACTCTGCAGAAATAACTTTTAACAGATTTCAATATGGGCACAGGTGTATGAAGTGTGGATCTAAAAGAGCGGGCGAAAAACAAAAACATACATTCGAATATACAAATCAATATTTTGAAGATAATGGTTGTGAATTATTAGAAAAAGATTATGTTGATAATCATACTAAAATGAAATATAAATGCAGTTGTGGGAATATTTCAGAAATAACATTTGGCAGTTTTAAACATGGACATAGATGTGGAGAATGCGGTGGTAATGAAAAACTCACCTATGAATATGTTGAAAGTTATTTTAAAGACCATGTCTGCATTTTATTAGAAGATGAATATGTAAATGCAAACACTAAAATGAAATATATATGTTCGTGTGGTAATACTTCAGAAATAACATTTAGCCACTTTCAACAAGGTCAAAGATGTAATAATTGTGGTAATGAAAAGAGATCTGAAAAACTAAAACACTCGTTTGAATATGTGAAACAATACTTTTCAGATCGTGATTGTATTTTATTAGAAGATGAATATACTAATATAGTTACTAAAATGAAATATAAATGCAGTTGTGGGAATATTTCAGAAGTAACATTTGGTAGTTTTAATCAAGGACATAGATGTATGAAGTGTGGATATGAAAAAGTAGCAGAAAAAATATCGGGGGCTAACCATTATAACTGGAACCCTGATAGAAATGCTGTTAGAAATATAAGAGATATTCATCAATTAAGCGCAACATATAAAAATAACTACAGAAAAAAATATAATATAACATTGAAAAACATACATATAGATCATATAATACCAGTAAAAGCATTCGTGGAAAATGGGATATTTGATTTAGATATAATCAATGATGAAAGAAATTTACGGCCTCTTCCCGGTAGAGAAAATATGAGTAAAAATGGGTATTATGATGAAGATGACTTCATGGAATACATAGAACAGTTTATAGTATTTGATTAGAGATATAATGTGGTATATTAGGAATTAAAAATATGAGTAAGAAACACACATACAAATATGTTAGGAAGTATTTTGAAGATAATGAATGAAAAAGAATTCCAATTTTATATCGAGTCTAATAATATAAATTCTTAACAAAAAATTAAAGTGAAACGGGCGGGAAGGTGTTTAGCCTTCCCGCCTTATTTATATCCAATCCCCATTCCCATACCACAATTGAGTTCCTTTGTCTGTACAGCTCTCTATTATTTCTCCTCGCGTCTCCTCACAGAAGATAACGCTGGATATACTTATGTGGCCTACCAACTCTGGGAACTCGTTCGGGTTTACAAGCGATACTTCGCAATCGGCTAATTCGTCTACAGACTTCTCAAAAGGAAATCTCAACATAGGAACTAGTCCGGATGCCAACACTGGACGTACTAATTTAATTAAACATTCAGTTTCAGTATCGATCTCTGTGTATTCATCTTCTACATAGTATTTACATATATCACAGATTTCTAATAATTTTAATTCCGATTTTTTAACTAACTCTAATACTTTAGTCGGATCTATAGGATATCCTAGTTCGTCTAATTTTTCCATCAATAGCAATAACCAGAATTCTTTTTCAGCAGATAACTTATTTAAGAACTCTAGAGACTCATCCCCAGGATTATAAACATTTAATTCAATTCCTTCTTTTGTTTTAAATCCAAAACCAGGAACATAATCTATATCATATCTACTAGAGAAACTGGTCATAAATTCTGGATCCAACATAAAGTTATGGTTGGTAAAAGACATTCTAGGAGAAGTAATTATCTTTTTTTCTTTTGCTTCTAGTGCTACCCCAACTATATGACGTTTTGCACTCTCCATGGAATATGAATGTAGATGGAGGTTTTGATGGGGTATTTTCATATCATCTCCATGTGTTATGGTGCCACTGGGACCGCCTCTTTCTTTTCCTTCGGAACAACACTCTCAATTTTTCTTGTACGATTTGCCATCTCGGTCAAGCAGTTTGCAACAAATATCCCTTCAGTACGAAGCCATCTAACTGTAGCTATATCGTCTATTAGTTTACTTAGATCAAAATTTTGACCATCATTGACTTCAAGATCGCCTAATAAAAGTATTAATTCCTCTTTAGTACCTTCAATAATTGCTCCACCACTGGCCGTTTTACTTAAGACTTTCAACCGATTTTCTCCTTTTTTTGATGGCCCATTTTTTTGAGGACAAATTGTAAAGATGACCTCTTTATTTTCGTGATTTAATAATAAGTAACTAATAAATTTTAGGAGGAAACTATTATGGCACAACATATTTCTCCAGGTGTATATACTAAGATTATAGACCTGTCTGAATTCGTGCAAAATGTACCATCAACCATTGGTTTCATTTGCATCATTTCCGAGCATGGTCCGGATAATCAACTGATCTTCACTAATGCTAGAGACTTTTATCTAGACTTCGGTAGACCAGATATCACCTATGCGAAAAAGGCATTCGGTCAAGGACCGTATGTAGCAGATTCGTTCTTGAAACAATCTGATTCCCTATATGTAGTTAGATGTCTTCCGACAGACGCTGCATATTCAAACTTGATATTAATGGCTGAAAGAGCTGGTGAGTACGGCGCTGATGGTACAGCATCCGCAGTCGCCACATCTGAAGCAGGAGTTAATACATTAAACGAACTATCAACACTACTTACTAATACTTATGAGACAGGCTCAGAAGATACATGCTGTGTGTTTTATGGAGTTGGTCGTGGTGATTGGTATGATAGGTTTAGAGTTGAAATAACAAAACCAGCAAATACAACTGTCCAAACTGATAAACCAGACATTTATGTAATGGATGTATATGAAAAACAAAACGATGTAAATCCAGATACAGGCGCTGATCAATTTGAGATAATTGAAACCTATATGGTATCTTTCTTAAGCACAAGACTTGACGACGACGGTGAGTCCATGTGGATCGAAGATATTGTTAATAGATATAGTAGACATTTAAATTGTATTGCAGATGAAGTAGCCTGCTTAGCAGCAGTAGAAGGATCTTGTGAGTTTGATATACCATTCCTAGATGGCGCACTTAATCTAGAGAACGGATCAACTGGATCTCTATTTGATGCAAACGGAGCAGTAACTACAACTGTTGGTGATTCAATATTATCATTAGCATACACTGGTGACATTACAAACCCATTAACGGGTCAAGCATTAGAATCTGTTATTGATACAGAAGACCACTATTTTAATATAGTGTTTGACGGTGGATACAGCACAAATGTCAAGAGAAACATTGTAGAATTAACCCGCGATCTAAGACAGGATTGTATTGCTATAATTGATAATGGCGACAACGTTAACTATCAAGCAGCATACGATTCTAGATCAGAATCTGGAGGTGATACCTACGGTATTAATACTAGATACGCTGCGATATATGAACCATATTCAAAAATATTTGATAAGTTTACTGGACGTTATCTTTGGATGACTCCTGTATACCACATGGCAAATATAATTCCTTACACGGATAACATTGCAGAACTTTGGTATGCTCCAGCTGGATTTAACAGAGCGACAATTGCTCAGATTCAAGAACTAAGATTCAGCCCGAACCTGTCTCAGAGAGATCAATTCTACCTGAAACAGATTAACCCAATTGTTAAATTTAATGTAGGATTCACAGTTTATGGACAACTTACTTCACAGGTAAGACCAACTGCACTACAGGATCTTAATATTATGAGATTGATTCTTTATATTAAGCGTGCTCTAGAACAGTTCTGCAGATTCTATATATTTGAATTAAACGATACCGCAACCTGGGGTGCAATTAGCAATAACATCTCTGCTTTCTTGAAGACAGTTCAAGACAGAAGAGGATTATATTCATTTGGTGTTACTGTTGGTGCATCTGAGTATGACATTAAAGCGAAGAGAATCCAAGCGAATATTACTCTCAATCCGACAAGGGTTGTTGAACAAATTCACCTGAACTTCTTCGTTGTATAATCTTCCACACTCTCCCCTATCCGAACGAGAGGAGCGCATCTAACTTCCTGGATGCGCTCCTCTTTACGTTATAGTTCGCCTGATAGGAGGCTAGAAACTCTATGAAACATACTTCCTTTGACGTATGTCCAGAAGTGAGCCTTCAGCTCATCTGGATAAGTTGTTTCATAAATACCCGCCAATGAAATCCTACCTCCACCCATTCCTTGTTTTCCTCCACCACTCGCCTTTGTGTTGGTGGCCTTCTGGCAGAATGTATTAACATCTAACGATGAATTTTTACTTCTAACACTAAAGACAAGACTGGTTCCTATTATTCCAAATATGAATACCGTGTCGATTCCTTGTTTCCGAAGAAGCCTATCCGCAATCATAGGAATCACATCCCGCCTGGCATCACTAATAATCCCCGTCCCACCAATAAAAAACGTATCATCTTCTATAAAATTATCTGGCTCAAATACTTTTCGTTCAAGATCAAAGTAATAAGTAGGGAGTGGATAATTGAGAAAAGTATCTAACTTTTTCTTATCTACATTTTGAACTAGTTCTTGATATGCTGCCTGATCTCTATTGGTTACAGTAGGCTCGATTAGAAAATTAGTATCTGTAACTATACCACAAACTAGGGCAGTTCTTATTGATTGATCTTCATCCAATTCTATTAAATTGAGAGCTTTCATATGTTCCCACATGAAAGTACAAGTCGATCCTATTTCTTCTATTTGAGAATTGGCCGCGTTACTATCTCCAGACCTATGGTGATCTATTGTTAAAATTGACTCATCTGGAAATGAATTCTTTGTTGTAGTATCTAAAATTATTACAAAATCGAATTCATCTTTTTTATATTCTTCTACCTTGATGAGAGGAATTGATAATATATTAACCATCGTTTGATTTTGTAAATGACTAACCTCACCTTCTAAAAATATAGTTGGATGAATCCCAAATTTATTTGATAATATAAACTTCATACATATGGCTGCACCTAATGAATCAGGATCGGGATTTCTATGCATGAAAATTGCAGCCGACTTACCTACAGAATTTTCAAAAATCCCTTCTAAAACATTTTTGCTATCTTCCTCTATGACATTCTCCTATAATGGTTCCGCTCCAGCTAATTCTTTAAATCGTTTGTAATTGACAGTACCCTTTATCAACGTAGTTGCGTCTTCCTCATCTTCTAATCTCTTCGCAACAACTGCTGCAATCTTCATCATCTTAGTCATTATCATTAAATCCCCGCCACGGAACACTGCAGTCGGCTCACACAAAGAAACCTTCGCTTGTTCTCTCATACTTCTAACCCCATTTTTTACCACAAATATTGGTTTGGTTATATTTATTTCTCGAATTTCATTTGCTTCTGGTAAGTAAACTTTAAATAATATTCCGTATCTCGTTTTGAATCCGAAATAAGAAAGACTGGTTTCAGTTTTAATCGGTGGAAAAATCTCCGTCTTGGTTCCCATTGGCGTTGTCCTCTCGTTGTTGGGATAGTAATTCAAATATCCGTTCTTCAATTATAGGGGTGATCTCAGCTTCCATATCATCCATTAGTTGATCCAATAATAAAGCTGCTTCAGAAATATCTATTTCTTCATTATGTTCACTATGTCTTTTATAAATATCAATTATATCTTTTGGTTCAAAAATTATTATATGTGCCGGTCTTATTATTTTTAATGTTACTTCTTCCTCTACATCTAATGCAAGTTTTATTAATTCGTCCCGCTCTTTGTTCATTGAAAATCCTCTGGTTCAGTTTCATTCATCACCGCTTTAACCGTTTTTAATTTGGGGCCACTTGTTATTAGTTCTGATCCACACATATGACAATTAAATGGTTCCCCGGAATCCTCTATTTCTTTAGAGGTATATGGTTCATTACAATTAGGACAATTCATAACTTCCCTTCTAGTGACTCAAGATCTTCCTCTAGTACTTGGAGTACTGGGAATCTGAATCCAGTTTTTGGATCGAGATCGAAGTCCATTACTCTTGGACCCACTGGATGCTGGTCTCTCTTCCATTGATTTTTAACTAACATCTGAATAAATCGTTTACAATATTTAGTCAGCTTTCCAAATATATAAAAATCAACTTCGTACATCACCTTCAGAATTTCTAAACATTCTATTATTGGTCTTCTTTCTTTTATATATAATACTAGTAAATTATCCAATACTTGATATGGCATTAGATCATCTTCATCTGTTTGATCTGGTTCCAGTTCTGCACTTGGTTTCATATTCAATATTTCTCGAATGGCTTTTGAAATAGGATTCCCCATTGGTTTGTATACAATGGTTCTGTCAACTAGAATGGAATTAACCATAGTCTTCGGAACATTTGTTAGGAGTGAATACCCGCCTTGATTGTCTCCACCGGTCGTACAATATCCCACAGCAGTTTCACTCATATTCGCAGTTACTATTACTAATCCACCTATTGCATTTGCCCAGTTGAGCATGAATGCCCCACGAACTCTTGCCTGTGTATTTTGCATAGTGATTCGATCCAACGGAGGATTATCAAGATTAGAACTTTTCTTTAACATATCATGCGCGAATGTGTTTGATATATCAGATGCTTCGTCAATATTAACTACTTCAATCGGAATACATAGTGCCCCAGCTAAAGCAATTGCTGCTTGTTTTGTTCTGTCACTACTATTTCTACTATGATCTAAATACACTGTCTTTATTATTTCGGATGGGAGTTTACCCATGCTATGAACTGCAGTATGGGCAGCCAATAGACATAATGCGCTATCTCTACCTCCAGATAGACCAATTAGGATATGATTAAAACAACCAGCCTTAATAAAATAATCTCTTAACGCAAGAGATAATGCCTTAAATATTTGGCGTTCATCTATTGCAGAAGAGTAATGTGCTTCTTTGTATCTATCGCATTCTAGCATTTCTTTTATCAGTTGATAATTTGTTAAAATAGGTTTGGTATATTCGCTATGGATCCGCGACATATGTTTCGATTTTATAGATTTCCATGTATTGTTTTCTCTTCTTTGTCTTCTTATCTTATCAAAATCTACTACGGCAGTGTTAATAGTAAACGCAGCATCACTAAGTATTTTCCCAGCAGACAATATACCATCCGGAGATGCGATGATTCCACCACCATCGAATACAGTCCTGCCTTCGTCTAATCCTAATTGATTTGCATATGCATATACGCATATATTTTTTTGTGCAGTTGTCTGAATCAATTTCATTCTAGATACATTCTTTTGTGGTGAGAATGGAGAAGCACTACCATTGACAACGAGTACGGCTCCATTTTCTCCACTAACTGCTTGAGAAACAGTCTGGGAATTCGCCCAAACATCTTCACATATTTCCCCAAATATTTTAACCCCACCAATTTCTATAATATTATGACCTAAGTATCCATATAAATCATGATGTATGCTATCTTCTCCATCATACGGAGACCAATTTCTTGTTTCATAAAATATATTATAACTTGGTAGGTGGGCTTTTAGAAATCCCCCACAATACTTTCTACCACAAATACAAACCATTCCATTATATATTTTTCCATCTGCGAATATCGGAAGACCAACAAACACAGTAACTTTAGAACAATGCTCTTTTATTTTTCGCATAGCTTCTTCGCACTTCAATTCAATATCATCCCAAAGAACTCGGTCCCCCAGACTATATCCGGTTACTCCCAACTCTGGAGTTACTAGAATCTGTACACCTTGTCTCTCGGCAAGTTTAATTGCACTAATTATTCTATTCACATTCCCTTCGAAATCACCCACTAATGTTGAGATACATGTTGTGCCAATTTTACATAATTGCATATTATCCCTCCATATCTTGTGCCTCTTGCAAGAGCCGTTTCTTTGTTTCACCTAATCCAGTTGAAAGAGCTACCTTATAATATTCAGGATTTAGAAGTCTCTTGAATTCATCATCCAATCTATCTAGATGAAGTATTACATCGGTTCTTATTTGTGCAATAGTTCTAGTATCTACGTTGACAGTCGATCCATTTACAAAAACATCATCTAATAGATTCACCCTTTTATGGGCTCCTCTTATTTTTACTTCCTTCCAGAGATTGGTTGCGTCAGTTACAACAACAGTTCCAACTCCGGCGACATTCTTCGCTTCCCCTTGTTCGTATATCACATCCCCAATTGGTGAATCAGTTTCATCCAAAAATCGAACGACATCGTGACGCCCAGGGTTTGTTATTTTGTCTATATTTGATGAAACTTTTATTTTAGGAGCCCAAGTTTCTCCCTCCTTCACTGCTACCAATTTGTAGACTCCGCCAAGAGCTGGTTGATCATATGCTGTAGTGAGTTTTGTTCCAACTCCCCAAGCATTAATTTTGGCACCTTGTCTCTTAAGATCTGCAATCAAATGTTCGTCAAGGTCATTCGATGCGACAATGAGAGGATCTTTGAACCCTGCATCTACAAACATCTGGTGTGCTTGTTTACTTAGCTTTGCAAGGTCACCGGAGTCTAATCGTATTGCTGGTCTAATCATCGGATTGTGTTTTGCCAGTTCTTTAAATACTGTTATTGCATTTGGTACACCTGATCTAATAGTGTCGTATGTATCTACTAACAGCGCACAACTTTCTGGAAAGGTATCAGCATATGCTCGGAACGATTCAATCTCAGTATCGAAGATCATTACCCATGAGTGAGCCATTGTTCCTTTGACTGGAATTCCGAAGTATTTATGTGCAAGAGTATTTGATGTTGATGAACAACCACCAATGTATTGTGCGCGCGATGAAGATAGAGCACCATCGGGGCCTTGTGCTCTTCTCAATCCCATGTCAAGTACCATTTCATGGTTAGCTGCTCTTACCATTCTGGCAGCTTTTGTCGCTATTAAAGTTTGAAAATTAAGAAAATTAAGGAGGGCACTCTCAATTAATTGACACTGAATTAATGGACCTGAAACTTGGACTAGGGGCTCGCCAGGGAAAACAAGTGTTCCCTCTTTAGCAGCCCTGACCGTGAGTTTCAGCTCCATATTTTTCAAGTAATTTAGATATTCGCCTGTAAACATTTTAGTACGTTCTAAAGTATATATGTCATCCTCAGTGAATCTGAAGTGCGTGAGATACTTGAGAACAGATTGGATTCCACAGAAGACACCAACTCCATTGTGCTCAGGAAGACCTCTGAAGAAATATTCAAAGCATGATTCATCTTCTGCTTTGCCAGTCTTAAAAAACCCTGCACCCATTGTTAATTCGTAGAAGTCTGTAAGTAATGCCAGTCCGCGTCTATCAACCCATGGATTGGAACTTTCTCCACTCGTCGCGTCAACAACCTTGGAAGACATACCATCCTCCATACCAGGTGGTGCTTTCATATCCTTTCCTTTCAAAAAATGAGAGGCCCAATCAATATCTGTTTAGGGCCTCTCTCCTCTTGTCTTACGCATGTATGAATATCAATCCTGTGAGGACTCAATATTTTTAACGAGCAATTCCTGCAACTCTGCATTCTCTTGCTCGAGATTGGTAGTCTTCTCCTCCAGCTCCATCAACCGTTCTTTCGATAATTCTAGTAAACTTCTTAACTTATCGACATTAGGTATTTGTAAATAATGAAATGATCTATATACTATCCAAATTATTACTGTCGATATGGATACGACAGCGAACCAGGAGATAATAAAATCTGCAATAAAGTTAGAGTACGTAACTCTTAGTCCTGATATTCCTACTAGAAATAATGCCACCCAATGTGACATACAATATGAACAGTTGAACAATTCATCTATTTTACTATCCCGTCCAAATCTCTTCTCAACGAAATCTCTTATCGGAGAGAATATGACAGACTTAGTAATAGTCAGAGAAATTGAACCGACTGCTAGGCACACCCAAATAGCAGCTACTAAGTTTTCAATAACCATCATCACTGTCACAACAATTGCTACCACAGCAGCTGGACCTCTTCGCCTCCCACTCCCTGGCCAGCTCCTCTTTCAAATCCGAAGAACCTGACAAAGCTTCATCTATAGCACCAAGCACATCGCCGCCAGGTATTCCAGCCTTTGTTGTTTTGAATTGTCCAGTATGAGTAGATGTCTTAAGTGGAGCAGAACTTACCCCAGACGATTGTTTGGTACGTTTCTTGGTAGCTTGCGCCCGAGCCATAACTTATATCACTCTCTCTACGCTGGCCACACCACTCACTTTTCCACCCATTAATTCTTTAACTTCGGTCTTAAGACCCAATCCTTTATTTTCAACAATCGCATCTTCAATGGCTTCTTTAATATCCCCCTCAGTGATCCCCGAAGGTTTCCCTGATTCGATGTCGCGTCTGATCGCGATACCAGTTGCCTTCTCGACAAGGGTGGCGATCATAGCTCCATTCAAGACATGCTTCATGCGAAGGAATCTTGATCCGCCATCTTTCATCACAATTTTCTTCAACTTCAATTCGTCATCGAAAAGCATTTCGCATGCCAGTTCTACCAATGTTTCACTTTTAGTTTTCTTGGCAAGTGGTTTGTTCCGAAGATGGATTCCGAAGATACTGCTTGCTTCGGTTAATCTTGGTCTTGGAATCTCAATCTTTCTATCGACACGACCATCTCTTGTGACGGCTGGGTCGAGCATGTCGGGTCTATTAGTTGCCATTATTACTATTGCATGGGATTCATCGAGACCGTCCATCTCAGACAAGAACATGGGAACGATTGTTCTATCCATGTCCGAACTGATACCTGATCCTCTTCTATTCATAATGGACTCGGCCTCATCTATGAACAGAACGGCAGGATATCCGTGTTCTTTGTGGTGCTCTCTGGCGCGTTGGAAGAGTCCGCGAATGACTGCTTCTGATTCACCTACCCACTTACTGAGGATCTCAGGACCCTTAACATATATCAATGCCGTATTCGTTGTCTCCGCTCCATGCGTGGCAGCAATGGATGATACAGCTGCTTTTGCAAGAAGTGTTTTGCCGCAACCAGGAGGACCCCATAATAGGATTCCTTTTGCAGGCGACTTGGAGTAGTGTGCGAAAATTTCCCTGTATTGATATGGCAACTCGAGAGCTTCTCTCATAGAGAGTTTCGCATCTTCGAGCCCACCGATATCATCCCAGGTGACTGCCGTCTCGCCTGAGAACTTGAACTGCTCATCGTCTTTTCCAAGGTTTCGCACTATGATATTTCTTGTCAGATCTAATTGAACTCTGTCGCCTTTTTCATGTTTGAATAATTTATTATATGTTACTACTTTCACTGTACCACCAACATCAACTTCTACTGTGTTGTTATCAATCACTCTTTTAATTAATGCAATTTCTCCGATTGTCGCGCAGCCGGAAGGGCCGATGATTTGCTTCGACATGGATTCTACTTGTACTACGTCACCAATTACGATAGTGTCTTTCATATGGGCTGGAATCAATACGTCTATTATTGATTCACCTGTTGCTAATGAACAGACCCCACTCTCCAAATCGACACTCTGAACTGTACTCACTGAAAGAGGAGGAGTCGTTATCTCCACAAGCCTCGCCTCAAGAGCTATTATTGTTTCTTTGGCTTCTTCGAGCACACTTTCTAGTTGCTCGTTTTTGGCCATCACGGAATTCATTTGACTAGCCGTAGGCATATATAATGTCCTTCCCTACTTTGGGTTTTGCGTTTACATAGACAAAAGGATTTTTAGGTTTTGTTCGAAATCAGTTAATACATGAGGAATAATTCTCGGATCAAGGAGTCCTCCTAATTGATCATGTTCCTCACGCAACAGATGTTTTCTTATATCTTCTCCGGCTACATCATAAGAGCCAGGCCCAGTTCTATTTACTATCTTAAATCTCATATCATTATTAACAAAGAAACTAATATCAAATTCACTTCCACTATAAAATATTGGATGAACATCTTGCCCATAAAAAGCTAATTTAATTGTATCTTTTAGTTCGGCAAGCCACTCAGCCAAGTCATCAAGAAAGTTTCTTCCACCATGATCCCCCAATCCTATTAGACGGGCAGTTTCCCCATACACCATTCTAATGTACGATGTCCTCTGCCTGTAAGAAAATATGTTTCTATGAGTAATAATTTCATTTGAACTTCCTAGTATTATAAGATAATCTCGGCCATAGTCTAATCTCATTTTTTCTATAACATGTTGGTGTCCTAAATGAATAGGGCACATTCTTCCTAGGAACACTCCGACATCCATGACAATATCCTTTCTATAAATATGGCGGAGGAGGAGGGACTCGAACCCCCAAGCCCGAAGGCGGCGGTTTTCAAGACCGCTGCGTTACCAATTACGCTACTCCTCCTAGAAATCGAATTACATTTTCATCTTTTGTTCCAACTCTTCTGGTGTCAAAATATTTTCCAGGATGGCTACATAGATTGCTTTATATATTTCGAAGTAAGTGTCTCTTATTTTCTTGATGAATCTTATGAGGATATCCCCAATAAGGGTTTCGATAACAGAGAAAGGCCAGGTCGCTAACATATATCCTCCCTTACTGAGGTTTCTCCTGCTGTTCCATCTGTATTTCTAATTTCTTTAATTCGTGTCTCTGATTGTCACGATTCACATTTATAAATGCACAGGAGCCAATAAGCACAGAGATAACTATTGCATATGCTATATATTCTCCCATTGCTGCGAAGGCCGTGTACGCAGAATACTTATTATCATCCGACATTATTCCTCCTTAAACATTTCCGTTGGTGATATGAATGTCTTCATCGACATCTCTCTTTTGGATTAATATCATAACTTCTTTTAATTCATCCATTTGCATTTCTAGTAATCCTATATTGCTTGTCATTCTTGCAATAATTAATTCAGCTTTTTCTTTTAAAGAATTTAAATCACTCATTCGTATCCATACTCCTCTAATGCTTTTCTTGCTATGTCTGCTTGATCTTCCTCATAGCAGCCACATTCATATACTGGGGCGCATTGACAATTACAACCCTCTGTATGTCCGAAGGTAGTTATTCTTTCTAATGCATCTAATAACTTAGCTATTCTTTCTTCACAATCATCCATATTATGCTAACCCTATTTTTTTTGATCGTTCATATAAACAATTACCACACCACCAATCCACTCTAGTATCTCCAAATACTTCATACATATATGGGTCAGTAGTATGAGTACAATATTCTTCTTTGCCACAGAAGTTACATATTTCTAATGCAGTATCCTCGTCCATTTAAATCCCTTCTAATCTTTCTCTTCTTCTTGGAACAATTTATCTTGGTACTTAAAAAGATTATGGACTATTTCCCAACCTCCCCCCACAATGAGTAGAAGATAGAATAGTGGTGGGACTATTATTGCTATTACTTTAAGTGCTAATATATTTTCTTGCATAGCCTTTGCAGTTATTTTTGGATCTGTCTTTGATTCCTCTATCCAAGTCCGTGATATATATGTTATTAGAAATGTAGTTGCAATTCCTACTCCTAGCCAGAGGACTATGCCTCCGATCAAAGCTAAGATAATCATCGTGAATCGCCTTCAATTTTCACAGGAGCATCCGTTTTCTTTCGAACTGATTCACGCTGTTTGATTATTATGTTCTTAAAACTGATACCACTTATTATTGGTTCAACTACTTTTACAATCAGGCCAACTACAAGCAGTATATAAAATCCTGGTGGAACTGTTAATGCTAACCACCATAAAAATTCATAGTCTCCTTCATCTGGATTAGACATAACATATGAATGTTTCGGAATGTCTTTATTTCGTACGAGAAATGCTAGTAAATATGTGGAAGCTATTCCAATCACGATCCAACAAAACAATATACCGACTAACGCAAGAAATGTAACCATCAATATTTCTCCTTCACATGTTTGTGACCACCCACTACACCCTTAATAATCCAATTGGATCTACTAGTTTCTTAATCAATGCAACAGAATGTTCTATTGTATATATTACACCAGTAGCAAAAACTACGATTAATGAAACTGCTCCGAACAGTGGCCAAGCTATTAAGAACCCGCCCATCATGAATGAAAAGAATCCTGAACCAGAGAACTCATCCCCCATGTCTCCACAATAATCATTATGTATATCCCATATTTTAAATACTACTATAATCTTACCAACTAATATTGCAGATACAAATCCTATTATGAAATATAAAACCATCCCACCTATGTATGCGAACATTAGTGTTTACTATCTGTTGGGAAGTTTGCATCAGGATGTTGTACAACTGTTTCAGTTGTCATCAATCCATTTGACTCTAATTCTGCCACTATGGCTTTCTCCGTTTCACCATACATCAATAGTATTTGCCCGCCGCCTTGTCCAATCTCATTTAATTCAACTAATATGGGCTCACCCTTTTTCAATCGTTCCACATTTCCTTCGGATACGCCGAGCCCAATCAAAGGCCCAGTCGCTGTTTGTGTGGTAAACTTAACCACGGATACCTCCTTTTGTTTGTTGAGGGAATAATTAACTTCTCATTGTAAGTTCTTCCAGTGCCACTAAAACCAATTCAGGAACTTTATACTCATCCTGAGTTGTTAATATAAAAACATGTTTGGGTTTAAACTTAATATATTCTACTCGATTTTCATTCACAAATTTACCCGGCCCAACTTCAATAAACATATATTAATCCTTTATAGTTAACTTTCCTTTACGTGTACGGGTACACCTACATTTGTTTATATAATGTTTTATCTTTTCCTATATCAATAACCACGTTTTCTCCTAAAATAAAAAAGGTTATGGTTCATATCAATCATATCAAATAGCCTCTTTCCAATTTAGAAAGATAACTATTTAAGAACTATATCCAAAGTAGGTGGGCAATTACAAATACAAATATAACAAATATTGATTTCCCAAGTAAGAGGATTCCCTTGGAACCTAAGCTCCGTCCCAGTGTATCCTCATCAGATTCATTAAATATCCTTACTACATCCTTAAATTCAGATGGTTCCATTATAGTTGCATCACATGATTTAAATATCGAATAGAAACAAACTATTCCTAGAGCTTGTATGAAAATGATCGGACCAGTATACGGAGTGTCAAACAAATGAGGGAGTGTAAGATTCCAAGTGGACTGCAGGAAAAATGCATTGATGAAAACCATCGCAAAATCGAGTAGTATCGTCAGCATACTATACATACCGGTTCCTCCTCGTTGAGCATATCGTTTGTTGAGTAAAGAAGCCCGGAGCCGAATTCCCGTCGACTCCGGGCTGATTGCCATCTTTTATTATAAGATTTCATGTCTTACATGTTGATGGGCCCGTGTTGATCTCTCTCATTCTTCCTCTGCAAAACCTTCAGTCTTAGCGAGCATGTCCTACCGTCTAGACGACCAGGCCGATGATATTTATGGGGGCCTGGACGAGAATCGAACTCGCGTCTGCTCGTTGATTGATTTCACCAGGATATAAAGAGAGGGTTCTATGTTGAACCTGCGAGCTGAATCTGTGGGTCTCAATAATCTGACTCTGACCATGGGTTTTTAGAAGAGATTCGTAACCTCTCCAATTTCCCAATCGTTGAATCTGAATCATAAGACTTACACTAGACCCAGCCTCCACAGGGGAGGCTCAATGCCTATTCGGAGGATTCTGACAGAGCTTCGTCTCCATCCAGAATGTACGCAAGAAGTTTCTCGGAGTATGTCTGCTGATTCACTGTTGCAGTGTTCGCAGCCATTCGTGCGGCACGGGTTGCCGAGATGATGTCATCACAACGCGCCAGAATCCCTGATTTGGTGAGGGGCGTAACCGCACTCGACTGGTGGGACTTCAGTATCTTCGCTACACGAACGTCCTTCACCTGGGGTTGGACTTGTGCGGCATGCTTTTCCGTAGCCGGTGAAAGTTCGAGTGAGACTGTTTCCTTTTCCGTTCTTGTGGTCAGCTCCTCTGGGGAAGAGTATACCCCTTCTTCCGCTACAGTTGTCAACTCAGTCCAAACCTTACCCGGAGCAAGTGTTGGAACTTGATGAAGCAGTTCGCGAATGGTACTCATCCTCTTCTCTAGATACAGAAGCTCCGCCGCTGGCACGTCTTTCGCCACCGTGACCCCATTGACGATCAAGTCAGCTGTGGCTATGGTGTTGGTGCGTTCTTTGGATGTACCGAGATTGAATGCCTGTGCAGCATGTGCGAACACATACCGAAGCTTTCCGTAGACGGTCTCTTCCATCCGCTTCACTTCGGTTTTGTTCTCTTGGAGCGCTCGCTCATCATCGTAGAACTCGACCGAGGTGGTGAGTCCGTCGAAGTGGCCTCGCCGCTCCTGGAACGTCTTTTGTGCTTCTCTGAGAAATCCGATAAGTAGTTTGGATTTATCGTTATCGGCTGCAAGAAGCGCATGCAGCTGATTTCTATTTTCATTGCTTGGCATATTAATCTGCCCTTTCTTTGCGTTAAGTCTGAAACTAAAAAATCGAGATGTGTTCCCGATCCAACCTAGGCAGCGGAATGCTACCTAGGATTTTTGAAAATTGGTGGGCCCTCTCGGACTTGAACCGAGGACCAACGGCTTATGAGGCCGGTGCTCTGACCAACTGAGCTAAGAGCCCTAGAAGCAATGGGTAAAGTTAGCTGCCGATTCGAACGGCCTCTGCAGATTGCGTCCGCCGGGGTACCGTGCTCCCCCAGGACTAACAGTTTCTCCACACACCTTGCGAGTATGTGGGCCCACTCCCATTCGCTTTCGTTGTTGGTACTGCGCGGCGTCGATATGCCCACGGCTCCCAACAACAGGATACGACAATTCTTTCCGATTTAAACTTGATATGAGTGCTACAACACTCTACATGGGCATGCCCATTTCCCATTCGTTCTCCTTTGGAGGGAGCAATTCATTGGTGGACACTACGGAAAGAGTCACCCATGGGTGTGCTTTAAACGGGGTGATCGGTCCCACATTGTAGAAGCACATACATGAACATCAGAGGCGCGGATACATTTTAAAGTGCCATGTTTGTTTCCAGCCCCGAAGGGTATAGGAGTATCCGAGGTACACGCAACCCAGTTACCATCTGAATATTGGTAGCAGGAGTGAGATTCGAACTCACGACCTCTTGATTATGAGTCAAGCGGGCTGACCAACTGCCCTACCCTGCGTCATAGAAACTGAAACCCGAGATTGGGGGAAGCCCACAACCTCGAGCTGGAGAACAAGATCTCCCTGAAACGGATGCAAATGTACAATAGGAGTTTTAAGTCACCGCGTTGACGGCCAATCCCGGATGTTCTCATCTCCTTCGCCGGGCACGCTTATTGTACATGAAATATTTGGTCGGGTAGGTGAGATTCGAACTCACGACCCCTTGCTCCCAAAGCAAGTGCGCTAACCGGACTGCGCTACTACCCGATGGTGGAGGTGGCGGGACAGGTGGATCCAATGCTTTCGCAAAGGCCTGGACTATACCTTCATCTCGAAGCCCTATCCTAATGAGGACAAACTATAAACTTCAAGAGGAGTGCGTATTATGAAAGATTCACAACTGAATGATTCCTATGCTGCTGGGTTGTTTGATGGCGAAGGAAGTGTAACGGTGACCAAACAGAAACGATCAGATCTATGGAGAAGACCCATTGTTTCTATTGCAAGCACAACGTATGAACTACTAGAGTTCATGAAAGCCAATTATGGTGGGTGCATATCCCATAAGAAAACCTACAAAGATCACCACAAACCGTCGTTTGTTTGGGCAATACAAGGTAGGAAGGCCATACAATTCCTAGAACAACTTCGACCTTATCTCCGAGAACCGGATAAGATCCGACGTACCGATCTTCTGATAGATCGGTATATTGAAGTAACCCCACGGAATGGGAAGTACAACAACGCCGCCACTATAGCAAAGGAACAATTTCAGGAAGAATTTTTCCATCCTAGTACACCATGTCTCAGTGAGAGTTAGGTGTCTATAAGTCTCTACAGGGCTTTTGGAATTTCTTCCTCAACCCCACGGTATTGGCTTATCGTATTGCACGACTTAGCTTTCACCGTATGAGCACTCTTTAATCGAGGGAATTACTTCCCAAGTCGACCAGATTGATCGAACCCGCGTCCGTCAGTGTATCCGCACAAGCGTCTACGTACATAGCCTTTCATTTAGTTTCAGCTCAGAACCCGTCAGGCACGGTTCCTTTCGCCTATACCACTAGTAAGTACTCTTCTCGGTTACAAGTGATTACATCTTACCGAGTCCAGTCCCTCTGTCGTTGTCTCATCCCATAGAGGGCGTCTAGAACGAGACAGCTAGTTCATCCGATTAGGCAGCAAGTGCGAACGCGGGGGCCGGAGCCACAACATCTGCGATCTTGGAAGCCACACGGCTAGCGAAGTCTACTACGTTTTTCGCAATTAAGCGTTTTCCGATTTTTTACGAGGCCATCGGAGTCCTCGGTACGCAACTCATCCTTCCATTCACCCACGTCGAAACCAGGTCACCCCCACAAAGATGAAACCTGTTAGTCACTATTTAATATATTTAGTTGATGGGAGATTCTTCTCGAAGTCCATCTTCTCGTAATGGTTGGCATTCATGTACAACAACTCTACGTCTGTTGCAATACCTACTTACCAAACATCCATTTGTGGATTTTACCAACAGATCAGCCGCATCTCTACAACTGAATTTAGCAGCCTTCAATCTATTTAGTGTAATAATCAATTCATTATTTCTTGTACTCTTAATCCAGAAATCTCCAATTCTTACTTTCCACCAATCTTTATATTTGTCCTCAGCTTTAGGTGCCCATAATAGGCTGATCAAATTTTTCATTTATATTCACCTATTGTGATTCAGTTCGCCTGAGCCGTTAACGGTTTTATTCCAGGAAATGGTGTTGCTGAAATGACATTTCTGAACCAAGACATATAGACGAATCGTACTCCCCACACACGAACTTTGAAGAGGCCATATGGAGATAGGATGTTATCTACATCTGCAGAGTTCCACTTAAAATACGCAAGCGAATCTTTATTGACAAATACCTCCGCTTTCTCATCAGTGAGGTTGTAGCTTGATACTCTGTAAACAGATGTACCATGTACTGCATCAATTACTTTCTCAGTTTTGTTAACATTGATAACCAGTTCTTCCGACATGAATCCATAGAATCCCCAAAACCCAATGAGTATTGTAGCAATAACTACACCTATTTTTTGTTTCCAATTTGTATTCATAAGAAATTTCCAGAACATTTTTGCACCGCCGATGGTGCCTTTACACAGTCCAATGGCTGTTGCCCAAAGCATCCTTAGACTGAACCTTAGAAACTTCACAGGCGTTCTCCTATGGGGTCTTCATGGAAATGGTATAGACCGTCTTGCCTACAAATGCCATTGCCTGAGTCCCTCTTTTCGTTAGAGTCATCCCGCCATGTACGGCTGGGTCTCTTATTTCTTTTCGTTTATCTGGTGCATCTTTCTTGAAGAGTACCAGTGCGTCATTTGAATCTATATATGCAACCGTTCCATTATCAAGAACAGTGAAATTTATATCGCTTGGAGTAATATCCTTTTCTTCTATTGTAGTGTGTGTGCTGTGTTTCTCATCGAACACAAATATATATTTGTTATATTTACCATCCTGGTCTGCACCTATTACAAATGCGACACCTGATTCATATTTGGCGTCTGTAATTTTGATCCCGTCAAGTTCTGGGAAGTGTCGCTTCAGACATTTTCCTACAGCATATGGGATTGTAAGGTATGGTTTGCCGAATATGTCAGAATATATTAATCCAGAATATACTGTACTTGACAAGCTTTGAAATGCCCACTCTTTATTAACAGCAGCAACTATCTTACTTCCCATTTCACGAATACCTAATTCAATTACTTTATCTACTGAGAGAACATATATTCTATTACCAGCAACAAAGAATCCTTTCGCAGCCAAGGATGCTCCACCTATAGGATCATTTGTTAAGAAATTCACCAGAGAAAGTAGACCGTATCCTGATGGTAATCCTGAGGTAGTTGAATCTTTCTTAATAGCGATAGCAATTGGTGTACGTGATTCATCAGTTACTACTACATCTAAATCATTCCGTCTAATTTTTTTGCTTTCATTCCCTACAATCAATGAGTTCTTTGTAATACATATCACTGTATTATTAACGGAGCGCCATTCAATAACATCAGAAGTATATTCTGACAATTTTACTATTTCAAATAAGTCACTACCAGTAAGTAATTTCACTACGATGCTCTCCAGACTCATCAGTCCCAACACATCAGGAGGAGGAAGTCTCATTCCTTTTTGAAACATTGACTCCAGCCAGCTTCTATACTGATCTGGAATAACATCGAATGATCTTATATTCTTATTAAGGGTTACGCCTGGTCCAAATATGGAAGCGGTTGCTGCTTGTCTTGCTTTGATATCTCTTGCAGCGAAGTTCGGATGTCTTCCTCCGTATGGACCATCTCCTAAGAACAACATAGTAGATACAACTCCTAATGAAAACCAATCTGTTAACTTTGAAAACTTACTGGTCTTATGATCTATTATATGTAGCATTATAGCAGAAGCAGGAAAGTTCTGTGTCTGCCATGAATTAACATCAATTGCAAATGGGTCTGTTAACTTCAATTCATTGACTAGGAAATTAAATTCATTAAGATCTACTATCAAAATTCCTGGATGAGAATGAACAAACTTAACCATCTTAACTAAACTCTCTACTAATTCTACAGTTTGTTCTGCACCAAATCCTTGTTTGGTTCTGAACCCATTCGAGACAAGCTTAGCAATAGGGATAGAGTTTGGTATGAATTTGGAAGTATATCCTATTGGTGTTCTTGCCTTATTGGATGTTACAAGAATATCTTCTGGACAAGCAATATTTCCATGAGACGACAGCGCCCATAGTTCCTGTATTTTTTCTTTAGGTATCATATTAGATATATCATGGCATACTTTATATATTACTCCATTGACTAGAAATACTTTTCCTTCTCCTCCAGAAGCCAAGAATTGTTTATCTTTCAACTTAACTGTTTTACCTGTCGCCTCATTTATAACAGATATCGCAGCCATTATTTATCATCCTTATCTTTCCCTTTGAACTTCTCAAACAAATCTTTGAAGTCTCTTGGAATCTCTTCTGGATATGTAACGAAATAAGATACTACAAGAAATGCTATTACGCATAGAAAGATTTTAAACATCATACCTGATCCTCCCTCCATGTCATACCGGCGATAGAGACATCGTCGTTGTGGACTATTTGATCCTTTGCAAGTTCCTTGAGAACCCGCTTAGCTCTTCTCTGAATGAACTTCCCATGATTAGGCATCCTATCAAATAGTTTTGCAACTATATCATCAACTGGTACTTGCTCTCCAGTTGGAACATGAATAAACGAACCTAGTCCATCAGATGAAATTAATGTGGTTGTTATTTCTTCGAAGGAACCAATATCAACATGGATAAGCTCGGATACATTGAATTGAAACTTACCACCCTGGTACCCAAATTCCCATCCATTAAATTCTATTACTGGTCCCCCATTTAGTTCCCAGGCTTTCACTTTAATGGCTGCCTTCGGGACTTTACTATTATACATGTCCAATCTCTCGGGCTGAGTTTGATAAGAAAGATACGGAGGTGCACCTTTATAGCAACTTAGTTCAATAATTATAATTCTTCCACTTGTGAATTGTAGAATAATATATCCGTCTCCGTAAACATATACAGTTTTCATACCAGCCATCATTATTAATGTTGCGTCAAGACATTGTTTTGGAGTTACAGTATTACCAGCATTCAGCTGATTGGCTTCGTTAGAGATTATAAATCCTAAGCTACGATAATCGGTTCCAAATGAAAGAGCAGAATTAAGTGAATGAATAGTTTTAATTGTTTTCTCTGCAGCAATTGTTAAGAGTCTTGACCCTATGTCTGTATTTGGAGAACCTGAACATCCATCTGAAACTATGGCAAATGGTACATCTTCTCCTATGTGTTGTCCAATGATTCCAGTTCTGATGTAATCTTCACACATTGCGTGAGTGGCACCAATTGCCAAAAACGCATCGCTAGTTATCACGGCGTACCTCCTAAAAGATGGTGGAGGCAGAAGGTCTTTCGACCCCCCACCCCCAAGGATCTGCGGATTATATCGAGAGACTCACTGAAGCCCCACCCGTAACAGGCTGGGACACTGCGCCGGTAAGTGGGTTGATGATCTGAGAAGGACCACCGTTCCCAAGCGCCTTGCTCTGTGAGCTGATCGACTGCGAGATGAGCTGGACCAACTTGCCGAACGTCGCCTCGGTCATGTCCGGGAACGGCAAGAAGTGATCGATGCCAAGGTCCGTGCACAACTTGGTGAAGTATGCTTTGTCGGTGCTGGTGTCGCAACCCATTGCAACGAGGATACTGATGTTCGACTCCATCGCCTCGTTTTTCTTCATCGATTTGATCCGATTGCGAACCTTCTTGTTGCTTGATTTGCTCGAGTTCTCATAGCCGTCCGTGATAATAACCTCGATGCCGTTGGTATCACAGGACTGATCAAAGAGTTGGACGCATTCGTCTTCCACGGCACCTACCGAACTGAACACGGCATCATTCAGTGCCGTACCTCCACCGGGCGACGGCACTGCGACATCAGCAGGGGTAATCGTGTGGATCGGTTTGAACCCGAAGATTTCCTGCACGGAGTTGTTGAATGCAATGAGCCTCAGAAGGATGTTATCGGCTGTCGCAGCATTTTGACATGTCTTGATAATCCGCTGCAACGCCTCATCGACTTTGGCTTCTTCCCCCCACATACTACCGCTTACGTCGGCGGAGATGTTTGCGACCGTGTACTTGAGCTCGTCTAATTTGTCAATATTTACTGAGGAGAAATGGAATTCGCTTCCCGTAATGTTTTGGTCTACCATATCTTCGAATGAAGGCATTTGTATCTGTCTCCTTATACGTCTGTGGTTTTGGCGGACTGCATGCCCCGCGCAGTCATTTTCGCTTTGAAGTCAGCTTCCAGGGCATCGAATCCGGGAACGGGTGAAGTCGCATCTTCGAGAAGGATGAGCTTGTGAATGTTCTCGTCACCGAATTCATCTGCGATGTCCATCACGGAATTTGCCACGCAATGGGTGGACGCTTGCCCGGCAAGAAACACTTCGTCTGCGGCAATCAAGATATCGATGAGCTTCGTGTTGACTTGTGTCGAGCTGTCGGTGTCATCGGGCACCTCAGCCTTGACGATACCGAAGTGTTCGGTCCAGATGTTGGAGCCTTTCACGACTCGCTGGGCTCTACCGAAGATCTTCTGTTCCCAACCAAGAACGGCATCGAAGATGGATTGGGTTATGCTGTGACCCACTGATCCGATGATGCAGTGATCCGGCCAGATTGTGTGACCATACCGCCCGCTCTTCTCGAGAGCTTCCAGATAGTCGAGAGTCCTCTGCGCCGCGAAGGGAGCCGCCGTGATGAGTTCGCGTTCCGGTCCAAGAGAACCATCCGTCAGGTTGATCTCCATTCCGTATATCCGACCATGCCGCGTAATGACTACGGTGAACGGCTTGACTGCTTGGCCATCCACATACTTCCACCACATAATATGGGAAATGTCAAGTTGGGTATGCGAATCCAGTGTAATGTGGATATCTTTGATACCGGTTCCTAGTCGGTCGATCATTGTCGCAAGGCGGACTGAATCTTCCACAGCGCCAGGTACAAATAGGGCTCCGGTCGGATCACAAAAGTCCACCTGTGGATCGATGACCAGGAGCTGAGTGTTTTTCCCTCTAATTGCCACTTGTCTTCTCCTTGGGTTCGGGGGTTGTGTTGGATGAGGTGGGAGGACTCGAACCTCCAACATCCAGATCCAAATTCTGGTGCTCTAATCCAATTGAGCTACACCTCATTTAGCTACAAGCTGTTTACGTATGTCTTAACCATTATATCTATTATAAGTGTAAGAGAGAATATGATGGGACTTATTATTCCGATAACACCAACTAATACTTTGGGAACAAGTTTCATTGGATCTTCTCTTTCTTGATCTGCATACATACATGTGAATAATATAATTACCCCAACTAATACACAGAAGAGGACACAAGGTAATACGAAGAAAGATAACATCTCTGAATACCTAGCCCAGTATACAAACTGAAGTAAATTCACACATATCAATGCAAACGATATAGCAATCATTCCATCTGTACCATTAGAAATAAATTCTTTTGCTTTCTGAAGATACCCCTTCAATTTTTCATTGTTGTTCATAACGAGAAGCACTGCAATTGCTAAAGCTACGATGCCTAACAGAATTACTTTCATACATTAGGTTCCTCTTCAGTTGATATTACCTCTTCGGTTTGTGGAGAACGCTTCAGTATATCTGGATTACTCGCCGCCATAATATATAATCCAATTCCAATAATACATATTACTGTTTTAACAAGAGTCACCACATTAAGAGAATTATAGAATTTTGTAAAGCTCTCAACAAATAAAGGAAATAGTATCAGTTCGTCTAAACTTAGAGAGAGATTAATAAAAGAAGGGTTTAAATTGTATGTATGTGAGATGTGTGGACTAACCGAATGGAATAATAAACCTATCTCTCTGGAATTAGATCATATTAATGGCATTAATAATGATAATAGATTGGAAAATTTAAGAATTATATGCCCGAACTGTCATGCACAGACACCTACATATAGGGGTCGGAAAAATGTGATCAAACAAAAGACATCTAAAGTAAGACCTAAATTACAAATCAATGTGTGTATTGATTGTCATAAACATATATCTGCAGGTGCAGTTAGATGTAAATCATGTAGTGGTAAACTTCGCCCAAGAAAAGTATCACGCCCAACAAAAGAAATATTAGAACTTGAAATTCGAAATAGTTCTTTTTCGGCGTTGGGTAGAAAGTACAAAGTCTCAGATAACGCAGTTAGAAAATGGGCAACTGGGTATAATATAAAATGGTAGGGATGGTGGGAATCGAACCCACACGATCTTGCGATCACGAGATTTTACATACCTCATTGGCTTTCACCAACCAATCTAAAGACATCGATTGTTGAAGTCTGGACCATATCTTCACCATATCCAATCTGGACGTAGGTGTTCCGTGCATGGCCTCTGAACCTTCCTCTTGCTCCTTATTAGGAGTTTAGAGGCTCGGCTGCTGATTGCCCAATATCATCTATTTTTAGAACCTTCGCACTCGACGTTTCCATCCATGCTTTGGTTAGATGATCTCTAAGGGGTTTCCAGCAATCCTCGGAATACTTACTGTTCTCTTTCAGGAACAGCGACCTATGATACTGTAGATTTCTGTGTAGGGTTGTGTGTGACGACCGCCTCACTGCTATCAAATTCCCAAGATCGTTATTATCTGGATTTTCGTCCAGATGGTGAACAACGAATTCGGTTGGGACATCGACGCCAGCGTCAATCATCTTCTGTCGACCCAATGTTCTGCCAGATGGAGACCTCCCGACTAAGTTATAATCCCCAGTCGTTTTAGGTATACATGTAGCATGCGTTGCCTGGGTCTTTCTCCACATTGTCATGGGTTTTCCACATATAGGACATGTGGATATACCATAATTGTGTCTTCCCAACCGAGCGTGTCTTTCCTTCGCACGCGCTCGATTGTATTCTTTAACACATTCCTTACACCGTCTTCTTTCTACAACACCCTTTTTATCACAATCAATACAGCGTCTTTCTTCTTTGGATTTCCAACTCATTCGAGAACTCTCCTTTTAAGAGTTTGTCCTCAAAATAATAGTCCAAATCAGGAATACACTGATGATTGCGATAACCGTACGAGTCTCGCGTGTCTGCCAATTCCACCACACCCCCACTGAGAAATCTACATTGTTGCCTTTGGAATTGTTCCCATATCAATAAGAGACCCAACGAAGATACATAACTTTCCAAGTATCTTCAAGTGGTCGACTGGGAACAGCAGAGCAAGTTCGCTATTTGACAGACCATTCCCATCAACAAGATGAAGTTCCATGCCTTTGTCTCCAATCAATTCCACAATCGAATCATTTTTATCTACTCCGATTGTTATAATTTCCCCGTGGATCTTTCTATGTATTTCAGTGCCTACTGCTTTCATTTGCTCCTCAGAAAGCTGGTACTTGAATCTCCATGGCCCTGCCTCGTTCATACTTATCACCTCTTGTTTCTTTTAAACAACCCTGCCCAATCTCAATCCGTTGATTCTGGATGAACATATATATTAAAAATGGAGCCGAGGGTAGGATTCGAACCTACGATGCGGCGTAAAGCCATCCGGATTACAAGTCCGGTGCAATCGACCAACTATGCGACCCCGGCTTTTTAATATGTCTTACATTAAATGTCTTCGAATACAATTCCTTTACTTAGGAAGTGTTTCATAATTACATCTGTACTTCTTCCGTTTGAAAACAGTAGTGCTATATTTCTCATCTTATCCATTACCTCGTAAGCACCATAGGCACCAAGAAGAATTTTACTAATGTAATAAATGCCTCTCATATTTTTTACATGTGGAGCATATTGTGGATGTAGGCCGCGCTCAATAGCATCGTCTTCTATTCTTCTTATAACAGATCCATATATCTCAAATAATTCTATATAACTCTTACATCTTGTATTCAACCAGTAATTATTAGTTGCACCTACTATATCTTTAAAAGTATATCCAGTGTATGTATTATATGTATTACCGGGTACTGATTTCCATACATTTGTTTTACAAGCTTCAAAATTCTTAGTTTTAGCATACGTTTCGAGCGCATGTCTAAAAGCTAGATGGTTTATTAATAATGATATACTGGGTTTGAAGTATCTTACTGCTGTCGCATAAGCATTACAATTAGGAAAGATTGTATGAAAATGTCTATTTGCTGCTGCTTCGATTAGTGACCCACCGAATATACAATCGTGTATGAATAATTCAAATGCTGTAAATATTTCCCGATCTCTATCATCTGCAATGGTTGGGGCGTAAAGAATATCAGACATTTCCATTAGAGTATAGCTCCGGTTTCGTCAAGAACAGATCTGGGAACTTCACAAGATCTATGTTGACTAAGTTGTTTTGGTACGTCTCCAGAGAGATTATATACTTCCATTATCTTCTGCATACCAACAGACCTAATTCTTTTTACTTCTGAAATTAAATGAGCTTCATCGTTTACTCTAACTGGATAATCTTCCCAATCAAATGTATCACATACAATCATTAGAAATTGGTTATCACCTGATTCGTCTATCCAGCTTTGGATATCTTCTCTAGTTGTAGCCATAACTCTCCAATCTCCCTCTCTTTAAAAATGGCTCCGGGAGCAAGGTTCGAACTTGCGACCTGATGGTTAACAGCCACCCGCTCTACCAACTGAGCTACCCCGGATCTTTTTATTTGTCCTAAAAATTTTTAATATAAAAGAATTTTAAATTCTTTTAATATATTATTTAAATAAATTGTTTTGGAGGAGACCAGACTCGAACTGGCGACCTCTTGCTTTTTGCGAAGTAACCCTGTTCCTCATAACCCTTGAAGGGGAAAATATCGAATAGGGCATTTTTACGGGCATGCGCTCTACCAACTGAGCTACTCCTCCAAAACAAAAACATTAAGTTCCTCTAGATGGGAACCTCTTCGTCTATTGAGTCTTTATCTTCCGCCATGATTTCACTAAGGATCTCAGTATCGCTAGGAGGATTAGTACTCGTTACTAGGACTTCATTGGCATCATCTGCCATCAACTCTGCTAGTAATTCACTATCTTCAGGTTCAATGTATAAAGTATGTGCAACCGATCCATCAACTTTTCTCAACTCTATTGAAATTTTTCCAGAATCTCTTTGGTCTACTTGATGTAGAAATCTACCAGCCATCGCTAATTCGATAAGTGATTCGTTATCACTATCATCTGATTCTAATTTTCTAACCAAAGTAGCCTGTAATTTTTTGTTAAATTTTTCTAAATCTGCGGTCATTAATTTTGCCGGTCTACCTCTAGGCATTCCACTTTCTCCTCATTAGTTTCTTTTATTTTACATTTTATACAATTCACAAATCCTTCGCGAATTGGTAATCCACAACCAATACAATACTGCATTAATCTCCTTTATGAAAGAATGAACATAAACAATATAACACCAGCGACAATTGCCCCGAGTGCTAATATTCCAAGGATGGCAACAACAATTATCAATTCTATTAATGTAAATCCTTTTTTCTTCTGGACAGGATGTATATCCATCTTTCCTCCTAAATTATAAGCCCTGCGTTTTCAGAGATCAGTCGGTGTAACTGATCCCTTAGAAAATCCATTCGAACTTTTTTATCCCTCTTGGGATGCATTTCAGAAGGAAGAAATATTCTTAAATCGTCATCAGTCTTATTATCAATATATCCTAACTCAATAGCATTCCATATTCTGTCGTGCCATGTCTTTAATAAAATTAATTGTTGTCGTTTATAACTCCGGTCATATGTTCTAACGAACGTCAATGTATTAATTAATGTCTCAAGGAGCCTATAGGCTTTGCCAGTGGAACAAGTACCAGAGATATAGTAATCCACTACGAATTTTTCCCCCAATGGATAAACATGATCACTTCCCATGGTAAAGTATTCCATCTATCTATCTACCCCATCTCCAGAATTTCCACCATCTTTTCCTTGGTTTTGGTTCTGGAACTGGTTCCGGATCCGGTTCAGGATCGGGTTCTGGTTCAACTACTTCAACAGCAACCGCGACTGTAACAGTAGGATTACTCTTATCTAAAGTAAGCGGAACCTCTACGTCTTCTACCAATATTTTATAATTGCCACGGAACCCATTAAATATTACTTTACCTTCACTATTAGATTCAACTGTTAATTTAGTATACCATTCATTTGTAATAAGATTTTTCAATCTATCGAATGCTGGCTTCGATGTACCATTCGTTCTGAATAATCCAATCGTAGGTTTCCAAGGATCTCCATCTGGAATGCTCCACCAGGTAATAACTTCTACTGAGGGTATTGAGAAATACAATCTATATAATTTCTCTGCATAGTCTGCTTGATTGGTTTCATTCCAAATTCCACCAGCGGACTGAACAGATACTTCACTAATGTGAATAGGTTTTCCAAGATCATTAAATTCTTCTATCTTTGATTTTATATAATTAATATCATATTCTTTATCGTCTGGAATATGAGACTGAATTCCTACATAGTCATAGTCAAATTGGCTTCCAACACCTTTCAGTATAGTAGCAAGATTCAACCAACCACCAAGGATTCCATATTCATTAATTCCTATCTTCAAGTCATTGTATGGTAATGTTCTTATATAAGAATGAACAGATCCTATATCTATTCCAGGATTATTAATAGGTTCGTTCACCGTATCCCAGAACATAAAGTCATCTGCATATTCATTTAATAGTTTATTAATATGTTCTATTTGTGCTTCTGGCGTAGCGCCCCATGTTGGTTGTGCTATAGTATAAAGAATTGGATGTCCTTTCATAGGCCACCCTCTTGTCTTGCACCAATCTACCTGGATCTGAAGTGTTGGAAACTTATAGGTACCTTGTGGGCTTTCTAAGCTAGACCAATACAACCCGAGTGTAGCATTGTTGAAGACATCATCAACTTTATCCAGGAGTTCTGGTTTATAGAATACTCCTGGACCCATACCAAATAGGAACTCGTGACCGGTCTGTGTGACTTCTACACTCACGCCGGGCGCAGCATTACCACTCAAATCTGTTACCTCGATGGTAGCAGATGATTTTCTATGTGAGTAATCATATGATTGTGCTGCAGCAGTTAAACTGATTACCATGAACGAAACTAATACCAACGACATAATCTTCTTAAACATTCTTTCTCCTTTTTTTCAAAATCTAAATCCCTTCTATATACATACATTTTACAGACGAATTAAAAAAGTTGCTGAGACGTTGAACAGCAATGAGCTAGGAATTGGTCTCGTCTACACCTTTTATTGGTACCAGTTAAGTTCCGCTCTTCAAGAATCATGCGGGCTGGTTTGTGAGCATCGGTGATACGGATGACCAGTGGAGGTATATTCCTTTGACCAAGGAGGTTTTCAACGTCTCAGCGGACTCGTCATCATCCAGTAATCCTAGAGGACACTGAACAATGAGTCGTCAAAACCTACGAACTCTCCCTCTCCGAGAGTTACAGCGGTACCATTTGCTTCTGCAATAACAGATCTACAGGCACTTGCAAGTTTAGAAAAGCTTAATGAATTATTTCTACATGCCACGATTGAGATTCTCCGTTTGGCTACCATGTCGTCTACCTTCCTGGTCTCGGCACCGCCTCCCCCAAATCGTTCTCCAAACATGCCTCTACCCTTAGAAGTAGACATGGAAGTTTTCCATAGTTTTTCAAATCTCCCCATATACCCAGCTATTTTTATGGCTGTTGCCAATGGCATAACAGAGCGATGTTGATTAGTATCTTTAATAATAACCTCAATACTAAGGTTATACTTTTGTTGTAATGTTTGTAATCTTACAATTGCTGATTCTGCCTCAACTATTTCTACAAATAAATCGCTTGGATCTGCTTCCTCGTCGCCTTCAAATCCAAAGATTGTTGTTGGGAACTGTTCACTCAATGCTTCTAATTTTAAATTCCAATACTTTAATGCTTCTCTTATGGTATAGCCAGTGACTTCCATATTTCCTCCAGGTTAGGGGTTTTATCCCACTGATCTCTCTCAGTATAAATAATCTTTCCGTCTTCCGATATCCAACACCAGTATCCAGTAGGTAGGATCGGTACTGGTTTCTCTGGTGTTAGTTCTGCCTTAGGTATAAGTTCCCAATGTCTTTCATTATTTACAAGAACGTATCGAGCATATCCTTCATCTCTTAAAAATGGTGGGCGGAGAAGGAATTGAACCTTCGACCTCGACATTATCAGTGTCGCGCTCTAACCAACTGAGCTATCCGCCCATGCTTCACTCACATGTAACTTCTACCGAATCGTCCCTTCCTGTGAAGGATCGCATCCGTATCCAGCGTAGTGATTACCTTCTTCTTGGGCTGGACTACTACATCTTCGACACCTACCCCATCTCCCTCAGCGATCCCCGAATGATCATGTGGTTCATCGTCGATAGGTTCTTCTTCCCGAAGCGGTTCTACGATTCCTCTTAATGCTGCCTTTGCGGCCAAAGGATATTTATTTTTTGCGAAAAAGGAATATGGGATATACGATCCATCTCTGGTGGGACAGACTCCCGTTTCGTTGGAGAAGCATACAATTTGAGTATCCTCAATTGCAACTTGATCGTCTGTTCCATCAAAGGGAACAACATTGATCTTACCAACTGTTTGGAATCCATCCACTTGTCCATGAATTATGACGCCTCGTTCAGCGTCGAAATATCGAACGAACGTTCCTACTTTAATTACCTGCACGATATCCTCCTTCGTTTGTTCTTCGAAAAAAATGGCACCCCAAGCAGGGCTCGAACCTGCGGCCTACGGCTTAGAGGGCCGTCGCTCTATCCAGCTGAGCTATTGGGGCTAATTGAATAACGAGGGGAGCGGGGTGAAAGTATGTTAATACTCCGTGTTTCACCCCGCTCCCTAGCGGAACCTGCGATCTCTTCGAAACAGCCACCATCCCCTGGAGCCATTCCGGGATCGCTGGACTATGGGTAACCTAGAAAGCCAACGCGAGCATGTCCTGAACTACTTCGCTCGCTTCCATTTCTTTGGCCAGGATCATCGCAAAGCGCTTCTGATTCTTATTAGCCAGAGCGACGACGTCCTTGTCTTTGGGCCAATGTGCCTGCAATTTGGCAATTCCTTGCCGTGCCTGCATCACTTCCTCCAGCTGCTTGCGCGTCGGTTCGGACAGTTTGCGGATTGCCTTGAGTATACTGCCAGGGAGCCCGCCCTCACCGATAGATGTCGGAGCAGAAGGTCTTCCACGTCCAGTGGATTTGATCCCATCCTTCTTCATTGCATTGACGTCCCAGGCAAATCGCCCCTTCTTTCCTGTACCTACGTTTCGTGCATACTTTTCCCGGAGCTCTGTCCTGGCGGCAAGACAAACATAAGTCATACCCAATGCCTCTGCTGCTTCGCGGGTTGATGCCGAGAATTTGTCCGTATTTCCCATAGTCCTCATCCTCTTCATTGTGTTGCGATTTCAGAAAGTGTAACACATACTAAAAAACTGTACTCATGTTTTAATATATATAGTCCATATCAATATGAAATCTGCGGACAAACTATTGCGGGAGTCGCCTTCCCCCCTCAATGGTGGCTCAGGATCGGTTTCTAACATGAGACCGGTCCATTTATTTTTCGAAGAATAAAAAGGACTTAATTCTCATAGAGAATTAAGAAGAATTCGGCTACCTCACTATTTAATATATTTAGTAGGAATCGAATTTCACTTCATATTTAGTATCACATATCGAATTTAATATATTATAGAAATAAAGAAGTAGACGCCCTCATATAATGAGGACAAAATTGTAAACAGCAAGAGCTGAGTTTTAACAATAATCAAAAATTTGGAGGATTTAATAATGTCAGTTTCTAATAGTTTCGCATCACTACACGGATTTCAAAATAGATTTACAAGAAAGTTTGGTACTACTAACAGTGCAGTAGAACCTTTTATCTCAGGTTATTTTTTCATCCATTTTTCATACCTACCTAAGCAATTGGCCAATAATGTATCCCACGCCGCAGGCCCAGATGGTATTGGTAAAGGTGACGATGGTCTTAAATCTATTGCTAGTACTCTACATTCAACTTGTTTATCAGTTACTATTCCTGGTGGAACAGTAAACACTACTGATATTGTTGGACTAGGTGGAGTAAAGTGGGCAGTCCCTACTAATGTAGAGTGGGATAATACTGTAACACTTAGGTTCCTAGAACTCTCTTCACTTCCGATTCATGCTATCTTCCATGGTTGGACAAGAATGATTAGAGATTACAGATCTGGAGTTACACCTCTAGACTCTGGTGGAAAAAAAGATGGGGATGGTGCATATATCAAGACAGAATATGCTGCAACAATGTATTACTGGGTTACTAAACCTGATGGTCATCTTGTAGAATATGCATCTTGTATGAGTGGTATGTTCCCGAAGAAAGATCCTACTGATTTACTTAGTTCTGATATTACAACTAATGATAAATTAGAAATAGATATAGACTTTAACTGTGATTACTTATGGCACGAAGATTGGGTATTAAGTAACGCTCAAGATCTATCTGATATATTCTATGGTAAAGCTTGGAATGGTGTCACCGATGGTGGTGAAATTGGTAAGGTATATGGCGAAGCCGAGTCAGGAGATTACGCACCATACACATCATAATTTAATTAATTTATTTATTACAATTATTAATGCTGGATCCTTGAGGATTTATTTCCTTGAGGATCCAGTTATATAATATTAACCCTTAAAATATATACGGACAAATTTTTGAAACATGAGGGGAATAAGATATTGTTATGTCTTGTTTAAGCTTATGTAATCAATGGAAGGAAACTTTTAAAATTTAGTGGTGCAAACTGCGCCAAGACAAAAGAAAAATAGGAGAGAGTGTAATATGAGTACCCCATTCAGAGGATTTAAATTTAAGTACCCAACATATTCTGTTGTAACCCCACAAACAGGAACGGCTTATGATGTTAGGAGCTTGAATGTTTCAGAGGTTTCAAAGCTGAAGAACTCAGCCACGACCCCAACGAAAGCTACAGAGTCAATTAATAAATGTATATTTGATGCATTAGAAAATAGTCCACCGGAAGTAAAGGACTATGATTCATTTAAAAAGCAAGTTACTGTAAGAGATAGAGACGCACTATTATATGGATTATATCATTCCACATTTGGAAACGAAACAGATTTTAATGTTACATGTAAACAGTGTGCTAATAAGCAAGACATTAAAGTAAATATTTCACAGATGTTTAATATGAATTCGTATCCTGGTAGTGACGGTTTACAGGAAAGTTATAAACTTTCTCAATCAAATGATGTTGAACCAGATGATGTAATGGAAGAAGCCATTAAACAGAAGAATGCTGGAAAGGAAACTACACAACCGCTCGATCTTCCCGAACCTCCTGTAGAGCCTTCTAAGCCTCTTACGCTATCTCAACCACCTGGTTTGCCTGAATCTAACATCGATGTCACTCCTGGGTCACTCAGGGGTCTTCAGGAGGCACCAGAAGTATCTGAAGAGCCAGTAGTTAGAAACCAGGAGCCTACTGAATTAGATCTCGCTAGAACTATGGATCTTGGTTCAGATATACTATTAAAGAAAGTTCAGTTTGAACTACCAGTATCCAATGTAGTTGTTACGCTAAGACAACCAACTCTACATGATGAAGAACAAATGATGAGTAGTGTTCCTTTTTCTCAGAGAGCACAGATTGATATCATTTATGAAACATTAATCATTGAAAGATTTGATCAATATGCTCCAGGTCAAACTATCCCTATGATCAGTGTTACTGAAAGACAAGAAATTATAATGGCGTATAGAAGTCTCCCACCTAGAGATCAGATTAAACTCATTGAAAAATTCAGAGATGAGTTTGGTCAGTATGGTATTGACCTTAAGGCTGTTTGGAACTGCACACAGTGTGGTTCAGAAAACGATCTGGGAGTGGAAATATCAAGTCAATTTTTTCGAATGGTCGCACTCGTCTAATCAAGAAGAATCTGAAAGATTTCAAAAGAATTTAGAAGAAAATATTAGATCTATGATGGAGCTTATGAAGCAAGATTATACTGATATAATGATTATGCCATATAAATTCTTTATTGATACCATTAAATGGAAATTTGACCTAGAAGAAGAGAAGCGTAAGAAGATGGAAGAGTCCACACGCCGAAAGAAATAGAAGGAAATAGAGGGTATTTTTACCCTCTATTTTTTTATTAATCATTTCCCTAAAAAATTACGGACAAATTTTAAAGTAGTTACATTATGATGAGGTAAGTTCATATGAAAGAAGCATCTACAGAAATATACGGAGTCAAGTAAATGAAGAAACATTCTCAGGAATATATAGAAAAGTATTTTAAAGATAATGATTGTAAATTACTATCTTTTTATAAGAATGCTAAAACTAAGATGAAATATAAATGTTCTTGTGGTAATATATCATATATAAATTTTGATAAATTTAGGCAAGGATGCAGATGTATGAAATGTTCCGGAACTCCTAAATATTCACAAAAGTATGTATCTCAATATTTTAGAGATAATAACTGCGAGTTATTAGGAATATATAAAAAATCTCACGATCCTGTTAAATATATATGTAAATGTGGAAACATATCTAAAATATCTTTTTCGAATTTTAAAAATGGAAAAAGATGTATGAAGTGTGCAAATAAATATAGATCAATAATAAAGTCAGGTCGAAAAAATCATAATTGGATTATTGATAGAGAGTATATAAAATTAAAAGAAAGAGTAAGAAGTTTATCAAAATCGTTAATAAGACATAGTTTAAAATCTACAGGTCAGTTAAAAAATACTAAAACATATAAATTACTTGGATATTCTGGAGAAGATCTTTTAAACCATTTAAGGAAAGATCCTTTGTTTGACGCTTGGAAAGAGGATTCGTATCATTATCACGTTGATCATATTATTCCAGTAAAAGCATTTGTTGAAAATGGAATTACCGATCCTAAAGTTATTAATTCATTAGATAATTTACAACTATTATCAGCTAAGGAAAATCTAAGCAAACAGGGAAAATATAATTCAACTCAGTTTAAAAATTACGTTGAGGAAAAAGTATAAATGAATAATATAACTACAAGTGATTTTTTAAAAATAATACCTGGTCGCAGAGATGGACCTATAGATGTCCACTCTACTATTACAAAGACAGGTGATTTTAGGGAGCTATCTGGGGTAGATGTAGTGGTGCAGGGAATAAAGAATACTCTATTAACTGCTAGAAGGACGTACCCATTTGATCCAGAATTTGGATCCGATTTATATAAATTAATATTCGAACCATCTGATACTGAGACAAACATGAGAGCAAGGATGGAGATAGATGATGCTATTGCATATTATAAACACCTTGCCACTATAACATACTCAGTTAAATACTTCAGTAATAAGAAAGGCTTCCGAGTTAATTTTTTAATATCATATAAGGGTGAGTCTAAACGAGTTTCTATTGATGTAGACGAGACTCTACTTACTACAATGGAGAAATAAAATGTCTACAGTACAACCTTGGTTAAGAAGATATAATTATATAAGTGATTACTTTGAAACAGCTTATGAACATTATATAAAAGAATACCCAGCGTTTCCAGTAACATATTATGCTACAGATCACGATGAAACTGTATGGGAGAATGAAAATTTATTAGGTGGTTCATATGAGAAGCTAGGAGTGGGCGAACTATCTGGACAACAGTGGATAAAAATATCATTGTTACCTGTATTTGGATTAGAACAAGTTCAACCAACAGGAGACTCTGAGGAAAAAGGATTAAGATTCGGAGCATCTATTAGTACACAATTAGCAATCCCTTCTGTATATGGATTAAAACCAGCAGAAGGGGACTTCGTAGATATTAGTTTTGGAATAAAAACTGAGTCAGTAAATGAAAGATTGATGGTTGTTACTAATGTTAACTTGGCACACTTCGGAGATTTTTATAATATATATCAGTGTCAATTAAAAGGTGCTCCGCACGCAGTGAGGGATTTAGAACTACAAGTGTCTACACATTGGAAATTTCTAGAGTTTACTAAGACTATTTTGCCGTTAGAGAATGCTAATTTCTTATTAAGATTACAAGAGAGATCAGCTTCTATGTCTACACGACTTAATAGTTTATTTGATAACACATCTGGATTTTATTTTATAGAGGATTAAAACATGAACAATTTATCAGAAAGCTTTCTTATTTTTTTAGAGTCAGAGAGAATTGATACGAATGACTTCGATTCTTTTTTAGAACATCTCAATTATGAACAGCTAGATAGTTTAGAAAAAAGATTAGAAGAACAATATATTAATCTACATAGGGATGAAATGTTAGATGAAGGGAAGGCGAATCTAGCTAAAGATATGTCTAGAGGATTAAAGGTAATATGGAATAGGATATCTATAGCTATAAGAAATTTAATTAAGAGAAGAAAGATCATAGCTGCAAAGATTAAAAGAACTGAGATGAGTAATTTGAGAACGACATTAAAAGCAAAAGACAAAGAGCTAGCAGCTTTATTAAAATCAAAAAGATCAATGCTCCAAATAGTTAAAGAAAAAGGTAGGGCTCAGATAGAAAAGGCCAAAGATGCTGTCGTGACACGCGTGGCGAAGCACGCTCCAGATTTTTCTAAGAGTGGATAAATAATATGGGTAAATGCCTAGGTTACTATAAGATAAAAGAAGAATTTGAAAAAAGAGGTGGTGTATTATTAGAAGAATATTCCGATAGTATTACATCAAGATCTAAAGTAAAATATATTTGCCCATGTGGGAACGAATCTATTATACAAGTAAGCTCATTTATACATAACGAAAAAAGATGTAAAAAATGTCATTATAGAAACGTAGGGTCGAAGCTGAGATTGTCTCAAGAAGAGGTGGAGAATACGTTTATAGATAGTGGTTGTGAATTGTTAGACATATATGACGGTAACAATGCAAAAACATTAAGATACCGTTGTTCATGTGGAAATATATCTAAAACACAACTTAAATCATTTAAGGCTGGTCGGAGATGTATGAATTGTTCAGGGAATGTTAAATATACACAGGAAGAAGTGTTTAAATTGTTTGAAGAAAGAGGATTTAAATTAATTGGGAAATATGTACGATATAATGATTCTGTAGATTCATTATGTTCATGTGGAAATCCTACTAAAATATCACTTAGTAGTTTATTAAATGGTGTTAAATGTAGAAGGTGTAAAATAGAGGCATTGTCTGGATCAAATTCATATATGTGGAATCCAGATAGGAAAAAAATAAGAATAGTTCTAGAACTACAAAGTTTAAGTAATAGTTATAAGAGAAAACTCAGAAAAAAGAATAATATTAATAATCCAAATATTCATGTTGATCATATTTTTCCTATAAAGGCATTTACAGATAATAATATTTATGATTTAAAATTAATAAATCATGAAAGCAATTTACAATTTCTTCCAGCTAAAGAAAATTTGAGGAAGAATGCAAAATATAATAAAGAAGAATTTAAAAAATTCTTAGAGGGATTGGAGGTACAAACCTGTGTTTAACGATAGAAATATTCAAATTTACTCGAGCAGAGATAGAATTAGAGAACAGTTATTAGAATACAGTAGAGATTATCTCGAACTAGAAAACTTAGATTTTTCTAAGGCATCTTATTTATCATATATTATTAACATGCTTTCTATTCTTACAACTAACTTAATGTATTATAATACAAGTGTATATAGAGAATTCTTTTTAACGAGAGCAATTCAAAAAGAATCTGTATTGAACTTGGCAACAATGCTAGGATATAATCCTACATCTGATGCTCCACCCCTTCCTGCAGAAGTTCCCATAATGATGGAAGTACCTATTGTATTTACACAACCCGTAACCCAGTTAGTCTTTCATGGACTAAGAAAAGACATAGAAGATCCAGAACCATTTAAATTCTATGCTGGTCTTGAAACAGTATTTACTACAAAAAATTCAGTGACTGCTACAATATATTCTGAATTACAAACAGCTATAGTTACTGAGAGTCTTGAGAGTGGCGGGACAAAAATAATCCCATCTAATATTAGAGATGGTAAACTTATTTTTCTTATCAATACAATTCAAATAGAAGAGATAGATCCTGTTGAGGAGTTTACTATCCCAACATTAAAACCATATGAGTTCCTTACACACGAAATTAAATTTGGTAAACCTGGACAATTACATCGTGTAAGATTGGTAACGGAAGAGAAGCAGACCACTGCGACTGATGCTAATAAAATTAGATATACATGGGGAGGACCAGATGACCCAGATTCTCCTATAAAAGGAAACTCTTTATTTATGATCCCAAATAATTATAGAGGGTTTGTATATAGGATGACAAACACGAATCAAAATTCGGGGTTAAAATTATTCTTTGGTAATGGTATAATTGGAGTTCAACCGACTTCAGGATACCTTGCAAAAATATCATATTCATTGACACAGGGAGAATCAGGAAATGTAGTTGCTGGTTCTATCAAAACTGGAGATAGATTTGCTGTAGTAGATACAATTAATAATGCTCCAGTTACTAGGTACTTACAATATTCATGTATAAATACTATCCCTGCTATGGGGGGAAGAGATGAATTATCTATTGATGAAATAAGAGCGAACGCTATTGCAAGAGTATCATCAAACAAAAGACTAGTATCTAATCAAGACTATAAGAATGCTAAGAAAATAATAAGCGATCTACCTATCAATAATGTTATCCATGTCCTCAAGCGAAGTGACATTCAGTGTAATGAGATATCTCTTTTCACAGATCTTATCTTTGAGAAGGCCCTGGTTCCAACTAGAAATGAATCATTATCAATTGATACTACCAGCGCAGAAGCACTAGATGTATTTACTGGAGACGTGTTTAGTATTGGTGGAGAAGAATATGTAAGTATGTTTAATATAAGTATAGATATAGATCAAGAAACAGCCATATATAAATATTTACTTGATGATATTACAAAATCACTCGTTCTAGGAAGAAGTGATAATACAGAATCTATAATACAACCCGAGGGCGCTACTTTTACTTTAGATAAATCTGATTCAACTGATCCAAAGATAGAGGTTTATTTTAATTACTATCCATTGAAGAACATATACAGTCCTTATCAACATGATGCTACTGATATAGATGTATTAAGTCTTATAGATCTTACAACAATTAGATGTTTAGTTGTTCCTAGTTGGTCGGGCGAAGAATTATATATGACTTCACAATATTCACATAACGATTCCGAACCTGTGTTTAAATTTAAATACGTGTTCTCTTTATCAGATATACCAGAAGACAACGTACAGTTTTTCTTTTCTACTTATGAGGTTGTTGATGAAACACTTGTGACTCCTACTGATTTAATATCTAAGAAGTGGGTCCAGAATCCTACATATGGTACATGGGAACAATTCGGAAGTATAAATAAATCCGAAGCAACCATAACTATCCATAGCAATCTATCTGAGTTTATGTTAAGTAATGTAGATATAAGTGGAACAGAAGGGAATGAGAATGTAGTAATATATAATGTTCCTGTTATTAAAAAATTATACTATGACAACGTAGATCAAGATAACTTTGAGTTATTTGTATATCAAAAAATAATGACATTTGATGTTGCCAATTATAAGATGTTAACAGATTTTATAAATCTTAAATTTAGTAATACTACAGGTCAACTAGATAATATGTATCTCAATCCTCCAACAAGAGAACCAGTCATAGGAATAAATCCAGATACCCTTCCTATTGTTCCTGTGAATGGAGATAGATATGCTGTGAGTGAGGCACCAGATGTTAATCCATGGGGATATCCGACTAATACAGATGGAACATCTGATGGATTTATTGCAGAGTATGACTCTACTGCTAGTAGCGGATTTGGTGGATGGGTGTATGAAAGATTAATTGTTAATGATCAATTTAATTTAGTAGTTGATCAAGATTTAGGAAACCTCTCAGGAAATATAATTCAGAAATATATATTTAATGGAGAAACATTTGAAGATCCTTTACAGGAAATACCTATCCAACTTCATATAGTTATATGGATAGATAGATCTAAACCATATACTGATTACGCTGTAGTAGAAACTGTCAAAACAAATTTAGTTAATAAATTATATAATATATTTGGTTACGACACTGGACTATATATGTCTGATGTTACAAAGGTAGTACAAGAAGTAGAAGGCGTTGATCATTGTAAAGTATTAAAACCTTCACATGATATATTTTTTAAGTATGATCCGCTAAATGATTTTTCTCAGTCACAGCTACTCACATACACTCCTGAGCTAGTATATTTCGATAGGAATAGTATATTGATAGAGGTTAGATAATGGAAAATATGAGCAAGTTCGGTCTCAATATGAGCAATTCTGATGACAGTAAATTCTATAGACAGTTATCAAAGATAGTCGCTTTCGAAGTGTCTAACATATCTGGGCCATGTTACTTCCCAAAATTTATTAAATACTGGAGAGATCTACATAAGACAACAAACTTTGATGCTAAACAAATAAAAGAATTCAAAAAGTTTATGAGTCCTGAGTTTAAAAAGTTTGCTATATTTAATGATAGCTTTAATGTATTTCTTTACATTTGTATAATACATTATACTAACAAAAATAATAAGAACTTTGTAAATTTAATTTACAAGTTCCTAGCTGTAAAACAATACAGTCACTTGGTTCATAAATACTTTCCAGAGTTTTGTAGGAATGATTTATGGGAGTTAGCATTGAATCAAGTTTCCCCTCGTCATTTATTTAAGGTACATAAAGGTGTTCCTAATGCTGTTACATTTATATCTGATGCAGAATTTGCAAAGATATATCCTAAACTATTAAAGGCTACAACCGATAAACAAATATTTGATTTTGTATATGCATTAAGAAGTAGAATAGAACAATCGATGAGATCGTTTGCCAATCTTTATTATGAATTATATGAGTCTAATGTTAAAGGTATTACATCGTCTGATGGAGAAGAAGAAGGAGAGGTTATTGAAAGACTAGCAGATAAATTGAGTACTGTTATGTGTACATATGAGCAGATAGATAAGATAGCATTATTGAAGGCCATATCAATGAGTGGATTAAAAAAAGAGACTTGCGTCCCGTTAATATCTGAATTATCATCTGTTGCCTATAGAGATAAAATCAAATTTATTTTGATTTTGATTTGTAGAATAAGAAATCCAAAGGATGTTTGTTTAGAGAATAAGAGAAATTCTCTGGTTAGAAAAATAGAATCAAAAGTAAAGGTTGTTAACTACGAGGTGAGAAAAGAAATACTAAAGGTCCTCTATGAAACAGAAATGGGATATCAATTAAAGAAGTTAAATTCTTCTCAATTGAATATGTTCTTCTGTCATTATATTACTATGTTCATGAGGTCAAAAATATGTGTATAATTATTTAAGATAATTAACAAACGTACTTAGTTCCCCGGCTATTGTGTCAGATAAATTTGACACAGTAGCCTCAAATTTTCGTAGAAACGAATCGTTTATCGTTAGTTTCATAATATCTATTTTAGATTGAATCCGTTCTGGGGTGGGGGATGTAGAAATAATTAATTCTATTTCGGAGACACCTTCTAATATAACTGACTGGAATGTTGTAATTTTTTCAGACAGATCCGATACTTCTGATTGTACAGATCTATACATAGTTCCAAGAGGTGCTGTTAGATCTGCATTTTTTATGTTCTTCAATTTTTCTATATTTCCAGCATTAATATTATCTAACCCTCTGGGAATATCTGCTGGGAAACTAGTTATATTACTAATCTTTGGAATATGAGAAGATAGTATTTTTATATAAATGTCTATCGATTGTAAAAGATTATATACCATCCCAGTATATGAATGGACTCCTGTGTTTTCATTAACACTATAGATTCCTAACTCTTCTACTCCAAATATATTTGGTTCATTCCCATTGATTGAATTTGTCATATTGGATAGTAACCCTATCACTGTAGTAGAATTAACCCCGCCATCAATTTCTCTTTCCAACTCATCTATATATCCTAATATAGATATCATCAAACTTCTAAATCCAGAAAGCAGATCATGTAAATTTCCATACGTTACACTTTCACCTAGTGTCGATAGTCTTGATAGTTTTGATAACTTCCATAAGTTTCCTAGCTTACCAAGGTTAGATAAATTTATTAGATACCCTAGACTTTGTTTAAGTCTTAATGTTGATGCATCATTGAGAGTTGGAAATTCATATGCTGATAATGTTCCAAGTACTCCAAGAACCTCAAGATTTTCTAAATTTTTTAATGAGACTAAGTCAGCTAATTCATTTAGGTTTGATAGATCTCCAACGTTAACGTCAGTTCTATGTTTGCTAAGATCCCACAACTCATCTCCCATATCTCCAAGATCACCAAGGTAACCCAATGTTCCTAGATCAGCGAGTCTTTTTATATCAATATTATTCCCAAGATTATTTAATCTACTTAATTGTCCTAGCTCTCCAAGCTGTTCTAATTGACTTAGAGCAGATAGTTCTTCCAATCTGTAAAGATTATACATCTCACTTATCCCTGTAATATCTCCCAGCTTACCTAGCTCTCCAAGGGATGCTAATTCTCCAAGCTGTCCTAAACTAGATAGATCTTCTAGTTCAGAAAGGGCCTCTATATCTACATAATAATTTGCTGTCATTTTATTCCTTCCTATACGCTCTCGCCGTTCCAAAAGCTAACTTCATTTTTTGCAACCCCGAAGGATGCATTCGCAACAGTCATTGTATCTTTCATTGTACCTGCTATCTCTCCAGCTTCTTTAATAATTGATGTTGCTCCGCATATTGCTAGCATATCATCAGCATCCACCTTTCCAGCGCCAGTATAATATGTTGGTGATGTTGCGGACGCTGCTAAATCTGTAAAGAATATGGGTGGTAATGCAGGGGCAGCAGCGCCCGGAGCAATAGGTAATAAGTCTGCATAATTAGCATTGTCGAATGTAAACATCTCCGGCATTTGTTTATCAACCCAATCCATATCTGTTTCCATACCACCAAAGAATGATTCAACGTCTATAGATTTGCTTATACATTCATCTAAGTTATCCAATATACTAGAATCTAATCCAGCATTGCTTATTGGATCTTCTATAAGACTAGATAAGTCAGTTGTTATACCTCCACTTAAGGATGTAATGGTCGACATTAATCCTTCGGCATCGGCCAATCCAGATATATTAGAATTTAAAACCGCCGTTAATGGATTAGATCCACTTACTCCACTAAGAAGATTAGTAGCTTCTTGTAATTTACCTGATAGATCTCCATCTAGGCTACCAGTTAATGCGTCTAGACTAAATGCATCTGCACTAAGTCCTCCAGTAAGTCCACCTAATGCTCCACTTAATGTATCGCCAAATCCATTATCCAATATATCCATGTTACCCATTAACCCACCTAATGATCCGGTCAGCATATCTCCTACACCATCTCCCATAAGTGAACTAGTCAATCCATCTAAGCTATCCAACAACCCACCCAAGATATCAGTCAATCCTCCAGTTAGTCCTCCTAATCCACCAGTCACTAGAGATCCTAACCCACCACTGGCGACGCCAGCCACTCCTGTTACTGAATCTAGTCCACCCATAACCCCACCCATCGCGTTTCCAAGGCTTCCTGTTATACCACCACCCCCACTTAATATACTTGTAACTGGAGAGAATATACCATCAGTTACACCACCAAGATCTCCTAATCCCCCAAGCTGTCCTAGATCTCCTAGTCCTCCTAAATCTCCTAATCCTCCTAGGTCTCCCGCAGAGTTAAATAGATCTCCTATACTATCTGTCGCACTAAACATTCCACCGAGTGCTTCATTCTGTCCTAGGAATGATCCATTGTTTAAAGATAATTGTTTACCTAAGTCGAGGTCATCTACATTCAATCTTAATGGGGATTCTAATCCTCTTGTGTCTAATCCTGAAGCCCCCACAGGTGCGAGTGGAATCAAATCATCCATTAAATTGATACCTTTATTTGTAGAACTACTGCTACCATTCGGACGTTTTATATCTGGTGGAGTAGTACTCTTTCTTAAAGTATCTATATATTTTGCAAAGGTTGGTCTCAACGGATCAATAGTGTCTCCTTCTTGCATAGACATTATTACACTATATACTTCTTGAAATGTTACTTTTAGATCTACACTTCCTGCTCTTTGATCAAAAGAAATATCATTACTTTCCCCACCTTTAATAACATCTATTCCAGATATGTATCCTGCATCTATATGAAACAATCCAGGACAAGTTACTTTACACATTAAAGGATAACTGTATGTAAAGTTTGAAGATGATGTTGGTACAACCATTGCTAGTAGTCTAGCAACAGGAATAACTATATTATCCTCATGGGCAGTCATATCATTCGGATAGGGATTATATAATCTTACGGTAACAGAATAAGATGGAGTATAAGATACACCTTTCCATATTTTTGGAAAGTCTACCTTGTCTCCCTCAAGAATATTACCTAGTCCTTCCTTTAGTTCATTTAACCCACCACTAGCCATGTTCATAATCCCGCCAGCTGCACCTAATCCAAACTTACTTAAAGCACCCATCACTCCTTTTCCATCTTCTCCAATTTGAGACAATGCATTCCCTGATTCTTTTTCACCAGTTACAAATCGTAACTCCTGAAGTTTTTGAGAAGCCATATTACCCATACTCTCAAAAGAAGATTCTCCAAAGTCTACACTGAATGATTCTGATATAGATACGTCATTTAAAAATGCAACTTGTATAGGTATCTTAACCCCGGCACCTTCTATCCCGCACTTAGTTAATATCTTTTTATAATCCGCACCCGCATCTTTTAATCCGTATAATGTAGCGCCTGCTTGTGCTCCACTAGACTTCGAAAATACAGGAAGCATGGGATGAATATCTAAGACAGGCATAGTATTTAATACCATACCCTCCATTAATCCAGATATATCAGGAGTCGATCCTCCTCCTCCAGTATTAGGACCAACATTATATGAGGCCTGAGGAGGGAGTCCGATAATCCCTGCCGCACTCTCTTTGCTAGTATTTTCTATTAGTTGGTTCTGTCCAGAGCCTGCCGATTCTGGTACATTCATTGCAGGAGACAATCCCGGTCCTTTATCTGCACCTGTAATTCCCTCAAACGATCCAGAATTTATATCATAATCACCTATTGGCATTCTGTTATCTCCTATAAGTTACCTGTTAATATTGCATGTAGATCAGGATCTGCACCTTCATCAAACTTATCACTATTTCCACCACCACCCGCTAAACTACTAGCCATAGAATTAATAGATGATACCATATTATTTATTACTATTAATCCTTGCTCTTGACTTTTCTTCATTGTTTCTCCTACACCAGCCATGCCTTTCTCAACTGCATTTCCGGTTCCTTGATCTCTTGCTAAATCATAGCTCACACTATTATCTACTAGGGCTGATCTATCTCTAGTAGGTATTGATTGGTTTATACTAGCACTTGGAGGATCTTCTATTCCACCTACTGCTGCATTTTCTGGGAATGTTAGGAACTGTCCTGGGTCTCTGTTTGTAAGACCAGTCATTGCAAATCCAGATTTACTTAAGAAATTTTCTGGATCATATTTAACTCCGTCTTTTGATATCTCATAGTGTAAGTGAGATGGGTATGAATTTGGTCCACTTGGTCCACGACCGCCTGCCATTCCTATAACTTGCCCGGTAGATATCTGCTGGCCTGGTCCGACATTTATACTAGACATATGAAGGTATCTAGTTTTTAATCCGCCTCCATGATCTATAACCACACCGCCATATTTTCCACCAGCATCTACTACTACTCCACCCATAGAAGCATAAATAGGATCGCCTGTCTTAGCTCTAATGTCTACAGCTTTATGATAACTACTTCCACCTCTAACAGATCTAGGACCCCATGGAGAAGTAATATATTTATGATCTGATGGAAATGCAATACCATTTGATATAGAAGCTGCACCTATTGATGCTGTCTTATTATTAACTTCTGCATCGCCGCCAGCAGGAGCATTGTCTTGCATAAAGGAATCAGATATACTTCTCTTTTGCTCATCAAAGTAATCGCTTCCTGGAGTCATACCAATGGCCCCACCAGTAGCTTCATCTAACAATCCAGTAGCGCCACCAGCTACCTTACCAAGAGCACCACCAATTGCCCCGCCTGCTTTTTTACCAAAGCCGCCACCAATTGCTCCACCTACTGATCTTCCAGCCTTTGCTCCAGCCTGCTGTCCTCGTTGAGCTGATCCCGCCACATTACTAATTGAACTAGAGACAGCATTGGATATCTTATCAGCCATTGTATCTGTATCTGATGGTCTATTAACCCAATCAAATACAGCTTTAGTTAACCCTTCGTCTACTTTTTCCCAGTTATTAATAGCCCAACCAAGAGGAGTAGTTGCTATAACTTTCTTCATCATATCGTCTTCACTTAAGTCCATAGACTTAGATAGGGATTTAGATTTCATCCAATCTTTATTATCTGGGTGAGAGAAATCTCCGATGGCAGCCTGTTGCTTTTCAGTTAAGACTGCTTCTCCTGCTTTTAATATAGCAGGAACATCTTTTCCAGGTTGTCCTTCTACGATTCCACCTGAGTGGAATTTTGGTGGGGCTGCACCCATTTTATTATCTTCTCTTTCCTTCAGCAGCTTCGTATTTTTTAATCTCATTTCCAACTGTCTTACTTTGTCTGGGTTCCCTTCTTTTTTTGCAGCTTCAAGTAGTTCAGATATATTTTTTATTTTTTCTTCGGGTGACATACTACCGTAATCAATACCCTGACCCATTCCCTCTAACGCTCGTTTTCTTTCTTTCTCTTTAATTTCTCTTTCGAGTTGTTTGAGTCTTTTCTCTTTTCCTTCATCTGTTTTCAACTCTGCTAATTTTGATTTTCTTTGTTGGTATACAGAGCTCTCTCTCCAACCAGTAAATACTGAGGAATTTGAGGAATCCATTTCTGTCTTTGTATTTCTTAATTCTTGCCTATAAAGGCGACCAGCTTCTTCTTTTCTTTTTCCTTGAGATTCTTCAGACTCTATTGCTTCGGCGGCCTTAGAATCTAGGCGTTCAAGTTTTCCTTTTTCTTTTCCAGCCATCACCCCACCCATGGATCTAACCGCTTTTTGATTCTGTGTAAGTCTCTTCTCGCTTTCACTTGCTGCCTTTAATTCTTTAGCAGTCTTTGCTGCAGACATAGCTAACATAATCATAGGTCCTGCTGCTGCACCTGCTGCTGCACCTATTCCAGCACCTGCTGGACCACCCATCATGAAACCTAAAATAGTACCGACTAATGCTCCGGTTGCCATTGCTGAGGTAGAATTCATAGCACCAGATGCAAATCCACCCTTAGCCATGTCTTTATCGTCACCGCCAAATACACCTATCATTTTTTTAATAGTCCATACAGCACCGCCAGCGATAGCTCCAACTGCTAGTCCAAGAGCAGCACCAAGTCCGAGACCTATAGGTAATCCAATTGGACCACCCATTGCAGTTCCAACTATTCCACCAAGTATTGCTCCGGCTGCTGCACCCATACCAGCACCACTACCTATCTCTCTCGGAAGTCCTAATTTTTCTGCCATGTTTCCAAAGAACCCACCTGAAATTCCTACGACTGTACCTACTGCACCACCAATGGCAGCACCAGCAGCTATACCAAATGGGATTCCTGCAAGCGTAGGAGCAGCAAGCATACCACCTAGGATACCACCGAGTACTGCTCCAGTTCCAGCCATTGCTGGGACCTCTGGTCCAAATGCATCTGCTAATTTTGGTATAGCGAATCCTGTTATAGCTCCACCTAAAGCTGCACCAATACCAACACCCCATATGGTACCAAGTACTGGTACGGCTGATCCTAGGAATCCACCAAGGACAGCACCAACAGCTGCACCAACACCTAGGCTTACTCCACCCATTATAGGATGTTCACCTAATACTTCAGATAATGGTTTAACTACAAATCCTCCAAGAAGGCCACCTAATGCTGTACCTACTGCAAACCCAGCAACAGAACCAACAGGTCCTCCTGCCATTCCAATAATACCACCGAGGATTCCACCTATCATTCCTCCACCACCAGCAAACATTGCTGTCTTAACATCTCCGGTTATTGCTCCAGCAATTATCATCGGAATAAGTCCAGCTAATAATTTGGGACCTATGCCTCCTAGCATGCCGCCAAATACTCCGCCGCCCATTCCACCGCCTCCACCTTTCTCATCTTTCTTCTCTCTCTTCTTTTTAATCCTATCCCATATTCCACGGTACCTACTTTGTTCTTGCGCTTCGTCACTTCCTTCTTCTTTACCACTGAAGTGTGCAGCCATCGCACTTGTATTACGTTTTATTCCTACTAGGTGTCTAATTATTGCACCTGGCCATCTAGCTTTAATGGGTTCGCCCATTGAGTCCACACCAATAACTTCGTTACCTAACAATTTATCTTTAAGTTTGGTTACACCTTTCTTCATTGCTTCCCAAGGTTTCTTAAGAAAATTAGAAATGAATTTAAATGGTGCAGTTATTACTGCTTTGAATCCTCTCCACCCGACTTTAATTGTTTCTCCTACTGCTTGAACAGCATAACCTAATGCTTTGAATCCAGTATTAAGCGCTGATCCAATCGCCTTTGACGTTGCATGTATGGTTGCTCTTACAGCTTCTAGTCCAAGATTAATAGCTTTCATTGGGAACTTAAGTGCTTCGCCTACTGCTGCACCAATGTGCCCGGCTATGCCTCGGAATCCTGCAGCTATACCAGCTGTAACTTTGAGAGGAATACTTACTATCGCACCTATGATTCCATGACTCTTACGACCCTTACCAGAATAAATATTAGTTGTTTCTTCAATCAACCGTCCAAGTAAACCAGTATGTACTTCTAGTTCTGCCTGCATATGTTCTAATATAGTTGTAACAGGTGAAAACATTTCTTTATTGTTTTGACCATCTAAAGATAGAACTCCTTCTCCTGCATGTCCAACCATATCCACAGGAGCACCGGCTGGTTGACCTTCTCCTATCACCCCACCTTTAGCATGGGACTCAATTGGTTTCTGGGGCTTAATCGGTTTTTGATTCATCGCAGACACAGTAGCTTCATCTCTACCCATAACAGATACACCCCAGACATCTGAAAATCTATCATGAATATCATGAGAAACATTTATAATATTAGTCCAAGTATCTAATACATCTCCCATTACACTTTTAACAAATGATACTATGCTTAGATTTCCTCCAGAGGATTTACCTCTAGCATAGAATTCTACACCAGCCCACAGCTCTTTAATATTATCTTTTAGTCTAGCTACAAAATCGAAATATGGTTTCGCACCAGCCCAAGCAATGTTTCCAAGTCCTGCCCATATTCCTTTAAGATTTGGAAGGCCGAATCTCTGAATGTAAGCTTTTCCTTCCTTCTCTTTCTTAGCAGCCTTCTGCCATACAGCTTCTCTATACGCTACACCAGCAGTAGCAGCTCCATCTTTTGATCCAAACATTGCTCCGATCACACCCTCAAGTGAGTGGAAAGAAGACAGTGCCCAGTCAAACATTCTTTCTTCTATTGCTTCATATATATGTTGAAATGGATCAGACAAAATATTTTTGGCTAGCTTAACTCTCATGTCCTTCATTATTCTTTTCATTTTAGCTGGGACATAATATAGTTCCATCTGGGAATTCATTATTTCCATTAATCCAGATCCAACTTTAATGGTACCATCTATGAAGTCCTTTAAAAGAACTGGTATCTCTGTGAGCGGAGCCATAAGTTTCTTAAAACCTCCGGCTTCTTTATCGTTCCATATTTCCTTTACAGAATCTTTATACTTAGATAAAGAATCTCCAAAATTTTTGACAGCATTAAAAAATGTAGTACCTGCTTCACCAAATACCTTAGCAGCTTTTAAACCAGCATCAAATATGCCTTTCATTATTCCAAATATACCAGTGGGTTTTCCTTCTGCATCTGTATCTCCGAACAGAGCAGAGGTTACTGCTTGTGGTACTAACTTCTGATAAGCAAATATGAGTCTCTCACCTATAGATTTATTAGCAGGATCCAATTCTTTATTAATTGTTTCCATTAATTTACTATGACCAGAAGATATGGCGCTTACAACAAAGTCAAAGAATCTAGCAATAAATCCCTGCTTCTCTTGGAACCCTTTGAACTTACCTTCTTTCCATTCAGTATCATCCCAAAGAGAACCTAGTCCTTCTTTTAAACCCGTAGCCATTGCCACTATCCCATCTTTAATTCCTATAAGTAAACTTATTATTCCGCCTTGTGTATTTCCTTCTCCATCTATTTTCCCGAATATAGCATTAGATAGGAGAGATGGGATCTTCTTAATACTTTCCCACATACCTAGTAATGATTCCTTAATACTTTTTAAATTAACTAAGGCTCCAAAGAATGCTCCTATCTTTCCAAAGATTCCTTTAGCTCCACCGCCTCCTTCTTCGCCTTCCTTGTTTTTAGCTAGACCTTCATCTCTTATTTTAGACTTATCTTTAGCCTGTGCAACATTTGATTTTTCTTCTTGTGCAGTTTCCTGAGCAGATGATATCTTTTCTTTACCTTTCTCTCCAGCAATGATTAACTCTCCACCGTGTTCGCCAACAGTACCACCATCAGCAAACCTTTTTATATTTAAAAAGAACTCTAATTGCTTTTGAAGTATATCCCTTATGCCTATAAGTATACCTGCTTGACCCCCTTCAGCAATTTTGAAGTCGGCTTCTCGTCCATGTTCAATATATGAATCTACTAAGTCTCCAGCCATCTTTTGATACTCTTCACTCTTAATAAATTGTCCCATTATTTTATTAAGTTGAGAGTCTGGATCCTGTTTTTGTTTAATTAACTCTTGAGCTATTCTACTTTTAATAGCAGAACCAAGCCATTGACCAATAGATCTAGACTTAGGTCTTTTTAGATTACCTTCTATTCCAAATCCTTCTTGTATTAATCTAGACTGTTGATATACTAAACCATTAATTTCATCTGATGCAAATCTAGCATGCACATATATAAGAGATAGTACTTTATATATTGCTGGAATAACTCCTATAGATCTGGGGTTAGGTAATTCAGATCTATAACCCATACCAAAGAATGGAAGAGCATAACCAATAACAGATTTAATACCAAATATATTAGAGAACTGTTCTCCAAGGAACCCAGGCATCTCTGGGGATTTCGGTCCCTTGTCATCTTTCGATTCTCTTTCATTCTGAGTCCATAGTATTCTACTCTTACCTTGTCTAACTCCAGGCATTCTTCTGAGTTGAACTCCTTCATGCGCGGCGTGGGCAACAGCTACTTGTTTTATATCTTCCAGTCTTTTTACGACTGGATCATCCATTTCACTACCACCATCAATATCTTTTTCTTTTGTAGAGAGGATTATATTTGCACCCCTATTATCAGATTTTATTTCATAATCATCTTCTGGTCCTACTATTTCCCCACTAGATGCTAATCTAAATGATCCTTTTGCTGCATCTCTTTTTAAATCTTTGGCCCATTCATTGCCATCTCTTCCTTGCTTAGCACCAGGTATATTTTTTATCCACCCAACCATCTCACCCATCGTATTCTGTAGACCACCAAAACCAGCTAAGGTAATATCTTTAGATGCCCCGAGTATTTTTGATATTGTTCCAGAGCCACCTTCACCTTCATCTCCTTTCTTTCCAAATATAGAACTGAACCCAGTTCTTACCATTGCATTTGCATCCGCAGCTACAGGACCTCCCTTTCCACCTATCAGTCCAGCGCCCAGGAGACCTTTAAAATTATCTACTATATTATCTGTTTCTTGTCTAGCGGGATCAAGCACCTTATCTCTAGCTTCACCCATGACTCTCAGAGGAGCTCTGATTGGAGCAGTGGCTATACGTGCAGCCTTCTTTGTAGCAGCCACACCTGTCTTCGCACCATACTTAACACTTAAAAAACTAATAGCTTTAGTAGCACCAAAGACACCCTTCGCCAACTTCAGGGAAGATGATTCAAATCCTTTCATCACATAGTCTAATCTATCAGAGTGCTCTGCAGTCATGTCTCCAAATTCAGAAACAGAGTCTCCAATATCTGAAGATGCTTTAGCCATCTTTTCAGATGAATCATTTATTGTTTCAAAATTAGTAGTCATACTATCTACTGAAGTGAAGAGAGAATCTGTAGCCTCAGTGATAACTTTCAATCCCTCTTTGTTTGCATTTTTTACTTTACTTACTTCAGTGTCCATAGATTTAATCATGGACTTAGTAATTCTATCCTTAGCCATCTTACGTATCTCTTCCATCTGCTGGGTGCCTTGAATAATTCCTTTATTCATAGTTATAGCAGCTTTTCTAGATGCACGTTCGACTTCTGAAGAGCTTTGAGTAATGGTCTTACTTAGCCCACCGAGACTTTTTGCTAGTTCTTGTTTTTCTTTTTTGAAATCTTCTTCTGACATATCTTATCCTACAGTTTAAGATTATTAATCATAGTTATTGTAAATCTTGAAGGTTTAAATTCATTACATATTGCTACTATTTCTGATGGATAAATAGCTTCTTGACATGGAGTGGTTATTCTCCCATCCACACCGAGCGAATCATACGCTTTAAAATAGTGAGGCAATGTTCTTTTGGCACATATACGATACTTAGATTTTCCCATTACAAAATATGCATACGATCCTATCATATTTGTTGTTACTTCATCCGCTCTATCCTTACTTAAAAATGTAGTTAAAAAACTATTCAATATAGCTGCGTGGTTTTTTAAACTAAATACACTTTCCATACCATCAGATATAAGCGTTAATTCTATTGCAAACTCTCTAAGTCTTTTCTGATCTATTTTTTTATATTCATTGGGCAGCATAGATCTAAAAAATTCTTTATAGAATGGTGCAATATAAGGACCCAATGAATACTTTAAAAATAATTTGGTGTCTATGTTAGCAACAAAGTGAACGAGCTCATGTACTAATATTGGTGGTAGTTCTCTCATAGCCTTACCAAAAAATGTAACATTCTTATCTAATACTAATGCAATGTTCTTAGTATTGGATGCATAAAACCCTAGAGTAGTAGTACCTCTATTTTTATATAGAAGTTTTTTAAATAAAAAAGAAACTGTACTTGAGTCTAAGTATCCAGGTATGATTCTTTTCTTATCTATTCCCTCTGATATTTTAGCATTTATATCTTTTGTGATTTTTGATTTGCTGCACCAATCTTTAGTATTCTCTCCAATCTTTTCGTTGGAGTGTATCATCTGACTCCCAACTATCCCATATGGTTTTAACATAACAGGAGAGAGTTCTAAAAATTCATTAATATTTACCGGCTTGCTCATTATCTTGTCTCCAAAGGTCCATTACATTTACATGACCAGTAAGTTTGGTTCCTACATTTTCTTTAATGTATCTCTCTAATGACTTTTTAAATTGTTTAGGTTCTTGTTCTAATGAATCTAAATACAATGATCCATTCGTATTATTCATTTTTATTATATTGTCTATTGTATTCTCTAATGGCATAGTCTCTAGTTCGCTCTGGGTTACAGTGGATGTGTTTCCTAATTGTACTGAACAGTATTTTCTTACGTAACAACAGAAGCCCCATGATAATGCTAAGTCATCATTGAATCCTAAGTCAGCTTGAATCTTATCATTTTTATTTGTGAGTCCTAATAACTCCATGGCTAATCTCTCAGACTTAATTGTATTTGTATCTGTAGTTACATAATCAAATAAAGAATCTAAAATCAATGGTCTAGATTTACCATTAGTACTTAATCCATATACGAATTGTTTATTTTGTTCTTTCTTATGACTTCTACTGCTACTATGATTGGGTTTATTCTTACCTCTAAACTCACCGAAGATGTTAAACTTAGTTTGTGTATCGAATTGTAATTCATTTATTACAGTTAATCCAAACCCACCTGTATTTTCTACAACTATTATATTATGTGGTACCATTCTGGCTACCATCTTAACTACTTCGGAAAACATTTTAGGCTCTAGCTTTCCTTTATACTCCATAATCTGTTCACATGTTTCAAAGTCCATCACCTGGATACCAGAGAAGTCATCACCCGCAGAGGAAGCAGTGTCCACTCCTATGATATAAAATTTACCATGTTGTCTTTCACTAAATATAAAAAGTTCTCCACCCCATTTTAATTTCATTTCTTTTAATGGAGTTCTGTCTCCTTCCTGTAAAGCTTCCTGAGTATCTGCATCAAACAATGTACTATCTGTACCAATGAATTTGAGTTCTAACTCTTGAGCAATCTTTCTTTGATCATTATTTAATAGATTGCATTGTCGAACATACCAAAATGGATCATTTTTAAACAGTGGAATCTCAGACCAGTGGATCTCATGAGGAATAAATTGATTTTCTTTTCTCTTTGCCTTTTGATAGTTATTAAAATACCACTTACCTATACCCTCTGTTTTATTTGGAGTAGAAATAACTATGTTTCCATATGGAATTCCTGCTGCCTTTGCATCCTGCTGCGATCTATTTACTGACTGAGAAAGAGCTGTCCATGCATCGTCTATGTTTCTTAAGAAGGCTGCCTCATCTACAACTAACATAGTAATTGCTTTACCACGAAGAGTAGAAGCTGGGTTAGTGGTAGGTATAGTTGCTGCATATAGTGCTGAACCGTTTGTTAATACAAAATATTGTATCTGATCATTAGCATATTCTGGTTTAATCCAATCAGGAAGATGGAATAACATGTCCTTTACTTTTCTACAAAAGTCAGACGCCTCAGCATTATCTCTAGATACTAATCCAATTATACAGTTGTCAAAGAAAATACTTAGATATGCTATCATAGCTTGACAGATAGTACTCATACCAATCTGTCTGCTTTTTAATAGGATTAAATCATGATTTATTAAAAAATCCTTTACAATTCTTTTCTGTGGTTCATACAATTTAATGAATTGGGAGCCACCTGGAACAGGTATTTTAATACACTCTTCCATAAATTTAATAGGATCCTTTTTATATTTAATTATTAAATTAGCTTTTTCTACTGAGTTAGTTGTTACAACTGCCATAATCTCCTCTGCTCCAATCGTTTATAGTTTGTCCTCATTTTTCTTTATATTATCAAATTAAATAAAAAAAGAAATAAAAAATATACGGTACTGACCCTCATCGGGCCAGCACACAGATAAGGGTATTGATATGATTAAAGCCCTTTGGGCTATTTGAAGAGTATCTTTCAGTACGAGTAGCATCTTCTTGAATGATATAATACCATCCCATGCAAGCCCCTCGGCAGGGAGCTTTCCATCTGTCATGGAAGATGACTCTTCATCTCGTACCACAATACGACCACCACATCGAAATCTTGCCGAACACTTGTCTGCTTTCATGCAGAACCCCTTCCTGGAATGCCTCTTAAACATCCCTCAGTTGCACATCCATGTGAACTCTCGCCTTTAGGAGATCCATTTTCTAAAGGGCAACTTGAAGTTATAGAAGTGTTTCCGGATCGGATACTACTTAGAACTTCTATTTTTCCGTCTCTCCTTTCTCTGTCGTGATTTGTTCCGCTTACTCTTAGCAGCTCTTATGGAAAGAGGTACTTTAGGGCCAGATGTCTTCTGGAGGGCTTTGCCTCGAAGAAGTTTTCGCATCTTCTTCTGAGCCTTCAAAGCTCCAAGCAGATTGTCATCGACGTCTGCAGGATCTAATCCCGCTTCCCGAATTGCATTCCAAATACTACCACTCATGGCTCTCCTTTCGGGGTGCTTGAAATGATAGTGACAACGTGTGCTGTCACTATTTAATATATATAATCATTTCAAAAGTTACCCACTCTTTATTTTACCACTTAAAATCTTCTTCTATCCCCCACCTGTCTCTAGAACATTACCCCTGAAGCATTTATTCCTCACATGACAATCATACATTGTTCCAGAAGATCGTTCGAATACTGCGTATGAGGAGCTAACTATATATTTTCCTTTATATTCATCGTACTCTGCTACATGAGGTTCTATTAATATAGGAACCCCTATCTTAATTAGTTCACTAATATCCATATTTCTATGCAATTCAAATGTAAGGTATGTTAAATTAGATATACTTCTTGCTAGATCTGCTCTTGCAAATGTCTCAGTTGTTTCATATCCAGTATGATTTGTGTGTACTTGATATCTTTCTTTTACATCGTCATTATAATAGAAGTCTCCACCGGACGCGGACTGTACAGAATTGTCATTATACACATCATCCACAGTAAAATCTATATTATGAAATAATTTATCCATAGGTAGAGATACATATCTTTGTTTATATGCGTTCTTCATTACCTGTTTATTACCTTCGTATTTAGATACCATTGGATTATAAACATAAAAAACATTATTAGTAGGATCAGATTCCTCATATATTTTTGATTCATCTCCACCCTCAGTTAACAAATGGATTTTATATTTTTCTTCATCCTTTATCATATGACTAAGATCAGCAATAGTTAATACTATGTCTCCATCTAATACTGTACAAAATGAATTCATTGGTCCATTAAATATTCCAAAGTATTCATCTAGATATTTTATACTCTTAGATAGTGTCATAGGAGGTATAATTATTTGATAAATCTTTTCTGTATTTTTATTTTTATCTATTATATTTGGAGAAATATCTGTACAGTTATCTATTATATCCTGCAATGCTTCAATGGGAGTGAACTCTTTTGACTCATCTATAAGTCTATTTATTGTTGTATTCATTGCTTTAAATGCTTCTTTTATTACACATGTCAGCTTAACATGATTAGATTCTTGATGATCAGATTCTTGGTTCTGTCCCTTAGGTTCTATTGTAGATTTAATATCAACATTAATTAAATTAAATTCAAACATACCTTTCTCATCTTGATCTTCAGTAGTTAATTTAATTGATAATGTAATAGATTCTTGTCCATATATTTTCTCTAACACCATCTCTGCCGCATCTATTTCAAATTCAATAACTACAGCAGGATAAACAGACGCTATTGAACTAGCTAATTTAACCGATGTTACATTTAATGATAGGTCCATATCGCCTACATTAAAATTAATAACATAAAATGGTCTCTCGTTTCTTGGAATTGACATATTTAACCCCTATAGTTTAATTGGTTTATATAAAATTTGTCCTCAGAATAAATACAACCAAAAAAAGAAAGGGTGTTGCAGTGCACCCCCTCTTTTTTATTCCTCATCAGCATCAAGGTCTTCCTCAGACTGAACCTCTGGGAAGATTTCTTCAATCAATGTACCAGTTGCCACCGCGACACCGGCAGCGACTAGTTCACCAACACCGCCGAATTCATTACCAATCAATGAAGAAAGGAATACGTGCATAGAATTGGCAACTACCGTTTGGATGTCACCTTTTCTTACTAAAACGCCACAAACACTTCGAGCTGGAACTGTCGAGCCCTGCTGGAGACCCTCAACCTGCTTACGCAAAGCCGCATTTTCTCTGAGAACACGCTCAGATACCTGCGTATTTTTGGAATTTCTTAAACGGTTTATCCTTTCGTCCTGGATGGTTGGCAACAATACTCCTTTCTGAAAATGTGTTCTCACTATTTAATATGTATAGTATTATTTATTATCTTGTTTACCTAAATTAATTTTAATAACTGGAGCAGAGCCAGACTTTTCTAGACTCTGCTCCAGTTCAACGTCTGCACACATGTCTGATCCGTCATCGATGTTCACGGACAGTGAGTGCTTTTTATCTGCATCGAGCTCGTAACTAATTTTTGTAGTCTTTAACAACTCCGAGAAAAAACTTGCTATTTGATTCTTAGATTTTTTATTCTTACCCATTTGACCTTTCGTTTATATTCTAATAATTTGTGAAGTCGCTATCTGTTCCATTCATTACTGTAGCTGCTTCAACTTGTTCATCTGATAATTCTTCTTCTATTAATTTAATCATTTCATCTCGGTTTCTTAGCTTGTCACTATGGAACAGACAAGCCACGAGATTCTCTTCTATTCTTGTTTTCAATGCCATCACTAGCCACATTGTTTCAAAGCTCTCTCCGAGCTTCTCATTGGATGAGGAGTCAATGTCTCCATCATTATGAGAAAGCTCTTCAAGCATTGCTTCTGCGCTCATGGCTCTCAATTCATCTGATTCAAATCTGAAATAGAAGTCCAGTTTGTTACCGGTTTTGTCTTTAATAATGCCTACGAAATAGTGATACTGATGTTTAACCCAATTGACATTACTATCTTCTTTAGAAGTCTCGTCTTTTGCCTCGACCGTGAGCGTCGAGGTGGATTGACTTTGTTCTGCACTCATCTAGGAATACCTCTTCTTTGCTGTTTAGAACCCATATGGTTTCGTAATCATGGAACCATCTGTAATCTGTATGTATATGTTGTACATCAGAATAATAATCTGTCAGAAATAGTATTGTACTTACCCGTTCTTCCTGAACTATATTTTGAATTCTATCAAATGGTTCTCTGTGACTAGTGCCACCTCTACCTCTGAATGATTTGACATGCTCTGCGACACCAGCTTCTGTAAGATTACTAGTAATCATTAACTCATCTTGTATTGCGTGGTCATGTACAATCATATGAATCGCTTTATAATACTGAGCACTTCCTATTAATACTCCAGCAAATCTCTTCAGATCATTCTTACTGATAGATCCTGAACAGTCTACTGTTGCTATAAGATAGAAAGGATTTCGTTTATTTCTTTTACCTGGGACACGAGGATGCCGAATGTAAAAGTTCTTCTCTACCCAAGATCTGCTCTGGGCGTTTTGAACATTATACAATACAGCATCTTCAAGTACATCGTCCCAAGGAATCTCCACTTTAAATAAAGTGTCTAGAAATTCTATCATTGATCCAGAAAGAGATCCTCTTGCTTCGGTAGGAGTAGCGTACCATAGGGTACGAGCATCTTGTGCTATATCTCCAAAGGCTTCTTCTGCCTTTTTCCGATACTCTTCATCTTCCATTTTGGAATCATATACCATTGTTTGTTCGTCACCAGTCTCTATATTTTTGACAGTAACTTTAATTTTACCAGTACTATTTCCTTCATTGTCTTTTAAGTCTTCCCAGGTGATTTCATATGTCGGATCAGAACAATCTCCAGTACCATAAACATTTGTTATTTTATCTGAGTCTTCTCCCTCTTTAGAATTCATACTTGCTTTCTTGCACATTATTTCATATAGTTCTTCAGGAATTATATCTGGAAACTCTCTGTGGATATCCTCAAAGAATATACATCCACCATGGGGTTCTTTAATATAATTTTTTCTATTGGCTATCTCCCTTACAAATCTATTCGTGACGTGATCGATTGCAAGGTTCCACATCATAGGGTGCCTGTTTCCACGCCGCCTAACATGTGAACAAATGATATGAATTATTTCATGGATAGTAATGAATATAATTTCTGATTTAGTTGTTTCATTATCTGCAAGAAATACTATACATTCGTGATCAGTATATCCAGCCGATGGTATTCCACCACTATTTGATTTATATTGTTCCTTATCTAAAACATGAAACGGAATTCCATAGGCTAGAGTGCCAAAGAATTCCGTGTCTTGTTTGTTGAGAAGAATGACAAGAGCGTCTTTTAATTCCTCTCCAAATCTTGATAATGATGGAGGTATCTCCTCTGTAGCCTCCTTGGGAACCTCGGGGGCTGGAGTTTTTTCTGACATAGAATTGGTCCCATCTATTTATCTGCGTTTAATAGAGCTACTGTTTGTCTCAAGTCATCAACCAGCTTAAGATCAAGGATGCCTGCTTTGATGATCTCTGTAAGGATCTCTGCACCAGAGTAAGCCTTAGCTCCTTTTATTTTATCGAACTCTTCAACTTTTGGTTTCTTTGCTATTGTTCTTAATGTTTTGACTGCAATCTCTCTTGAGTGAGTCTGAAGGTCATTCATAATACTAACAAATAGGTGAGCAGCTTCTTTCTTTCTTTTACCAGAAGTGAACCGATGATAGAACTCAGCACATATGGCAGAAGCGAATGCAAATCTATTAATGTTCTTTTCTGGAATGACATATTTACCAGTGTCGAATATTTTTGTAGCATTTACTTCTCGGTATATTCTGTAATACTCTATGAATTTTGCAGCGGCTTTCTTACTTACTGATCCCTCTAAGATAGCTTGAAGGTCGGCAATTGGAAGCCCAGTCTTCTTGGTTCTAGGATCTACTGCGTGGTACTTCTCATTATTTTCAGCCCAAGTTAACTGAATGAACGCATGGGTCCAAGATCTCGGAGAACCAAATTGATGTGAAGTGGCCTCTTCTTCATGGAACAATGTGAAATGATCCTTTGAACTGAAGAAGCTTATTCCAATATCATGAATTCCTTTTGGTGCTGCATAATTATCAATCCAATATTCTGGATCACTGAACACTCTGTAATTCACACATCTATTTCTTATGGCTGAAAGCTGAACTCTTGCTCCTGCAGCACTGGTTTCATTACCAGCTAAGATGAACTGAGCATTTTCAGGAATCTTATGACCATTGAGTGAATGATATGTAAACAATTCAAAACCAATTTGCTGAATCTCTTCTGGGCAGAGATGCCAGTCATCAAGAAGAACTACCGTGGGCTTTCCATTCTCTGAAACTTTTCTTATTTCACAGATCAATTGAGGTACTGACCATACGGTATGAAGATCTCCATTTTCCATATGAACTAGATCGGGAATTCCACCGAACTTCTCTACTCGTTCAAGGGCAGGAGAAGCTGAGATGAAATTGTATCCGCGTTCAAGAGCAAATTTATTGGTCATTTGAGTCTTCCCGCCACCGGGAGTACCTACTAGATACGGAATCGCACATTCGATTCCCTGCATCCTCATTTCAACACTATCCAATGCATACATAATTGCTCGTTGAATGGGCATATTTGTTCTTGATAGTTCGTCGTCTATTTTGCTACCTGATGCCATTTGGTACCTCTTGGGTGTCTACCCTATTTAGTTCCTTGCCTATACTGACAAGGAGTTCTCCAACCTTCTGTACATTCTCCATTGGGAGATTACCTTTATTCGATACGACTTCGGTGTTATCACCTTCATCAAACCCTTTGGATTTTTTATAGTATCGTAGTATATTTACTTTTGGTTTACTTCCGTCGTAGGTATATACTCTTATCAGTGCTCCTGATTCTGCTCCATCCCACGGATCGGGAACTCTAAATTCTTTAAGTACTTTTAATTTACCATCATCAAAACTAGTTTCATCAGCCATTATCTATTTCCTTATTGCAAGGATCTTTAAATACCAATCCCTACCTTCTATTGTAATATGTTCCATGTCTTCAACTGTCCAAAGCCCTTCACATTCTATATAATATCTAGCAAGTAAAGGTGTCCATGCTGATTGATGAGGATCTTCCTCATCGTTAAATATTTCTGTATCTACCCTAACAAAATCTCGTTGGAATTTATCCGCTTGATCGTCAAACGGATTCAACCGGCGAAGGGAATCAAATACTTTTTCAAAGTCTGGAACAACTATTTCTAACTCTGCTCTTGGTGCAGACATACCATATAATCCAAACAGGGTATACATCACTGCCATATAATCCAAATGTTCTAGTACTCTCTCAGCAACTATGTAATCATATGTCCCTTCTGGAACAGGACGCTCAGAATAATCTCGTATACTTTCAGCATACAATCTGATGTCAGTTGGTCTATTATCTCCAGAGAATGCTATGTTACTAGTTACATCAATTGAATCTTTATCTACTATATCAATTCCATCTCTTTCTTTGTAAGTGTATGCGTGGTTACACCAGTGTACCCAACGTTTCCCTGGTCCTATTATAAGGGATCTAGCCATGGTGATCCATTTTCTCCAACTCGTCGAGTTCGGCATCCATACAGCGTTTAATTGCTGCTCGCCTTCTCCTTCTACGCTTATCGCTTGGTTTCTCAAAGCTTTCTTTTTCTCTCAGGTCCTGTAAGACTCCTTCATTGTTACACATTCTTTTAAATCTTTTCAAACCTTTTTCAAAATTTTCACCATGATTATTAACTACTACTTCTACGCCTTTTAAATTAGTTATTGGATATACTTTTGGTTTACTCATCGTCTCTGCCCTCAGCTTCTTTTTGTAGCGACTCAATTACTTCAGGATCATCCCAGTCATCAACATAATCAGGTGGAAGCCCCTCTCCAAACTCCTGGTCGCTATACACTTCTTGAGAATTATCTTCTTCGATTAATCTATCTATAATACTCATTTCCTCATCGGATATAAGACCATGATCTAATTCCTCAACTAATTCATTATCGAATATAGTTCTTTTACGTTTCTTTAATAGCACATCTATTAAATCCATTAATCCTAATTGTTGTTCAGCACCACTAAGTCTAATTTTAGCACATTCAATTTTATACATTGCAAATTCAGTTGCTAATTCCTCATGTAGTTTCATCAATGATTCAATTTTGTCATTTAATTCTTCTACCTGTTTACTTTCTTCTTGTGCTCCGCACAAGTATCTACCGATCTTTTCTAGATGTTTCATATTTTATCCTATTATATACACAGAAACTAGAGACTGGACAAATGGCCATACGTATTTATCCCATAACAAATCTTTATCTATATCGTTTTGATCTATTGAATGTAGGCTAGACTTTCTAAGTTTTATTTCACCTTCTCCTTTTACAGGAATAGAGTATTCGTCTTCTGATTTACATGCAAACCATTCTACGTTCTCACTGCTTAGTATTTTTCTTCTTATTATTTCTATCCCCTTCACTAAATTTTTCTTATTAGTGAAGTCTAAGTTTCTAAATAGATTATAGAAGCTGATGTCTACTGGCTTATTTGATACTCCTTTTACATCTACTCGTCCATCCATGTAAAGGATAAGCCATTCATTGTATGTTCTACTTATTATTAATTTAGATACAACTCCTCTGAAATCTATTGGTAATGTTAGATTAATTCTTTCTAGATTTTTAGTTAGAATCACCCCATCTTTTTGTCTCACTGCTACCTCATTGGGAGATATATTATTTTCCTTTAGGTAGAAATCTATTATGGATTTAGTTGAGTCCTGAAGAAAACGGGATAACTTTACATTATCCCGCTGCATCAGTCCCAATTGAATATTTCTAGTTATCTTATCGTCTTCGACAACCTCGCTTAAGTCCCAACCAATATTTTTAAGTATTCTATAATAACATGAAGAGATATCATATTCAAATAAATCAGATAGAACTAATGGTAAGTTTTTATTAACCATAAATTTAACCGAATGATATTATTCTATTAGCGTCCATTAGCTGATAGAGATAGTTGGGATCAATTATTTTATTAATAGCATGATTAAGAAATTCTATAGTATTATATTTTGTATTAAAATATCCATATCGTTTACAATGTCTAGCCAACTTAGGATATAGTTTTACTATCGCATTATATTCATCTATCTTCAGTCTGTCTGTAAGTTTCTTTGTCTTCGCTGGGATATCTGTTAAGGTTGGCACTGGTACATTTCCACCACTATTTGAAGTGTAATAACAACACCGACTGCTACTATGTATAGTAGTTTTAAAGTCTTTAAACATACCGAATACTCTGACTTTACCAGAGACAAGAGGGATCATTGCATATGTTGAATATTTAGTAGACCCTATTTCAAATGAAGTTCTTACCTCTACTCTATTCTTTAGAGGTCTTTTTCCCTTGAAAAAGGATACAGCTATCGATCCATTTTTATCGAGAGCCTGTTCCACAAATGGTACAACTACATCTGATGGTTCTAGAACGATTATGTCTTCTAATCTATTATCCACCTTCATGTGATATACTGATTTATTTCCTTGATATGCAGGAACATCAACCACACTAATAGATGTTCCTCCCATTAGATTTTTAGAATCTTGTATGTATTTTATAAATTCTTTAAATGTTAAATTAGAAATCATAGGAAATTTTCCAGAATCTTGTTCTAGAAATGATTTCGTTATAGATCCTGCTTTCGCTATTGGCATTCTTCTTCATCCTCTTCTAAATCTACTCCAAGTATCTTGAAGTATGAGCTAAGTAATCTTAATGATTGTGGTCTAATATCCAGTTCATCTGATGATATCAAATTCGGATTTTGTAAAATCTCAGATAGTAATCTATTCTTTAGTCCAGGTGAATCTGAATGTACTGTCAATAGATCTCTCAGATAATCCATCGATCCATGTGACATAAGTGCCCAGACTTCCATCTCACCTAATCGTTGTCCACCCATTTTACTTTTTCCACCAAGTGGTTGTAACGTCTTCTTACTATATGGTCCAATAGATCTAGCAGCCATCTTCTCGCTTGCTCTGTGGACCAATTTTAGAAAGTAAATGTATCCCATTGCTATTGGATTTTTAAGTTCTAATTTAGTTTCAGGATCAAATAATTTTGTTTTATATTCTGACCCAGTAAACTTCATTATATTATCTAATTCTTTTGGGTGTATACTTTGAAATGGTGGTTGCATAATATAAAGATTGTTAATCGCTATCGCTCTACCAACACCCTTAAAGTCTTTCTTATATTCTTTTATTATTTTATTTGTCGCCCAGGCCTTTGGAGTTTTATCTACCAGTGCCATGAACTCTTTTATCATCTTAACATCATTTCTAATAGACTCTTTCTGAGCCCTTAAGTTCTGTCTGAAGTTATGGAATGCTTCATTCAGATGTAATTCAAATAATTGCCCAGCGTTCATTCTAGATATGATGCCTAGTGGATTTAATATTACCTCTAATTTTCTTCCGTCGTCTAGAACCGGCATCTTTTCGTCAGGTATGATTCGAGATATAATTCCTTTGTTTCCATGCCGGTTAGCGATCTTATCACCAATGCCTATCTTCTCTTCGTATACAGCATTGACTTTAATATATACTCCAGTTACTTTTTGTCCTTTAAACGAATACTTACCTTTTCTACTATTACAATCTAGTCTAGACAATCCATGTAGAGTAATAAATTTTTCTATTTCATCTTCATCCATAAATGCACATAGTTTATTTATTAACTGAATAAATCTATCGCCTTGGTATGTCATAAGCTCTTGTATGAATAGATTATATTCTGATACTTTTTTATTCCATCCATTTGGATATATTTCTATAGATGTGACCGTACAATTAGTAGGTGAATATTTCTCAAATGGATCTATGTTAATTGCCTCGAATCCATCATCACTATCTAATGTTTTTATCTTAGCATAGACTTCACCCTGCTTTAACTTCTGCCCGATCTTTGGTATCGGGGAGTATCCGTTATCTCCTAGACTTAATAATATTTGGCCGGGGTCTATACTGAAACTCAGATCTACAGAGTGAACAGAGACAAGCTTTTTAGATGCTGTTTCACTTAGCACTATACCATCTTCGTAGTTATAACCTTTCCATATAGCAATACCTGTCGTTAAATTTCTACCTAAAGATAGTTCCCCATCTTTTAAGAATTTAGATTGACATAATATATCACCTTTCTTAAATGTTTCCCCTTCCTTTTTCATAGGCTCAAGGAAATCTATTGTATTCTGATACAAAGTTCTATAGTATGTTTTAAATACATCCTTCTCTCCGTTATCATATAATACTACCATGAATGTAGGATCTAGATGTACAACTTTTCCATTGTCTTTTGCGTTATATAAGAACGTGGTCTTATTCATATAAGATCCTTCGACACCAGTTCTTATTAAAGGCTTCTCTGATTTCTTAAGAAGAATCGCCTGCTTAGTTTGGTTACTTGCCATTTGTAATCTGGTCTGGTCATCGTTCTTCATGAACGGAGTAAGTGTTATCGGAAAACTAGTTACAATTTCTCCATCAGTATCCTTAAACTTACCTAACTCATTAAGCCCTACATTTGGAACCATGTTTAGTATCACACCGCAGCCGTCTCTATCTGGAGTATCTGCTGGACATATAACTCCGAATTGGCTATCGTCTAACGTTCTCAGATGTGCGGGGACATTATCTTTTTTAAATCCACCAGGACCTGTTAACGAGCATTGAATCATAGACGCAATTTCCCCAACAGGATTCATAGTAAAGTTAAAGTGTACGATGTCACTTATGTTGCAACCATCTTCTATTATACTTTTAGGTATTTGAAACTTGACCGTCTTATTATTCTTAAGGGTTACTAACATATCGTATATCTTTTTGACGAGTGGAAATAGAATGTACTCGGAGTATCTTATTCTCTTATGCTTGATATTAGTATCTGATCGTTCACCCTCTTGCATAGCATTCAACAACTCTAGGATGAGTGATGATGTTTTAAAGAATGGTCTAGAGAATATGTCTACTTCATATGCTGCTCTGAATGAGAATATAACACTATTCCCTTTTTTACTTTCATCTATATTAGAAGCATAGAAATAAGAACCTAATTTATTTACTCTCTCTTCTTGTGTAGTATCTTTCCATATAGTTTTACAAGTACCTAATAGATACTCTAGTTCTGGATTGATGTCTCCTTTGAACTGACTCATGAACTCATCTATTTCTTCTTCAGTATGTATAGCAGAAACTAAATCTGCAAGTTGTATTTTCTTACCGAACACAGAAACAACTAGAGGTCGTTTCGATAGTACTATAGATACACTAAGTGTATTTGTTTTAAGTTTTAATAGATTAGTAGTTCCTTTAGATGCTCTAAATATTATCGGGTCATCTATTAATTGGAAGATAGGTACCTTTAGATACCCACCTATATAAAAGAACTGACCCTCTATTAATTCTGGTAGTTGTATGATGTATGATATCTCTTTATCTCTTGGGTTCTTGACAGTTATTTTAAGAGATTTCATAATATGTCGTTTAAGTTCTTCGGCTGATTTACTCTTAAATTTAATCCATTCGGATTTTACAAACTCCCACCCATCAACCAAATTTATCTTTTCAAATAATTCATCTATTAATGATTTAATTCGATCAGGGTTCCATTCAGTTTGACGCCTGTCGAATATAGTAGCTTTCTTAAATCTTGAATCCATTATTTTCTCCTAAAATATTCAATTGCTTATTTGCTTCTTTCTCTGTTTTAAATATCATAGTCTCTTCTACTAAATACACATCTTGAATTGTTGAAAATTCATATAGGTATTCTTCAGGGGTTAATATTTTTATACAATCAACCCTCAGTGGACCAATTACTTTATAAGATACATTGTGCTCTTCTATTTTACAGATACCACGTCCGTCACATCTATGACAAGGCATGTTAATCTTTACAAATTTTCCATAACTGGCCCACTGGGTTTTATTTCCTTTGCATACAGGACACTTTTTTATAGTAGATGATTTATTATACTCATCATATATAAAATATAATTTAGCATCTGCATTCCATTTAGTTGTTAGATTGATATCCATATTGTTTTAACTAGTGTAAGTTTGTTCCTCTAATAGACCGTCTCTTATTTCTTCAAGTTCAGATATCATATGATTGAGTTTATCTACAGTTATATTCTTAGCTTCTAACTCAGCTCCAGTTCCAGATTCCTCATCTTTAATTGAAATTCTTAAAATTATAGATTCTGTGAAGCTATCTGACCATTCAGCAAATGTAAATGGACATTGTATACTAGAGTTCATTTAATCTCTCCTATAATCTAAATAGACTCGTTAATGAAGTTCCTACATCTACTCTATCTTTAATCACACCATCTATTATTTTGGATTTAACATTACTGAATGCTGCACCAAGTAACCAAGAGGACTCAGAAGGAATCTTAAGTATACTTAACCACTTGTACATCATAGATCGTCTGTCTTTTTGTAAACGCCATAGTCCTTTTCTGGTCCACATCATAGCAGATGCTACGACTTCATAGTGAACTAGATGCATAGAACCATACTGTCCAAAGATTTTATAGATCATCATCACCATATCTTCTGGCTTGTTGATGTCTCCTAGATCCTCGGGCTTATGGAATAACTTATTCGCAAGGGTTATCCCAGAGATAATATCTTCATTGTCTTGTCCATCAGCACTACTAGATGCCACACCACTTATATGGAATGTTCTGAGTACTAACTGAGTTGCTCTTTCACATATGGATTGAGTAGCAATTATACCTATTTGTTGACTATGTAATATCTTATGAAGATTACCGTAACATGTTTTACATATCTTTTTACTATTACATGTTATAGGTGATCTGATGTTAATTTTCTGTCCAACAATATTATCTAATTCTTTTCTAGTAATAAGAACTTTCTCTCCACTACCATTTATATAGTATCTCCATAGTAATGTTCTTGCTAGATTGAATGAAGCTCCTCTATCAGATTTACCATTCTTTATAACATCTAAATCAATACATATAGTTTCTTCTGTACCACAGTCATCCACTTCTCCTAGTTCCATGAATACAGTGCTGTATATCATTTGTCTAGTAAGGTATCCAGTTTCACCTGTAGATAAGGCAGTATCTAGTAGACCCTTTCTAGATCCCCAAGAGCTATTAAAGAATTCTTTTGGATTTAATCCAGTCACTAAACTAGATTTTATTACATTATCTTTTCTTATCTTATTAGAAGCATCTGCAACATACCCTCTAGATAATACAAGTTGTTTTACTTGATCCCAGGATCCTCTAGCACCACTATTAATAAAATCTGATACAGAAAGAGACTCTAGTTTATCACTTACTTCTTTACTTCTCATCTTCGCCATGTCTTTATCGAAATCACCTTCGAAAGAAGTAGCAATATCTTCTAGATCTTCTCTATATAAATCATCAAGACTCAGAGTATATCCTTCTAGTGTAGAGAGATTGAATCCTAATGTTTTAATTTTATCAAACGATTTGATTACTTCATTCGGAGGATAAGATAAAGATATCTTATTGAATATAGACTTTAAGTCTTTTTTATTTAGTGCTTTATTTATTATTGGGAAATCTTCTGGCAGACATTTATTAAATAGATATCTTCCTTCTGATAATTTTACTCCCTTTAATTCTCTTTCTTCTCCATCTTCTTTAGTGGCTGCAAATATTCCTAATATTATATCTTGATTAGGAGCAGGGACTGTACTTATGTCGGTCGGAGAAACTAAGTTATGTTTGATGTGAATTTTATCTCTGACATCTTTAAAAGATTTTTTAGTTATTGGTATATATACTGCCATCGCGTCACCATCGAAGTCAGCGTTATACGGATGACACACTAATGGATGTAGCTTAATAGTATTCCCAAGGTGTACCTTAATATTGAACCCTAAAATTCCTAATCTATGTAGGGTTGGTTGTCTATTGAGAACACATAATTTACCAACGCAGAACTCAGATACTAATTTAAACAAAGAAGGATCTCTATTCTTAATGCACTCTTCTATAATAGAACACGCTTGATTATATCTTCTACACAATTTTCTATTAATCATGTAAGCAACCAACTGAGGTTTGAATATCTCAAGTATCATATAGTATGGTAATACACATTCACTGAGGGATATTTCTGGTTCAGGAGAGATGACTGCTCTACCAGAGAAGTCTATTCTTTTTCCTAGGATGTTTGATCTTATTAGTCCTGTCTTCTTTGACAGTTTCTTTAATACAAAATCATACAGTTTTATTGTAGATATCTGTACGTTCCAGAAGTTCGCATGAAATATTTCATCGTCTGTTGACACAGTGAATGGAAGGTTCTTCATGTTATTAGATCTAATTATGATCTGAGAATATAGTGCATTTATTTCATCTGCAACTTGACTCTTCTTATCTGTTTTAGTTAGAGGTCTAAAGTCAGGAGGGATTACTACAATGTTATCTACCTCAACCTTATCGAAATGATCATTTATAAAATCGAATATAGGTTTGCCTTTATTCTTTTCTATTAACCATTTAATATAAGTCTTCACTCCTTCTAATCCATCCAAGAGTTCAGGTTTATTATCTTCTATTTCCTTAACTACTTCTTCTACTTTGGCTTCTTCTGATTCATCAGTATTTTCTGCTTCAAGTTCTTTTTCTTTATCCTTAGCTTCTTTTGCTTTAGAAACCCTTACTAATTTTTTATCATTCTCTATGTAATATTTATATCTATATGATAACATATCCATAATTATTCTCTTAGCTGACATCTTACTATTTGATATCATATAATAAAACAAAGGATTTAAAATTTTAAATGGAAGTTTTACCCTTGCGAATCGTTTCCTTCTGACTTCAGAGGATGAGATTTCGACACCACATACCTTACATACTTCGCCAGCTCTCATTCTGCTTGCATTACAAGTAGGCTTTCTGAGTGCGCACGAGTAGCTTTTGACAGGACCAAATATCTGTTGACTAAATAGTCCTCCCTTAGCAAACTTCCCACTCTCATATATCTTATGAGAATCTATTTCTGGTAAATCTTTTACCCAATTATCTGTGTCAAGTACTTTTAACTTCATTATTAATCCTCTTTATATAATTCATTATTTTTTCTGGTGCGAAATAACAACTTGATAAATTATAAATATGCAACAACTCTATAATAGATTCAACCAAATCAACATTTAATTCCCTGAATCGTAGTTCACCAAGACAAAAACTATGGTTCTCTGCGTTAGGATGTTTCCCATCTATATCTACTGATGTTAACTCTCCATTTGGATTTGTAATAAATGATATTTTTCCAATTGGATAAACTAAATGACTAGGCAGCATGTGTATTCTACCATCTAGTACACACTTATTCGGTCTTATATACTTATGTAACGTTATACCGTGTGAATTTATTTCCGATTCAGGATATTTTATTTTAATTTCCTTCAGACCATCTAGACTTTTATTTATATATCTATCTATTTCATACTTAGCAATCCTAAAGTATATTGGATCGGGTCTATATGCTTTCTCTATATATTCCAACATGTCTTTCAATGCTCGTACAGAAAATAGTACAAATGTTGTATCTAGATTATCGTCTACAGCAATTATTAAATCATGTACGATTGCAACCGCATGTTTCTTTGTCAGGTGTTTAATAATCTTTTTCTTATGGATAGCCTCAGCCAAAAACATTTTCGAATTAATTGGCAGTGTGCTCAAAAGATGTTCAATCATTACAGATTCAAATTTTATCAGATTGTTTTTTATTTTTTTATTAATCTTCATCCATATATTATTCCTTTACTTATCATCCTTTGGTTTAAATTCTACTACATTATCTTCAGTGGCATCTTCAGATGTATCAGTGGTACCTTCAATAGAGGTGGCAACACCGTCAAGGGCATCAGCAATACCAGAGAGCTTATCGGCTATACCATCATCCTCGAGATCTATTCCCATAGATTTTGCGAAATGTTGTGCTTCTTCGTCCGAGATATCTTCGGGGGATCCAATCCCTTCCATGACTTTTGCCATATCTTCTTCGCTTACGCCGTCCATTATCGATCCAAATAAACTTTGTAATATATTGTCCTGGCCCTCTGCATCATCTTCTTCATATGGGTCGTATGGTTCTCCTAATACATGTCCACATGTGCAACACGCAACTGCTGGTTCTGGAACGTGTGCTTCTTGTCCAGAGTCGTTTGCAATATGTGTGATGGGTAATTTTCTAAGTCTTATTCTTTGATCGAATGTAGTATTACCACACTTCACACACGTTTCCAACTCAAGCTCTTCTACATTTATGTTAGCATTTCCCTTGCCGCCTATATCTAAAGCCATTAATGTCATCCTTATGTTGTATGCATATCGCAAGCAATCGCAATACAATTTGCATTTTCTTCTAGTAACTCAATACAAAAGTCTACCCATTCTTTAACGGGTTTGACTCTATAAAAACGAAGAGAATCTTCTCTTCTATCGTGCCAATTTCCATTTGAATCTAGAATTGCAAATGGGATACAGTCAGTAGGATCGTCCCCATTTTTTAACCGTTCTAATAATTCTTGTACAGTTGATAAATTGTCTTCATATTTTTCATACTCTTCACCTTCATTCATGTTCAGAGAATTAATGCCATCGTCTTCTGAGTGTGATCCTATTATTAATCCGTTCCACCTCCCACCTATCCTCCACCAATCAAATTTTCCATTCTTATTATAATCACACTTAAGTATACCATCTCCTATACAGTGTTTACAATCAGTATCAATGCTATATCTATTAGGGTGATTCTCCCACTCTAGTTCTTTCTTTTTTTCAAATGAATATTTAAAGTCATTTCTTAAATCATTATATAAATCCATCACTTCATTATAATTAAACTTATTCCCATTATACTTAATGGGTTCTTTTTTCTTTTTACCAATAAATAATCTATGAAGTATACCAGACTCATAAAAGTCATGCATTTCTTTACTAACATTATTTTTTAAATACACATCTAACTCTTTTTGGAAGTCGTATGATTGATTAATTTTATCCGCTGCATCTGATCCGATGCACCAACACTCTCTAAAGAATGGTATTGATTCAAACTCAATATCAAACTTATGTATTTTATTGTTTAATAATTCCTCTACGATTACCTGTGTTGGATTATCTGGAAGTTGATCGAGTAAAACAAATGTACAAAATAACATATTTCTCCTTATGCTGAATTAACGATTGGCATTAGATATATTGTAACAAGTTCTTTGTCATGATTTATCTTACTTATTGTCGTGTATGATAGATTAGAATTATCATTTTTAATAAACTCCTCTATGCCATTTTTAATATTTAATTCTTTTGATGATCCGTCAGGATAAACTAATATATGTTTATAATCTGTATATGTATTCGTAGATGCTATCGTTCCCATATCACATGAAAACTTTTCTCTAGGAATCACCTTAGTATTTACTGACATTTTATTATTTCTCCTCCAGTTAATAAATTTACTATATATTCTCCTTCACTATACATATCTTTAAACTCTTGATTAAATATAAATTCTGAAAATATAAATGCAAGCTTTGAAACATAATAGTATGATCTTTTTATTACGTATCTTGTAAATATAGAAGTATCATTATCTTTTGGGTTAACAGATACGTATCCATAAGGACCATCTGCTGCTAATTTTAAATTAAAATCTGAACTTGAATTAGTACTATCTCTACAGTCAATCATAAAAGAATTCCCATCACATCCAACGTCAGGATATCTTCCTAATTTTGAAGTGACTTTTATGGTGTCTCCAATTATATTTTTGACCTGATACTCTAAAGCAAGTATTTTTGGACTTCCAATAAACTTCAAAGCTTCCTTACCGTTCATCATAGTAAACGGTAAGTTTTTATTTTCTAGTATATCATTGTCTATCAGAGTGAGTTCCTCAACTCCTCCGAAGTCAAAGTGAAAGAGAGCAATAGTAGTGGCTAAGGTACTTCCTAGATTGCCACATCCAACTATTGTTATTCTCTCCAAAATTATCCTCCTATTTTTTTACTAATCGATTCAGTAATCTTTCTTTACCTTCGTCACTTATATTAAGTCTATTAATTAATTCTTCTGGATAAGCAACATACATTTGAGTTGCTTCTCCGTGAAGTAGATCTCCAGGATCATCGTCAAGTTCGTAGTATTTTCTTGGGTCTTCTAACCCTGCTTGAAGGAATGCTAAATGAGAAAGTATTCCTGACCCACATGCTGGCCAACCTTTATAGCTACACCCTTCTAGATGCATCCTAGGTCTATCACAACTGATAGTATTGGTAGCAATCATTTCAAATATATCTAACCCATCTAACAGGGTACATATTTCCCGCTTTAATAGATTGCTACAACAAAATAATGGTTCTATTTTAGTCCCTATAATAGATGATAGCACAGCAAATTCTTGAAACCTTCTAACAAATCTCTCAGTATTATCTGGATAAACTCCTGACTCACTTAGGTTTAGAAATCCTCCAGCAATATATACTTTATCGTAATCTTCTTGTGTAATATATCTCTCTGCAAGTGCCCCTAAATAAGAAGCAAATATTCCATTTCTAAACGGAGCCCATGCTACTGTAGTTTTTATATAGTTTGGATCTCCTGAGTTGACAGGTACATTCTTATCTAATAACATACCAAATCCCATCTCTTGCATAGGTTTTTGTATATGCATTACTTTAAGATTATGTAATCCAATTCCGCTCATCTCACACACCCTACGGGCTGCCTGAAACTCTGATTGTTCTCCAACATGACCATACATAAAGTGTACAGCAGTCACATCATACCCAGCTAGATGTAGCAGCACAGCAGTAGCAGAGCTATCCAATCCACCTGAAAGGGAAACAAGAACCTTTTCTTTTCCCGATTTCTTTTTCGTTAATGGATCATAATTATTCGTAATATATCTAGGTGTAAATTTTATATCTTCTCGTTGACCAGTTTGAGTATCTATCGATACTATTGTATTCTCTGGTATCTCTTGACAATAATAATCTTCCCATACTTTTGTATTACATCTAGTTGTATCTTTACCTCTCAGTCTACTTATGACTCTCCATATTGCATCTTCTGAAGACGCGAAGAACATTCCATGCCCGACTACATATCCACAGAACAATGGGTTGTGATTACATACGGCATACAATTTGTGTTGATATTTTTGATCAACTAAAATAAATGCAAGACCCCCTACTAAATATTCTACAGCTTTTTTAATGTCTCCACTATGTAAATAATAGGACCATAGAATTGCTTCACTATCTATAGCTCCACTAGAAATGGATACAAATTTATTCTCTACTTTCTCTCTTAATTCTTCAACTATATGATTAGATATTCCGCCATTATGAACAAGCTGAAATCCTTCTTCCATTATAGGCTGTAGTTCTAATACACTTGACTCCGCTTCTGTTTCTGGGATGGCTCTGAAATTAGATAGATGTATATCTCCTACTTGAATGTTCTTACTATCTATTCTAACTACATTCTGGATATCATCTATCATTCTATTTAATCGTACTTTGTCTCCCATCTTAACTTCGTAGTTAGGATCTACAACATTAGGATGGGTTCGTCTATGTTGAGAATTTGCTCTTCCATTGGGCTTAATTATACATGTCCCAAACCCATCCATACCTCGGGCGGGACCCGAACTGAGAAGGCCCATAAGGACCTCCTCAGTCGGTACGGATTCAATCGCCCAATAAGCTGAAATGAAACACATTACTTCCACATCCACGCTGGTATTTTTGCGTACTCGTGGTCAATAGATTCCATATATGCTTCCCATTCTTCGGCGTCCATATCGTTGTACGATTGTGCGCCTAGAGGTTTTCCGTCATCATCGTCGTCGTCATCGGGGACGCCTGATAATGATTGAAGGTCATCATCTTCGTATGGGTTCCAACCACCTATCCCACCGCCTGCGCGGTCTTCGTCGGGATCGAGGTCAGCATCTTCGGCGAACGCAGAACCGCTTCTATTCCCGGTCATCCCCGAAGACGAGTCGTTCGAGCCATGACCTTCGGTAGGGTGGAATACACCGCCTTGCCAGTATCCTGGCTTGCCGTTCTGGGTACCCTGGTGTCTCATACCTGCGCCTTGGCTAGAGTGAACGTTGTGGTTGCCTCTGCCTTGCCAGTTTCCTAGCCCACCAAATTGACTACCACTATAAGCATATGATCTTTTATAAGCATATGATCTTTCTTTTATTTTCTCTGCATGATTTTCCGGAAGGACTGCTATATGATCCTGCATCGGTATTGGTTTAAGTTTAAGTCTTATTCTTGTTGCACCCATATCTCTGGATCTAGTGTTAGCAATACCATAATGAAAATCGTGGTTAACCCACAATAAGCTTATTATAAAATTCCTGTTAATATATGATTCATCTGTGGCAGAGAAACTTGTCACTCCACCTGGATGTTTGTGTATCACTCCATTGAAGTCTGGATTGTCCTCTTCGTAATCCACATGGGCTCCGGAGACTTCTTGCTGAGGAAGAAAGTATTCGTCTTCCAATACAAACATATCTCTTTCAACATCCCAGCTACCCTTTACCAGAATGCTCCACTCTACACTGGGATATTCTGCATCTAATCCTCTACATACTTGATAAATTGGTTCTGGAATTGCGCAAGGAACTGTTTTACTAGTACTAACGAAATCTATTATTTTTGGATCTTTGGATTCCCACGCGTTCGAAGTCTTTACACCCGCTCCATAGGCGTGAGTCGGGGCAAGCTTGCTAGCTTTAGGAACCAATCCCGATCCACCCACATCTTTGGGTACACTCTTATCTTTCTTAAGTCTTGTTATAGGCATTATGAATCTTTCTCCGTTTCTTTCAATGCGATTTCTACTGCCCTCTCAATAATCTCAGGCGTAAGTTTTTCTTTTATATCATCAAACTGGGCACGTAAATAACGAGCCACTATTTCTCTGACAATGCCTTTTCTACTAGATGATACTTCCTTCTGTTGGATCATATCTTTAAGAACTATAGACAATTCTATTCTATCTTTTTCTGATGTAGGTGGTTGCACTAGTGCATGACCCATAGATAGCATTTCGAGAAAATCGGTTGAGTTAAAAGTCATAGGATTATTAAATATCCAAGGCTTCTTGTTCTTATATTCATAATATTTAAACGCTGCTGACACTACTAAGAATGCTGCCATAGAAGCTGGGATCACATGTGATGGAGTCTCTGTATATCCGCCTTCTCCCCATGATGGGTGACTCTCTGGATCAAAGTCAAGGGTTACAGATATTCCATTATATGCACATCTTAGTATAGCCAACTTATTAAATGAAAACTCGGACGCGAGTCTCTTAATCTGATCATGGTCTTGAAAGTCATTGTCTCTACAATCTATTACCAACACAGATTTATCTACACAGTCCTGAAGTAATTTCTCAGATATTAAATCATTTGCAGTCTCTTCATTAAAGTATCTATTTATTGGAAAGATTGTTGTGTCTAATGAAGAACCAGAGATGATAGATGCTAGAGCAGATACTTTTGGTTCTCCTATATGAGAATAATGATAAGGAGTTCTTTGTAAATTGGATGTCTCTATTGTATCAGGATCAATGAGATAAAGATGCTGAATTGTTCTTATTTTTCCAAGGAAGAAGCTGGTCCAAGAACCTGTTCCCCCACATCCAATTACTATTGCTGCGTTATATAAGTTATAGTCAGTAGTCCCTATGTTTAATCTAGTCTCTCTGTCGTATTGATTTCCAACCGCATCTCTTACTAACTTATCAGTATATTTGGAAAGCTTCCCTGGAATCTTTTTCTCAGATGGTGGCATTATATTTTCCTTATCTTTTTCTTCTTAGTCTTGTCATAACTCAGAGATTCTTTATCCATTTCACTGAAGCTAAGGGATGACGACAATTGTTTATATGAAGAATCAAAGTTAATCATTTTAATAGTAGTCTCTGCTCCTATCAATGCATCCATAAACTGTTGTTCATTAAATTTCCCACCTGATCCAATGGTGAGTTCTTTTGGATGATAGCTACCTAGGCATACTCCGCCGGGCGTTGTTTTACCACCGTTGACATTTGGATGATTACCAACTGCCAAGAATTGAATATGTCTACCAGGTTTTACACAATTAACAGGTATCATTAATTTCTTTATAGTGTATGGATGTTCCGCTGGAAGAATATATATTGTACCATCGTGGCAACACTTAGATGGTACCCACTTCGGATGTTTTACAAAATACTCTCCCTCAACTTCATATCCTACTTTACGTAAAACGTTTACAAAAGTAAGGCCAACATTGAATCCATCGTTAAATGCCTGTGACTTTAACTTATCATTACTAAGTAGATAATCTTTAATTGCTAAACGATAGAATTCATTTCTAGCAAGTAGTATTCTATGAGACATTGGGCTACTGCTTTCGGGATCGACTAGAGCTGATACCGACTCATCGATAACACGCGTGATCATCTCCTCCGTTATTTTTCTATCAGTTGGTAATGATACTGCTAACTTGTGCGCAATGGAGTCTGCAGTATCTGATCTTAATGTACCATCTGCTTCCCCTTTTTCTATTTTTGACTTATCATATCTTAGTACTGCCTGTTCTCTAAATTCAAATATGTCTGCTATTACTGTTTCGAATTCATCTTTACCTAACACATCATAAAAGTGTTGACATGCCACATCGATAAAGAATATTTTACCACTAGTAGATATGTAAGCAAAGATTATATCATCAGCACCATAACAAAATAACGCAAATGCATTGTTAAAGTCATTAACTAGAAATGATTGATTGAGTTTTTTCATTGAGAAGTTCTCTATCAATCTTCTAAATGTTTCGTGATTTACATTAATATTTGTCTTGACTGAATATATATGTTTCCCACTTAATGATATAATTGTCGGAAGACCTTCAAATAATTTACCTAACCATTTCTTTTTTTCGAAGTTACAATTATCCAGATACGCTGTAATTTCACACTGAGCATCAGTGAAATATTTCATGACTGATACTCTGTATCCACTTGATGGCATAAATTTTCCTTTCAAGGTTAGGGGGTAGCTAGGCTACCCCCTATTCATTCTTATTTTCCAGCCTTGTTGTGTCGTCTAATGTCTAAGAACAACACAGCAGCCTGAGTATCAATTTCACCGGGCTTAGAAACAGTCTTACCTGTTGCCAGGTCCTCAATGAGTACTACGGAGAATCCTTTATCATCCTTGAACTTGTTAATAGCAGAGATGACATCTTCCGGGTCTTCCACAACCCATCTGTATTCAGAGTCGCCATTGATTACAAGGACACTCTCGCCCTTCTCAAGTGTAACTTCTTCATTATTTTCAGGAAGTGTAACTACATTCTTTCCACCTTCTTCTCTAATTTTGTAACCGTATTTTTCACCTACTGCTAATGACTTCTTAAATTTTTCTACTTTACCTAGTACTTCGCTCTCGTCGAGCCCTTTACCATCAGATAGTTTACCTTGTACTTTATCTTCTGAAGGTTTTTTAATTTGGTCTTGGCCCATTTAGAATTCTCCTATTGGGATGTGAATAGACTCTTGTACATTGCTGACGTGTATGACTTTAATCTCCAGTGCCGTGTATGATCATAATGTTTATGTAGACAATAAGATGCAATTGATAATACCACAAATAAGTTTCTAAAATCACCTACTAAGTTCTCACATAGTGATGAGAATAGTCTCTTCGCATCTCTTGTAAAAAGGTTTGTTAGAATTTCTATGTATACATTAATTTCATTATCAATACCAATGCTTTTTAAATTCGCTACTACATGATCTACTCGACCCTGTAATTCAAATATGTCGTCTTCAATGTTGGCGATTGTACCAGTATGATTAATCCTTTTTGTCAAGTGAGCCAAACAAAGATAGTCTCTATATGATACAGATGTTTCACCAACCCCAGCAGTAATATTTAATGAGAAACTGAAGTTTAATGCAGAGTTACCATCGTATGAATTGGCACACTGAACTTCAGCTACTACCATTGGGGATGTTATCTCGGGAGATTCTATTCCTGTTACTAAACTAAATACTAGTTTCATAGTAGCATCATCGAATAAATTTATTTCTTGACTAGTTTTTCTGAACCACACAGATTTGAATGGAGATACAGTTATAGTTGGGTCTCCAACAAGATCTACATTTTGTTCTATTAGTTCAACAACTTTATCTAATTTAACTACTACGTAATTTTCAGACAGGACTCGTTTTGATACAGCCCAGGTCCCACCATCTGTTTGACAAAATACATTAAATACTTTTTTAGGATTAGTATCTGGATCTAATATTTCTTCATAGACATATACTTGTCTTCCATCTGAGTCTGTAAGCTCATGGCTACCAGTTAAGGGAAATCTCCAATTACTTTCTGGGGACTCCGTTCTTTGCGGCATCTCGTTTCATTGCCTCCGTTATCTCTTTTATGAGATGTTTGTAGTGCTTTGACGATAGAACAGCATTAGACACCTCCTCTACAAGCTGTTCTATTTCATCTCCACGCTCTCTCCAGGTTGAGTTGTTTTTCTTTTTATTAGGACATGCTTCTCCTACTGGCGGTGGATGTATGTATCCACAAAAGTCACAACGAGATCCGCTCATTGCACCTATGGGACCGCCTGAATAAAATCTATTACTCATTTTGATTCTCCTTATTTTTATTAAAATAAAAAAGTTTGGTGCTCTTAATTTTTCCTCAGCTGAAGATGCCTCATACGTATGAGACATTGGTATAAATACCACTTCATTATTTAATATATATAATCGTACTACATAGGTAGATAATCATCTGCTTCTATATTATCTCTGAGTGTATGAGAAATTAGGACTACGCACCGTTTCTTAGACAGTCTCCTCAACATATTCAATGCCACAGTTACATTATCAATGTCTAGACCGTCTAATATTTCATCTAGTAATAAGATATTAATAGATGTTCCATTCATTACTTCTAACAAATGTCTAAGAGACAGAAGGACTATTATACTGGTGAGTCTTGATTCTCCAGCAGAGAGTTCTCCTAGCTCGGATAGGTTTTGTGTATGTATTACATTTATGGAGAACTTATCTCTATGTTCTCCTGACTTAAGAGTTGTCTGACTGTCGAATGATACCCTGATGTTTTCTGTTAAACGGGATAGCTCTAGCGATTTACTATTTAAGATAGGTATGGCCTCGTCTAACAGTAAAGATTTTATTCCCATATTAGAAAATGCAGTCTTCCAAAATTCTAGAATTTTAGTTTCTTCTTCTAATGATGATATATTTTTATCTAGTTCTTCTATCTGCTCATCTCCTTCATCTAGGGAGATCTTTATCTTTGATATATTTCTATTGAATGTTTCTTTATTGTCCCTGTATTGGGATTCATATTCTCCAAGATTTCTTTCTCTGTTCTCTACCTGTGTAATAGATGTAGAGAGGTCCATCTTAATTTCATCCAACTTCTCACACTTCTCTTTCATATCATTGTAATCGTACTCAATCTCTCCGATCTCTTCTAACTTATCTTTCAATTCTCTATTATATTTAATCAGAGAATCGGATATTTTCACCTCAAACTCTCTGTTTATTTTTTCAATTTCTAATTCTAGATCTTCGTTATATTTATTTTCCATATCAACTAACTCTAATCTTAATGGCCCGACCTCAGACTCCCGCGCTCTTTTATCTTCCTTATACTTTGAGGTTAATAATTCTGCTGCTTCTTGTCTTTCAGTTTTAAAAAATGATAAATTGTTTACAGACTTTTCTTCCCAATCATTTTTTTCCTTCTGATAATCTCTAAGAATAGAAGATGCGTTGGCAGCGTTGTCCTCATTTTCACTCAACTCTCTTTTCAATTCTGATATTTCTTTTTCTAATTGTGATATTCTGCTAGATGTATCATCCATATCTTTTAGACTCTGCCCACATTCAGGACACTTGGAATTTTTATATTGAGACAGCTTCTCTATTTTATCATTTAAATATAATCCAATAGATTCGATTCTATTATTACATTTAGATATTACTTCTCTTTGATTGGTTAATACAGAATTAAATTCATTTACTTTCTCAGTAGTTAGTTGAAGTATTGATTCGCGTTGTCTGGAGTACTTACTATCCATACTACTTTTCTCTACTTCATATATTGTGTATAGTTCTAGTAATTGATTCTCTAATTCATGTACCTTCTGGGTGAGAGAATCTTTCTTATTCATATATGATCTATATAACTCTGATCTTATGGAATCTATTCTAGATTCTTTCTCTCTTAATAAATCATTCTTTTTAGTTTGTTTTTCTTCTGAGATCTTTTCAGCTGCATGCTTTATAACTACTAGAGCTTCACCCAATTCAGATCTCTTTTCATAGTATAATAAATGAGTATCTATATACCGTCTACCTTCTTCTATTGTCAACCTATGTGTTTCTAATTCATCTAATATTAATCTCTTAGTATCATCATGATGTTCATCTAACTCTGATAAGTGTAATTCATAATCAATTAAAATATTATGATTTGAATCTTTGATTCCGTTTATATTATCTTTATCATGTTGTTTGTTTACTATTTCAGAATCAATTTCTTTTATTCTATCTGATATCTTATCATAGTAATCATCATATCTATCTAATGATAACATTTTATCTAAGATAGTTTTTTGATTTGTATGATTCATCTCTACGAATCCACGGTCACTCCCGATGTATTGTGAGAACAACAAGCTGTTCATGAACACTTCTGGTTCCATTATGATATCAGCTATTTTCTTATTTGTTAATCGCCTGAGAGACTCTGTAATATCTACACCATTCTTAATTAGAATTTTCTCATTACTAAATTTATAATGCTTTCTATAACACTTAATAATGTATTCGTCTTCTCCTATGGAAAATTCTAATTCAACATAACAGTTCTTCTTTGCTCTCTTCCTTATTATTTTGTCGCCGGTGATTCCACGAGTTGTGGTATCATATAAACACCAAAGAAGAGCATCGAATATAGCTGTCTTACCAACTCCATTCTTTCCAGTTATACTAACAAATCTATTCGGGGTGAATGCAAACTCCATATCTTCATGACAAAGAAAGTTTTTCATTCTAATTTTTTTGAATATGATATTAATCATTATGTCTCCTAAGAATCAAAAGTTAGATCTCTATTCCATTATACATAACAAATCTTGACATGTCTTCATTCCTTATTTTATATAACATTTTTGCTACTACGTATCCTCTATCGGTGAGGTCGTATCTAATGCGATGTTGATCTTTTCTAATGGTACGAGTAAATGGATAATTTCTAAGAGTTGGAGTTGGGATCGGTACCGTATTTGGTAATGCCTCTTTGGGGGGGCTTACTGTATAAACAAAAGCTTTAGTTTCTTTATCTCTATAAATTAATTCTCTTCTTTTTAAAGCTTGGCATGTATTTATATATTCTCTATAATAAGATTTAAAGTATGGATCTGGATTGACCTCTTCGTCTTTCTGATCAACCTCTCCAGATTCATATACATATACTTCAGTGTGGTGCCAATTCCAACTAGGAACCCCTTCGGGTCTTTTTTCACCAACTCTAGATATTGGTTGAAATTGTCCGCTGAAAATCGTATCATCTTCTATCTCTTTTTCATACTTCGTACAATACCTATCGTAATTATAATATCCTGAGTGTAACCACAATCCACAAGGGTAACTTCTATCAGTATCTAAAAAGTATCCATATATGTTTATCAATGCTTCTTTCATTCTAGGGGATAATTGTTTAATTATACCATAATACCAATCTTTCTTATAACCTATACTAGCTCGCATTAAACTCCTTAAATGTTATTCTATTCCTGGAAGGTCCATCTGTCCTATTGGTTCACCGTTATGTATTAGCCTTGGTTTTATACCAGCTTCAAACCATGCCTCAGCATCTGGCCCTTCACACGGAAGAGCATTTACATTACCAGCCACATGAGTTAAACGTACCATCTTAATAGGAAATACGATTACTGTGTTTACTATATCTTCTTTATCTTCCAACTTAATAATACTAGGGTTAAAGAATATATAATTAATACATGCTGACATCGATGCTTCATAGCTTCTAGCATGTGATTCTTCATAACCTTTCTCAAAGAAATTGGTTGCTGTTTCTAAAGTATCAAATGCTACAATAGTTCCATCAGAATCATTTGCTAATAAATAATACTTATTTTCTGCTCTTATCATTGCTAGATATGCTGGTTCTTTTTTATCCGCTGTCATCTGATATGGCCCTCACTGCGATCCGTAGATGCTTGTCTCTTTCATTGTCTGGAACTTCTTTGATCTTCATATATTGTTTCATTTGATCTTCTATATTCATAGAGGAAGTTATCCCTCTCATCTGATGATCTTCCTCATATAAATCTAGAAGTTGTATGTCTTTGAATTCTTCTAATGATTTAGGAAGAGTCTTAACTCTTTTCTTTACTATTATAAAGTCACCATTTTCTTTATATGATCTTATTAATTCATTTAATTCTCTAACATCTGATTCCTCAGTGATCTCTACTATTCTATATTGTCTATACCCTTTGGTTGGTATAGACTCAACCTCTAAGGTAGCGGTGTCGACAACTAGGAATCTCTTTTCTTCTTCTGCTTCATCCCGTTTAAATGGGATAGGTGACCCTACGTAGTGAACATGTCCAATTGTCTGAGGCTTATGATAATGACCCAGTAGAACCAGATCAAATTTCTTCAGATCATCGGACGATAAATTAGCACGAATAGATATACCAGAACTTAGTTTAGCATCAGATAAACCGAAGTGAGATATTAAAATTCTATTTCTATCTGCTTTATAAATTTCATCTGCTATGTTATAGTTCCAGGGTATAAGAGTTATATCATCTATCACAGTAGGATCATTGTATACTAATACATTACTAGGACCTACCATTAGATCTACAGCATTATTGTATGTGAATTTTGCTGTGAGGTCATGATTGCCTGGGATGAATATAAATGTTAGTTGTGTATATTCTTTTTCATATTTCTCAAGTATTTTTCTAAACAATACAAATGATCTAGTATTAACTGTAGATTTTGTATCATTTAAATCTCCTCCAATTATAATCTTTTCTATCTTATGTTCTACAGCATACTTACACATGTCTTCAAATGCATTTAAAGTCTCTACTAATTTCATAGGAACTCCATTCTCATCGTGGTCCCTATCTTGCCACCACTTAAGATGAATGTCGGCAGTAAAAATAAACTTCATTTAATTCTCCAATGGTTTAATGTAACTTATAATTTATATGATATTGACTCTTGTTCCAACATCTATAACATTTTGCATCACTACAAGATTTCACACCTTCTCTAAATGTAGCAGGGCAATTATAAGCTCCGACCCCTAGCATTTTTCCATCTACAGAACATGTAGATATATTGCATCCATCTGGTACTTCAGCTGGCAATTGACTAATATAATCTGCGCTGATTCTTATGTTTAAATTATCTGGAATTACCCCACCAGCTTTTAGAAATAGTTTAACAGTCCCTACTTCTTTTGTTGGAAGTCTATGTTTGCAATTGGGAGTTCTTTCAGCAACCTCAACTATTTTTCTTAGATGTTTAACGTTTTGTAGATCACCACTATCAAACCATCTAAAATATTTTTCACCTTTTATTAGAACGACCATAGCATCGGCCCAGTTAGGATCAGATATAGTGTCGAGTCTTCTTTCTCCTGCCTTTATAACAGTTGTAAACGTATATCTATTCTTAGATGCATAACATTTACTGCAGATAGAATTCTTTTTATTTCTTAAGTTGGATCCACGTTTACACGAACTAGCAGGAATCGCCCATGACTTACCGGGCATCTTACTTGGTGATGATAATCCACCTGTAATTTCATTAGCTTGTTTTTTAGTTTTTATTTCCATAATTCTCCAGTAGTGATAAGGAATCTAAATTATAATTCCTCCATCAAATAGCTCACTAATATAGTTTGGTATAGAAAGTTTGTTATTATAAACCAAACCATAATCTTTTCTATTGTTCCAATAGAATCTACATAACCAATTGGTATAATATTTTTTATACATCATTCCTGATTTAACCTCGATATCTTTTAATTTAAACCCAGATAATGCTACATATGTGTAAAAGTTTCTAGGGGATATTACAGTCGGGAATGGTCCCTGAAATAGATCTATCTTTAATGATAATCTATTTGGGTCATATCCTAACCATTCTAACTGACTTATTGATAACTCTAATATAGAACGGTGTAAACCCTCATCGTATTGTACGTCTCGTATGATTCCCTTAACCATATCAGGAGAAGCTAAGAGGATATTAATTTGAGATGCATAGCTATATTGTATGTCTAAATAATTAAAAATTCTAGGGTTAACAATATCATTTACGACGCTGAAGAGACTATGATGACCAGTAATTTTTAAGTATTCGTTATGTATACGAGTAACAAAAAACTGTGGCTGGTTTTTACCAAACATAACTAATCAATCTCCTCCTCTTCTGTCTCTACTTCTGTCCCTAGATCTACTTCTGTACTTGTGTCGATGGTACCATCAATTGTGAATGTAACATTAATGCGCTCAAGAGGAGCAACAGGAGTAACATAAGATTGAATGGATGTATACCCACCAGTTATATAGTTACTTAGATCTATTCTATTATAATCCCTAATACTACCAGTACTACTATAACCGCCAGTAGAATCTGTAGCCGTTCCATAGTCAGATATGTAAAAAGGAGGATGGAAGTTAACGATATCATCTATAATATTTCTATCTATATCGGTTGCAATTCCTTCCGCCAGGCCCCTTTGGAGTTGCTCCCAATGTGGGCCAGTAGGAAAAGAATTATATCCATCTCTAACAGGAATTGTATGGTTATCGGGTGTGGTTACTTCTCTTTCTTTTTCTCTTAATAGATCTGTAATACTTGATGGAGATTCATCTGCAGATATATCATCTTCTTTTCTTGGTTCAGGACTTACCCGTGCCCATCCAAATTTATCTCCATCTGGGTCAAGTAGACCTTCAGTAAGTGCCAGCTTCTTATAAGAGATCATTGCTTCTTCGGGATTAGAATAACACTTTACTTTTCCAGAAGATATATCAAAAGTAGATATTCGTTTATTACCATTAAAGTAAATGTGGTCTGAGTCCTTTCTCCCCACTACAAGAGGACCCTGTAATTCGATTATATTATTTTCTTTATTGGATTTAACAATCCAAATTACTTCTCCATATTTAAACATAAATTATTTTTCCATTCATTCATACATTCTATGTTTGTGAAGAAGCCCTTCTAAATCGTCTAGAATTTTACCAGATTTACTAGGAGTAACGATCACTCCATCCAATGATCCATAGTGTTCTTCTAAACAATCCATTAGTAGTTGCTTGATAGCATCTTCTTCTGCTTCTTCTCGGAGATCAGACTTGACATATATTTCTTCCAGTATTTTTTCTTTCTTAGAAAACCAGTCGAATACATCTTCTTTAGTCCATTCTCCTCTTCTTATTGATTTAAGTTGTTCTCTGTTTCTTTCAAGATCTATATCATGTTCCAAAAGAATTTGTTCAACCTCACACATCAGTCTAACAAGATGGTATGCATACTTAACATCATACCCAAATTGTTCTACCAATTGTTTTCTTTTTCCTTTTGGATTCTTAGTTCTTATTTGATTTATTTGGGAGTAGGCATAGTTCTTAAACCTGTGCCAGCTACCCTTATGAAGAAACAACTTTCTGTTTTCTTTTACAATGTTTGCTACTTTAGTTGCATGCAATACACAACGTCTAGATGTAAATAATGAATCAATCATATTAGGATTATTTAACATACATAAATGAAAGTATTTGACTATACTATATATGGTAATATCATAATCTACACCAGTGTCAGGATCGACTGCTGCGTGTGCTTGAAACTGCTCGAACCTTTTCTTCTGCAGTCCAAACCCAACTATGTCTCCACCTAGATGTGGAAATATAATTTCTTTTGGGGGTATACAAAACCCATATATATCTACATCAGAATCGGAATTGTTTACTGCATAGGCATGACTACCCATCATGGTTTCATAATGTATATTATCTAGTAAAAATGGGGGAGGTTGAATCACTCCCTTCTCTTTTAGTTTAGCTGTTACTGCTCCCATTGTTTCCTATCCTGACCAACCTAGTATGTATTTGGTTGGGTCTTCTTGTGTCAATACCCACTGGCAAGTTTCTTCTACGATCTCTAATGATCTAACATAACTATCTAAAGCTAGTTCACCATTCTCATCTCGTTTACTCTCGATTATAAGATGAATTACTTGAGAACCCATGACGCTCTGGCCAGGGATGACAGCAAGTATTGTGGGAGAATCGTCTAAGAAAAATGTTCCCTCGTTGCTATTAAACCAATTTGATCCAAAGGGACTTGGCTCTTTATGTTTTTCTTTTACATCTATAAATGTTTTTAAGGCATCGGAATCAGATACTGATGATCTTGGAGCCTGTTGGAATGGATTAATCATGTTCACAGTCATGATTGTAAAGTCACCATATAACTCTACAAATTTTATGAATTCTTCTTTTACTTCTGTGGCTAATCGTAATGATTGTTCCCAATCAACTCGAACATGATATTCATCTTTAACTTTACCAGGAAATATATCTGGTAATGATTTACCTATTCTTTGATCCAATACTCTATTAATTCCTGCTTCATTATAACTACTTCTAAAATATCCAATCTTAAATAACTCATCAGGATATAATTTAGAATCTATTCCTATTGATTCTTTAGCTGCATCGATTTCTTCCCAGCGATCTTCATCAGAATCATTGGACATTTCAATAATTTCATCATACGTAACACCATTCAATTTATATAAAGATACATCTAATCCCATTAATATTCCTTTCTATTCGGTGTCGTTCCAGATCACCTCAACTTTATGAAATCCTTCTCGCTGAGTAGGGATACTCATTTTAGGAATCATCCAATTTATTACATGTTCTTTTACAGTTTTCTCTTTTCTATCTGCATCTCTTGCAATGTAATCTTTTGTGTTACATATTATAAACTTACATCCTATCTTGGATGTTTTTCCTAGTATTTTCTTCAAGAGACTGAATAATTGCTTACGAGATTTAACCGTAAGACTCGTATTACATATTGCTATTTTCGCATCTGTACCATTGATTGCTCTGAATTCTACAATCGCATTCCGTAGCAAGGCCATTAAGTCAACCTTATTAGAGTTGCACCATCTGTATGCTTCATTATATAAAGTGTCCGGGTCGCAGGAATCAACTGCCTCAGGATGTTCTTTAATATATTCGGCTACTCTGATATCATCGAAGCTAAATATTTTGAACCCTAATTTTAATGCGAGGTAGTCTTTCCCTACGCCCGGAGCTCCACAAAATATACATCCATTAATATCATCGTCTTCTTTTAATTTGGAACCATCTTTATTTAAATAGATTTCTCTATTTAAATCTAATATAGGGTCTACCCCACATTCCCGTAGGGATTGAATCGCTATGGTAAATTGGTTCGACCTGAGGTCAGGATTCTTCATCCGATCATTGTCATCATCGGTGATCTGACCATATTCATCAGCACTTAATAATCTATTGAAGCATTCAGTAATGAACCATGAATTGTTACAAAATCCTTCAATATTTCCTTTATCTTTCAATTGATAAGCATCAATGTGTCTACTTGTAAGTAATGTTACGCAATGTAGAATGAGACCAAAATCAGGATCGTCCCCAAACAATTTGTGACACACCTCTGCTGCAAACTGTGTGCCTGCTTGACCATGTCCATAGAAAGCCACGCCGTCCCCTTTTCTATTGGGTTGCCTACGTGAAATCTTTCCATAGTCATGGACCAAAGCTGCAGTCAAAATTACTTTATTTCCCACATCACTTATATTTATACCGTTGTAACAGAGAGAAGGATCGAAAAGATTCAGTCCATTGAATACTAACATGGTATGAGTCCATAGATTATCCTCTAGATGGTATCGGTTCGGCTCCCCTTCATGGGAGTGCAGGCAATCAGTCATCAATCTATAAAGATAACCATAATGGGTAAGATACATCTTAAGGAATTTACCTTTTGTTACCCGGTGTAATGAACTTTCTCTTTCCATTCTTCTTTCTCCTTAGCTAGTTGTCGTCGTCAGGATGTAACTTCCAAGTAGTATCATTAGTGATCCTACTATCAATTTTAAATTAATTAATTGGTTGTCGAAGTAAATGGAATAAAGAAATGAAAGAACTGATATACATCCCGTAGCTATAATCCAAACCACAAATATTGTTGGTCCTCTTTGAAATGCTACCCAATATAAATAGTTAGCGAGTATGATAACAGGTGTAAGCTTTAATGTATTTATTAAAGTGATGTCCCAATTAGAGAAACTAATATTAAGTTTAAGAAGGAGCAATGATCCTAAGAGGATGCAGATGATCCACATTGTAATATAATACCTCTCTCAATTGCAATAGCTCCTCGTACTGTCATTAATAAAATACCTAAATGATTTTCACCTACACCATCACATACTCCCCAGTATTTATCATCCCATGTATTTGTCTCTTCTAGATGTGCATTTCCAGTCTCTACTAATTTCTCCAGCAGATCTTCATGTTCGTCAATTTTTTCAAATAATAATATGAACATGACCCCTAATTTAACTGCTTCCCAATCCTCTCTTATTTCTATTTCCTGCCCTAGTTTCTTTGCTTGGCCAGGAGTAATATTTACAAATCTCTCTCTTGTTTTTGGGTCTCTGCTTTTCGCAGCCTGATACGCATTTTCTACAGTTGGATAGATTACCCCTTCAAATTCTACAGGAGCGGGATGAAAATTAGATAGGAATTCATATTGATTAAAAAATCCATTAATTGGTTTGTCTCGTCCGTCTGATATACTACCCATTAGATGTCTCCTTTAAGGGTGCCAGGGGGAGAACCATTCCTCCCCCTGGAAATTGTATTGTTAAAGAGTCGCGTCAATACCTCTCATGTTTACTGATTCCATTCCGATAAACGCTGCAGTGTACCGCTTAAGCATCACCGGATCTCTTCTAAGGAATGCAGTTAACATATTGAGGGACACGTCAAACTCTTGAGCTGCAAGGACTCTCTTCTTCTTCGTTCCCCTTCTCTTTAATTGTTCGAAATAATCAGGTTGGAGATAGTCGATACCATATACTATCTGTAGGTATCTCTTTCCTCGAACTTTAACTGCTGGTTGAATGTAATATCCATTCGCTGAATATCTCATGAAGTCCATTGGTTTGTATACGAATCCTTCGCCTACTTCATTGTCACAATACTTCATCCATCTCTCAATGGAATCTGCTACTGACTTCGGCTCTTGTAAGTATACAACATGTCCAACACAATGTTTAATGAAACTGGCATCGCCTTTTGTATTTGAGATATCTTGAATTAATTCTAGATGTTTTCCATGATCCATAAAGAATCCATTCACAACATCTCTGAACCTAAGTCCTTTGGGATGCTGATCACATGATCCATATGCTAGAACATGGAACGGTCTTATTTCTAGTCTGGAATCTGCAGCATATGTGTCTACTGTTTCTAGGAAGTCTACAGAACTTTGGGTGTAATCGCTTGGAACCTCCAGAGAGGTTCCGGATGCGTATGATCTAGAAAGAAATGCACATTCACCTGGCTGTCTGAACTGGCGATCAATCATCTTACCAGCCTTCAAATTCCAGGGCATGATCTCTGCATCTAGTACCATGAAATCAAATTTCATTGCAGGGGCGAGCTCTTCCCATATGGCCATCAGTGTGGCATCGTCGGTGAAGAATGGGAACCCACCTCTTGAATTTATAACTAGTGGTAATCTGTATCCAGCTGCCTTAGCATCCTCTGGATTTTTGAAGCATAGTATATATCCTCTTGAACCCATGTACTTTTCTTCACCAATGAGCTTAGTAACTCCACGGTTTCTATAGTACTCAAAGCAAGAAAGAGGGTGCTCTAAGAAGTCTGGAGCTCCCTCAGTCCAATCGCACGGGCTTATTGTTGGGGCAAGATAGAATATATTTTTTCCATTCATTCTGAATGCGCGAGATGAATATCCATTCGCTATCTCATTGGGTCTGACAGTATACCCTACGCGACTGAAGTGAATTCCTTGATACATCTCCTGCCATTTTCTTATTGATATTGTTTGATGGTTAACAGGAGATCTACCTCTCCCTCTCTTCTTTTTCTTCTTGATAGGAGTTTCAACTCGGGTACATACTAAACAGAACGATGGTTGTATTTCTTCTTCTGGGACAAGGAGGCGCATTTCCACAGTGTATTTCTTCGCAAGAGGAATTACTACCTCGGCAACAAACTCATCGTAGTTGAACTCTATCTTATGATCTCTATGTCTCCATATTCCTTCTTCCAATCCTATTATATCATTATATGCTACGTTCGGTGTAGTCAGTACTAGATGCTTCGGTTGGAAGACGTCCCTGATTATGGATACGAGGTTACGTCTATCTTCACTGTCGAAGTGTTCTATGAATTCAACACAAGCTAATACGTCTGGATTAACATCCACTTCAGTGATATTCGGGAACATCGCATCACATTGTATCAACTTGGTATTCGTATTTCTCATTTTCTTTCGAGCTTTTCTAACACGATACTCTTCTAGCTCTATACCAACTGCACGTACTGAATTAAACTCTTCTTGTTCTCTGAGGGCATACAATAGTTTACCTTCTGAGAAACCAAGATCAACAAAGGTATTAAACTTTCCATCTGCATGGAGATTTTTCATGAGCTCAAGTACAAGATCGTGACGCTTCTGATGAAGGCCTATCCGTGTAAATCTCTCATCTATTTTCTTGGCAATTTCACCTCTAAGATCTTCGTCTTCAATACCTTCTATCAGTCCAGTTTCAAATAATTTAATAAGGTTCTTGTTATATCTACATATTTTATTTACAATCATGTTTTTGATTGGGCAATCCATTATCCATTCTTTACAAAGATTTATAAACTTAACAACTTGTTCTTCACCCATTGAGTAAATGCTATCTCTATTGAATGAAAGATAAAAGCTTACTACATATACCTTCTGGAGAAATTCTGTTATGGACATTGGTTCTATTGAGTTTAGTGAGTACATATGTGTTCCACCAGGAAGACCGATTGTATCTACACACGATATTCCTACTTGTGAAAATGATGAAGAGGCATACTCATGGTCCACAGTATATGGTCCCATGTATGCTCCCCACATTCTTTTCTCTGAGAATTGTTCATCAGTTAAGTGTCCACCAGATGCATTTCTTCCCCGCATTACTGATCTGAGGATTTCATCAAATGCTTTGAGGTTATATGGACAGACTGAAGTCATATGATTGTGGACATATGCTGGTAGATTAAGTTTCTTTGCAGTTGCTAAAAATGATAGGGGCGCATTTACTGCAGACCCATGATATGATTGTCGCCCAGTCTTTTCATCGACTGAAAACCACCCAGCTATTCGTCTTCCTTCCTTACCCATCTCTCTCATGAAGATGGACTCGGGGTTCTTACAAATAGCCCAGGAAAAGTTTTCAGTTGGTTCTTCTGGCCATATGTTAAAATACATCAGCCGTCCTTTCTGATTTCTCCACCGTCAAACAACTCTAGTTTGACTTCCTCGTTAGGTTCATTACTCTCAATAGATTCTAATACTTCCTCATGCTCCTGTAATACATTAATTAATTCATCTGATGATGCATCATTAAGATCTAAAGTATCTAGGGGTTCAGCTGCGGATTTTTTTGACTTTGACTTTCTTTTGGAGTTTTTCAAGTTGATCCAAGTAGGCATAGTTTAATTGTCCTGATATTAATGCTATTTCTTTTAGCGATTGTTCGTATCTTCTCAGCAGGGCTTGTTCGACTTCGGAAAGATTCTTATCCTTTGTTAATAGTTCATTGATAAATTCTCTACAACTATTAAATGTACTAATTCCATTTGGTCCTATTGTAGGTGGTACTATTGGAGCTAATTTAGATACAACTACATCTCTTTCCTTCTGAGTGAACATCCTATTAGTCTTCTCCGTCTGTTTGATTTGATAGTGCCCAAACGGTAATCGGTATTTCGGGAGAGGTACCGATTGATGATTCCATTTTAAGTAGATAGTCTTTTTCTTTTGGTCGTGAATACAATGTGAATACTATACTCTCTACATTAGTCATAACAACATTTAAATAGTACGGAAGAATCCCTGAGAACTCTTGTTGGAGATCATCTATAGTTGCTAAGGTTCCGAACGTAGCCAATGACTTATCTGATGTATTTATTTTTAAGTTTACCTTATCTCCCTTTCCTTCGATCACCAGATGCCTAGCACTCAAGGCCTTTCTGAAAGAAGATATTCTATCTATCATCATTCTATTCATAGTGTATTCAAATATTATTTCGACATCATCTAACTTCAGTGTCTTATCTAAATCAGAAACAGGAACATTCATTTTGTATGCAATTTCAGGTTTGATGTTATGACAAGTTACCCTAGAGAATCTATCTCTAAATATATAATTATTCTCATTAATTTCTAAAGTCATATCTACTTCTTGTTTTCTAAACGTTTCAAGTAGATCCTTTTTTGATTCTAATCTACTAACGATTAGATCAATGTCTCCTACTAGTGGTTCTAAATCTATATCAAAGATTGAACTTTTTCTACTAGAGGATTGACATATCTTCCCACCCTTTATAAGCATGTTATCACATGACTGTTGCATCATTGATACAATGGTTAGGAAGATAGAAAATTTATCATTTGGTAATGATACTTCGCTCATTAAATTAATATTCCTTTCGTGTTAGTGTATAAGTACATAGTCTTAGTTATATTTCTAAGTTCTAATCCCAAGTTTGTACCAGATTCTGTACATCTGGTAAGTCGATTTGCACCTATAACAGGTTCAGTTAGACCAAACAAGGTCGGTGTAAAATTTTCAGGGACCAGAGTCGCCATCGAATTTGTTTTAAAAAAGTAAATCATTAAATATATATCGCCTGGTGTTGTTGAGATATTATAATCACTTATCATATTACTATGTCTCTGTTAATCTTATTAAGAGTACATGTATTATCTGCTTTAAATAATCGTCTACCTTTTTGAGACGGTGCAAAATACATAGCATCTTCAAAGAACCGATCCTGTCCTTCTAATACTCCAGTGCCATAGGTGGTTCTAAGAAATATTCTTGTTTTATCTGATATATACCCCATAGTATCTATCTCATATTTTGCATCAAATCTTACAGTACCATGTATGGCGATCTCATCAATCGCTTCTCTCATAATACTAATAAGCACATATATATATCAGTACAAACTTGAGGTGGAATCTCAAATGATTTAAATATATTATTTATTTTATTCTTTAAAAAATATCGTCTCAACTTTCCAACCCATCTTAGCATAGAATTCTTTCCTTCTCTGTGCCTGGTATTCAAATATATAATTTCCAGATTTATTCTTAGGACTTTGGGTATCTACTAAATCTATTACTATTGGTCTACGTTTCCCCTTGAGTTCTCTCTGAACTCTACCCACTGCTTGTTCTATGTTGCCAGTCGGTATACATAATACAAGAAAGTCTAAATCTTTTCTGTTGTTTCCATCCCTAGCCATACCATATGTAGAAAACACAACTCGCTTTTTATAGAATGCTTCTTTAAGATCTGTAGTATCTGAAAGTTCTAGAACTCTTTTCTTATGTTCACTGGTGGCAGTGCTCATAAATATACCGATGTCTTTTTTATGAATATTACATGCCTCGGCCATGTTCATTAGACCCTGAACTCTATTGCCAAGTACTAATATATTTCTTCCCTCTGTGTATGCTCTCTTTATAATCGACGCAACATTATGAATATACTTAGGTTGCTTCGCCAATAGATTCCAGTATCTAGCATTCTGAAATCGTCCTCCCCACATTAAATTTTGTTTCATATTATATGTTTCAAATACATGGAACGGCATATGTACCATAAGAACTTTGGGGTTTATTAGTTCATCTTTCTCCGGAGGAAAATACTTTACCTCTCCGAGGTGATATCTTATTATGTCATCATTTCCATCTGGTCTAAATGGTGTAGCAGATAATCCATATATTCGTTTGGCGTTTATATAAATTGAACTCTTGGAGAATTCCTCTGGACCTATTCCAACATGGCATTCGTCTATAAAACAAATACCTATGCCTGCTTTTAATAATGCGCGTATGAAATCTTTTTTATTTAATCTAATAGCTACAGATATAGTATGGGGTGTACATAAAATGATTTTCTTTTTCAGACAGCCATCAAACTTCTTATCGTCTGTATTAACCTTCTGAATATCATCTTCTGTTAGATTAGTATGTTTAAGAAATTCACCTCTCCATTGATCTAATAGTTCTGTTTTATGAGCAAATATAATAGTTCGTTTCTTTAATCTACATATAGTTTCTATTGCTGTAACAGTATTATGTGTTACTATAAAATCATCAGTTATGTATAATCCATCATCTGAATCAACTTTTATACATTGACATTCTTCTTTTCCAATATATTTAATATCTTTTATTGCTCTCGAAGGAGGATATTTATGAATATTATTATATCTTTTAACTTTTCGAGATAATCTAAATGGAATTATATTTTTATCTAAAGTTATATTTACTACCCAGGAAGGTCTTCCTTTTTTCTTAATATTTTTATATGTATAATATGTTTGTTTTGGATATATTTTGGATTTTCCACCAAGACTATCAACTATAAATTTAACATCTTTACATAACGTATAAGATGTAGATGAAAAACTAACTTCTTGTTTTTTATCTGAAACATATCCATCGGTATCCAAGAGTCCTTGTAGAATACTAATTCGATTATACATAGAATTAAATTTATATGTATTTGGTATAAATTTTTCATATGATTTTTTACCCAGAAGACCCAATTCATCCAAATATATTTTTAAAGGATTTAAATATTTTCCTTTTTTTCTAAATTTTTTTCTAAACTTATTATTTTTAATTCTTATTCTGTAGTCATATTTGTTATCTTTTTTGAACTCAAGATTATATTTATCTAATAACACCGAACAAGTTTCTATCAATTCTTTATCCCTGGAAGATAACGATATAGTTCCACCACCAAATCTAATTGTTCCATCTCCAAGCAAACAACCTAAAAGATAAGGGTCTATTTTTATTTCTTGATTTTCAAATTCAATAGGAGATGTAATTGGGATAAAATATTTAAGTCTTTTTTGTTTATCTATATAATAATCATTTTTTAAATCATTTAATGGTTTAATCTTCCAATATTCTTTTTCACCAATACATGATCTTTTATATTTTACTTTCCATAAATGATCATTACAACAAAACGTTGTGGCTCCATCATTAAAAGTTAATTTATATACTTCTTTTTTACCTTGAGGAAAAACACCTAATACCTTTACATTTCTTCCAGATACTGGATCAATTACATTATCCCCGATTTGAATATCTTGAAGGTTTTTCCAACCAATAGGTGTCAATATTTTAGAATAAATTGGTTGAGCTTTCCCACTCCCAGGTTCGAGTCTAAGTATACAATTCTCTGTTTTCTCAAGAAAGTTCATCACCTTCTCTTGTCTAGAATTCAAAGGTTTTATTTTTGATTCTATTTCTATATCATCTCCGTCAGTTCTATCATCTCTTATTTTTCCAAGAGCAGGGTAGAATCTAGGGATAACTATGTAGTCTGACATGTCCTCGTAAAAGGTCATAGTTTTCCATGATCCATCCCACTGAAAGACTTTCCTAGTGAGGTCTGATTTTATCAACTCTAACTGAGGGTCATCTTTCGGAAGGATGATACCTGACTTTCGTATTAACATATGTACTCCTAATATAATTTTAATGAGACGCAGTATTTATCTGTTTCCCATAATTCTAATTCGCTGTAACCTTTATAGAAGTCTGACTCTAGTGCAAGAAATCTTATATGTTTTGCAATGTCGTTAACTATTACTTCTGCAGTAGGTTCTCCATCTACTAGTGCTATTTTCTTAGGTGAAATCTCGCCAATAACATCTAACATTTCAGTGTCATGTGAACTTATTATTATAGAATGATCGAACTTCTCTAATACATATCCTGCAATATTTGATTCTATTTCTTTGAAGTCTTCTACCATTCCACTTGTTGGAGATAGATCTCCTTCATAGTATACTAATAGTTTATAATTGTGGCCATGTAAAAACGCACAGTCACTTTTACTATATTTTAATCTATGTGCTGCTGAGAAGTTAACTCTTACTGTTAGTTTGAACATCTTTGTCATCTTCTTTTTTCTTTTTTTCTTCTAAATATTTCTTATTTTTTTCTTCATAGTATTTAATCATCTCTTCTTGTATTGGACTTCCAATTACTGAGGCTGTTGCAATTATAAATGATCCTATTATTATTCCTACTAATGAAGTATATGATAATGCTATAACTATATCTATAATTATTTTACAAGCAAGTAACACCAATACACCACTAAAAACTATACTGCCAAGAACAAATAGAATAGCTCGTAGAAGTTCGCCGGGCGTTTCAATTTCAAATGGTTTTTTATTTTCTGACATAATTTTAATCCTTTTTTAAACTCTTCTAGTTGTTGTCAACCTTCCACTAAGTCTTCGCGGGGCTCTCCGGGGAGTCTCATACATCTTGGCAAAGAATATATCCCTAAAGAAACTACCAGTACACACTATTGATTTCTTCTCATATTTTTTAGTAATTTCTTGTTTATACGGATCTTCGCTAATGAATTTTAATCTGAATTCAGATCCCTGTTTAGTTGTTATGATTGCAGTATCCTTTTGAAGGCTACCAAGACCGGGAGTAATTTGAGGTCTGAATGAAACCTCACCAACGAGGGTGATTTGTTTTTCTTCTCGAACCATCTTCATTTTCTTCTCCTATTTAGAAGCTAGAAGTTCTTCGTACGTGTCCAGTGAAAGCTTATCTATGTTAGATAACACTGCTTTTAGACGCTTAATTTTATCTTTGTATTCCTTGGTGTCTGTATCAACTGTAAGTATCTTTTTAATTTTATATTTATCTACAACTATCTTTACATCCTCTTCGGATACTCCAGATTTTGTAGATAGCCTTGTTATCATTCCATCGACAGTAGGTTCTTTGGAGGCCATTGATATATAAGGTCTAATCTTTTTTATTAACATCATTTCATTTATCAATACTATAGTATTAGTTATTCTTTCTTCTGTATTATTATTGAATGCAAATTTCCAATGCTTAAATGTATTAGATAGCATTTCATCTATAGATGGTCGAGCCAACTCTCCTTTCAAGTTAACAACAATCACATCATATTTAATCCTGTCTTCGAGAGCAATCTTCATAGATTTAACTAAAGCTTTAAACGCGGGATCACGGTTTCTAGTTTTATCTATTTCGAATACAACCTTAGTTCCATTGTTTTTATTAGATGAGTCTCTATGAATCCAATCATCTCTTGAGATACCTGCGGCAAGCATTAACTTTTCAATTCTAGATAGTATCGCTTCGAACCTAGTTCCTGGTCCCCATCCGCGTACAATGATAGAATAGTTTTTCTTACTGACTTCATATATCCCTCTAACACTAATGGATCCTGTTCCAGTCGTTAGCAACTCTTCCAATTCTTTTTTAGTAGATAGTATCTCACATCCCATTATAGTTGGTGAAATTGTTGGTTTAGTTTTTCTTCTACCTTCTAGGTATAGTAATCTTCTTATCAGATCTTTGAGATTATATGCAGGGATTCTACATTTAAATCCAAATGCTATAGATACTAAATCACTTTTAGCAAACAAACATATTGGAATCATCGTTGGTAAAAAAATGGGTTCAGGTTTCAGTTCGTCTTCTGCCCATTTGATATTATTAACAAATTTGAATGCCATATCCTCAATGAATGGACTGGCCTTCATCTTTGTGTATCTCATAGCTGCTGGGTCTATCTTGTTTATTCCAAATGTAGTTCCCCATTGTCCAGATCCTAAACAGAATTCGTTTTGAACCAGGTATGTTGCGGTTCCTTCTGCTGCTGCATGAGGATGGAAGTGACCCATTGTATGTCCCAGTACCTCAGCAGTTTTTACATAGCTTGTTTTCGCCATCATATGAAGACTTAATAATACTCTTCTTTGTACTGGTAGTAATCCATCTACCATTAACGGTAGCATTTTTTTCTTATTTACATACTCACCATATTCTCTATACAACCAGGGTACAAGTTTCTCCATTCATTTATCCTTATGTAACGTCAAGAAATGAGATCACTACTTGACCCTTCTCAACTTAGTCTTCAATTTTCCACGTATTAAGAACTAGTTTCCTACGTTCCTTAGCATCACTCATCAATTTAAAAATGGCCTTGTAATTCTTAGACCAAGTTACAGGGATTAATATCCTAGTAGATTCATCAAGAGTAAATACTTTAAGATCATCTGGATCAAATTCACCTAGTCCTTTTATTCGGATTATCGATTCTTTATTTTTTCTTGCTTTTTCTAGATCTTTATTTGTCCAAAGAGGAACAAACTTACCTTTCTTTTTGATTCCAAACAATGGAGTCTTACAGATGAAAAGTTTATTCTCCTTTATTAAATCAGGGACTAATGATGCAAATAGAATTATTAGTAGAGCTGTGATAAAATACCCTGCTGGATCTGCATCAGCTGCAATGATAACTTTACCGTATCTTAGTTTGGAAATGTCACATGATGATCCAATCCCACAACCTAGCGCTCTTATTATTTCTTTTACTTCTTGATTATCAAGAGCATCCTTTTTAGTTAATATATTAGGTATGACTCCTCTTAGAGCTAGCACAGCATGTTTTACTTCATCTCTAACTTGTGCCAACCCACCAATTGCAGAAGCTCCTTCTCCAATAATTAGTTCCCCATTATTAGAAGTACAGTCCTGCAACTTAGTAGACCTAGATGACCCTCTTTTCTTTCCATGAGTCTTAGTTAATTTTTTAGATTGAATTGCTTTTCTATAGTCTTGAAATCGTATGAGTAAATTCTTTAACTCTTCTTCACCCATAGCCTTTATAGTAACTTCTATTTGTTTTTCCAATCCATCCATTATAGATAGATCTGATTTCTTAGATAGCCTTTCTTTTGTTTGACTATCAAAGTGGTTCTTCACCACCATTAAATTAATATATATTCTAGACCAATTTAAGCAATCAGATGGTTCAAATGAATAGTTATATTTCTTTTTTAGTTTTTCAAATGCTGCTTTAATAAAGTTATTTATTTTTGTAATATGTGGACCAGATAATACTGGTGCCAAGTTTACTGTAGTGAATATAGTTTGTTTAGGAGAGTCACATTCCGCCCAGGCAAATGTTAATGTGCAAGACTCATGTTTTTTCTCTACATATGTATTATAATACTCAGGAGCTTCCCCAAGATAAGTTTTAAATAAATCTTCTTCAGTACATGAAATTTTATCATCATTAATATATAACTTAAGCCGTGGAAATCTAGCAGATGCAATTGATAATCTACCAATTATCTGATCCATATTTACACTAATGTCGTCGAAGTATATTGGATTAGGATAACACACCATCTTAGTAGAGTAGGGTGGTTTCTTATTACCTCTAGATATCTTTCTCTCTGCCGTGCCATCATGGAGTATTGTATATAATCCATGCTTATTATCTCTATAAATATCTATTAACATTTTATTACTTAATGCTGATACAGCAGTCAATCCAATTCCGTGAAGACCAACTGATATTTTATATGAAGATCCGTTTTCATTCTTTCTAAACTTACCACTAGTATTTATTTCATGCGTTATCAAAATAGGAGGATCTTTATCTAATGGAAGTTTCCCATCGAATGGTATACCTCTTCCATCATCTTCAACAGAAAAATAATCATCTCCTATTTCTATTTTTATTCTTTTGGCACCACCAGCGGCTACTTCATCCAATGAGTTATCAAGCATTTCAATTAATAATTGAGTAGCATTTGATGTATCGCCTAAATAAAGACTTGTGTGTTTTCGAATGTGTGTAATAGCATCAACTAATTCTATTGATGATGTATCGTATTTATCCATATTAATCCTTAGGTTTGGGGGCCCCTACAATAGGAGCCCCCGACTAACCAAATTATTCCTATCTAAAATCCCAATCATAATCCCCAGCAGATCCTCCGCCCTCTTTGACGGATGCTAGATCTTCAGGTTGAAAGTCATTAGGGGCTTTAGTATCAACATGACGATCAGCAGGATGTTCAATCGTAGATGTAACTCTAGATCTACCAGCAGGAGTTCCACTAACTCTAGATCTACCGGCTGGGTCTCCTCCTTTGTATTCTCCCCTAGGAAGAGTACTTCTAATTGCTTTACATATTCCACTTGAGAGTGCAGTATAAAACGGAAGATTTTTAGCACAGTTGGTCACGAAGTCTAGGAACTCATCCTTCTCTTCTTGTGACATTATAAATGTATTGCTTTCGAATCCAGAATCTTTTGGGGTACTAATTGTAATTCCAATAGATGGCACTGGAGTACCACCTCTTTCTGGTCTAAACATATTAAAATAACTTTTACCTTCTCTAGGATAATGTTCTACTTGAAAAACTGATTTATATTTTTCATCTACTTTTGGATTAGGGTTTTCATATGTACCAGCCATTACTTTAGGTGCGGCTGTCACTAATGCTCTACACTCAGAAGGCATTAATGAGAAATCACACTTCTTTGCATAATTATATCTCTTTACACCTGGCTGGGGTCTTCCTGATTCATTCTTATCTAGTACTGGAGCTACTGATACTTGACAGCGTCCTCCAGGCTTTAGTACTGAAAGCCCTAATGTTAATTTTCCTACTCTTTGTTTATGAAACTCTGGTCCTGCGAAATTTAGACCATTTAAAATACTTTCTAAACTCATTCTTTCTCCTATTATTTAAGTAACTATTACAGATACCTCATCCGCCACTGGTTCAACAACCTTCGGTGGGGTGTCCGTAACTACATCATCTGATAATACTTCAGGTCTTCTTAATTTGCTTTCAATGGTTGAGATCGCCCATTGGAATGTACCATATACTCTATGAAGTTTAATGACTTCGTCCTGACCTTTTCCAAATATGGTAGAGAACACTGCCCGATTGAAGAACTCTTCGAAGTTCACAGTACCTACAACTTCAGGGACTGTAAAATCTTCTACGCCATATGTGAATGGAATTACTCTTCTAACCCAGACATCTGTTATCTCTGTTGGGATATTCATAAACGACGGACACATTATTACTAGTAGTAATTTCTCAGTTCTATTATAAAATACAATATTATTTTTCATTAAGAACGGACCTTCGATTCCATCGATGTCGACCCAGTTCTCAACTTTATAACATTTATCTACTGAAGTTACAACTTCCAATGTTACTGATTTCTTACACTTCTCATCCTTAGGAGGACGATTTTCCCAACTTAAATTAGTCTTCTCTCTGAACTTTAATAAAATGTGTTCGATAACTTCTTTTGCCAATAGCATTTTCGCTACAGCAGAGGGGTAAACTACACCCCGTTCTACCAAGAGCTTTTGGATTCTCATTAGAGACCTTTCTGTTTTCGTTCTACTTCTGGACTCCTGCGCCAACTACTACTGCAGGAGTAACTTCTTCTCCTTTTTTCTGCATACCTGACCCAACTACCGTTGCTGTCTCTTGGTGTACAGATTCAGCATTCAATCTATTTCTATCTAGATCAAGCACCTGACCCTTTAAATTATTCACTCCAACTTTTTGCATTAGTTTAATAACCATTGGGGAAACATTTGGTATAGTTATTTCAACATCTCCTACTCTAGTTCTAAATTTTAGTATTAATTCATTGTCTGCTCCACCTCCATCAAATCCTATTAGTTGTCCACCAACACTGAAATTCGACGACTTTTGTTCAACTGTAAACATAATACACGTTCTCCTTTTTATTTTAAAACAAAAATATTTTGATTCTTTATTAGGGTATGAGACGCGACCACCAGGAGATTTCTCTCCAGTGATCGCGTCTCTACCTCTGCGACTCCGCCAGCTCGGCGCGTGTCGTTAAGACTGTTGTAACTAGGCGGTGGCGGGGGCGGCTGCCTTTTCCTTCTTGCTCTTCTTCTTCTTGCCCTCCGTGCCGCCCTTGCCCATGGTGTGGGTGATCGCTGCCACGGTGATGCCACCGGCGACGGCACTGGCTGCGACGATTCCACCGAGGGCCAATGGTGAGAGTCCTTCAGCGACCTCCGCACCTTCTTCTACGATTTCCATTGCCGTTCCGATTGCTCCAAAGAGATCCATAATCCTGCTCCTCATGTGTGTAGTGTAGGTAACACGCCCAATTAAAATTCTTTATTAGACGGGAAACCCAACTCAGCTTCTCCCTCACCAGTACGTACCGGTAAGAGAGGAGAAAGACTGGTAAAACACGGTTGAACCTGTCCTTCTCACTAATTAATATATATAGTAAAACCCTAGAAAATGGCTATTTTTGGTCGTTTTTTAACCGTTTTAGTCAGGAAAGTCAAGGTCTTTTTGACGTAAAATTTCACGTAAAAACTTGACGTAATTCTCCTTATCTAAGTTATAAATTGACCATGAAAACAGCCTGCAATATCCCTCTTTTATAGTAAGTTCTTCTAGCTCCTGACGAGTAGTTATGCTGCTAATTTTTCCCTCATTCATAGCGTCTGGAACATCAACTTTTAGGCATTTAAAAAGCCTCTTAATATTGACCGGCAAATTAATTGATTCCGGTTTTTCTGAGTTAGGAATTTCTGAAATTGTAAACGATGGAGACAAAAACATTTTAAGATTATTCAAAGAATAAATCTTAGCTAACTCCACCATTAGATGTGTCCAAAATTCCTGATCATCTATCTCCAAAATATCATAATTAAATTCTATATCATATTTAGACATCGGATGTTTTGCAGCATCCAATAACACATTTTGAGAATGGAAATATAGCAGTCGTTCATTTATCTGTTCTTGGGTTATACTAGGTTCATCCTTATCAAGATAAAGTCTTCCCAATGTTTTATCATCTGTTAAATCCATTTATTTATTTCTCCTTATCTTCCCACTAATGTGGGATGAAATCGCTGGACTATTTAATAATCCGGAGTCAAATTCAATTATAAATTCTGCCTTTGTATGTATAGAATCTATACCTTCTATCTTCTTAACAAACCCACCTTGGCGTTTTGTTTTAGTAGTATCCCATATACCATATAGTGCCGTTCCAGTCTCCCACTCCTTTATATTTCTATAAATTTTATGAGCGTCTCCAAATAATACCTTTCCAAAGAATACTTTTATTTTAGATTCTCCACCTACCTTCTCAATATTTTTTGGTTTAGCTATGATCAACCAGGCAGCATCACCTACGTTCTTTCTGAAGGGCTTAAACATGCTCCCAAGCGTCCACATCTGAAGACCGGTTAGTTGGTGTGTTCCTACACTGAATGGGCCTACAACTCCTTGTAGAGGATTAGATGATACTTCTTGAATGTAACAGCTCTCTGATACATATGAAGACTTAAATGCATTATTTATTTTCTTTGGTAATGCTAACCACCATTTTTTAAATCTAATAGGATCTTTATCATGCCATATCTCAATAGTAATTCCGACTCTATAGAATCCTTTATTTCCAAGACCATATCCTGCTACGATATCTTTTTCTTTATTTAACGCTTCTACAAATGTTTTAATATATTCTTCTCTTTGATCCTTTAATCTTATAATAAGAAATGTTGGTCTCTCTTCTGAGTGGCCTTCGCATGATGCTCTCATCTCTATTTCTTTTATTTTTAATAAATTATTAAGAGCCTTATCTGGAATGTTAAAATCAACTGCGATTCTATTCCAAATTTTTTGTCTATGATCTGATGTTTGTCCTACAAGAGGAGGGTACGGTGGTTTACCATTTAATATAGTATATATAAATGTAGGAGCATTCTTCTTACCAACTCCGAACATAGCCTCCTCCAAAAATTCTAGTTTATTCATTATTCAGACTCCAAGTGTATGGCTGTCATCATCTGAGAGAATAGATCTTTAACTGGATTATGAACAGGAGTCTTAAATTCTGTAGATCCAGTTTGATGTATTTCAGATACCATCTGGTTCTTTGTAGCATGATCGGCACTAAGTGGTCCAAAGAACTCATCAATTAGAGTGGGACAATTCCATCCTAATAAAGAATACATATCATACTCACCTAACTTCTGACCACCACCTTTCCTTTTACCTGCAGTTGGTTGAAATGTTATTGAATTATATCCGCCTGTTCCTCTGGAGTGGATCTTCTTCTCTGACATATGCTCAAGCTTGTTAACATAAACATATCCTACTGCTACTGGTTCTGTTGTCACACCTAAATGAGCTATCTTTAATTTAGTTCTAGCCGATCTACCAACTAACTTCAGAGCTACCTCAATTGCTTTTCTATCTGGACTCTTAAATGGAGCACATATAATTGGAACGAATCCATTCTTTATAACTTGTTTTCTAATTGTTTCATATGCTGGATCAGATAATGCTGACATCTTTTGATGTACCCGTTTACTATATGTCTTTCCTTTAGTTCCATCCATTAGTACAAGTATCTTATGATATATTACTTCGAATCTCTTTCTTGGTAGTTCTTCCATTAGATCTGCAATTCTTTTAGCTACTAATCCAGTTGCCATTTCTAATAACTGACCAGTAATCATTCTATTTAAAATACTTAATGGATTATATAACATCTCCAATTTATCACCCCAAGGAGTCTCAGGCATATTTTCATCCTTCTCAATGATAGCAACAACTCCCTTGTTGAAGTGACGATTATTAAGTTTATCTCCTTTAAATATACTAAGCTCTTGTGCAATAATAAATTTTACTTTAATCCCTTCAAACTTCTCACCCTTCTCTCTGAAGTGTCCTATAGGATATTTACCATGCAATGTTTTATATTGATCTCTAAATCGTTCATATGCTGGTAATAGCTTTTCTGGTATAGCATCTTCAGGTACATTAGAATATACTTCTATGTCTGTTACACGTCCGTTCTCTGCTCGTATATGTTTGTTTGCCTGTACATCATATATTGCTGTTGAATATGTCAGGAGGATGTCTCCTTTTCTAATTGTGTTTCCGATGCTTTGTATGAATGATATATCTTCTTCTGGGGTGACGAGTGCTTCGTTATGTTCTGCGTGAACAGATATGAATTTCGCCGCTGCTGACTCACTTATCACCATACCATCCTCAAAATTATATCCTTTCCATGGCATCATTCCAGTCAACATATTAACACCATTAGATATTAATCCGTCCTTAACATTGGCCCCTTCTGCTATGATAGTTCCTTCTTTAACCTTCTGTTTTAGTTTAACAGTTGGATGAAATACACTTAGCCCATCCTGACCGCCACCACTCTTAAGGTTAGCTGGACGAGTACCAACTACATGAGTCTTTCCACTTTTATCAAGTACTAAAATAAATCCATCCTTTATATCTACAATCTCTCCGTCCACTGGGCTCTTCTTAATAAAGCTATCTGATAGAAGTGGGGTGAGACATGCTTCGTATCCTGTTTGAACCGCAGGGTTCTCTGGGAATTTAATAGGCACTGCCTGTTTCTGCTGACCGGCAGCCATAGTAACTCTAGCACCTTCATTCGATTCTACAAATGGTATTAACGCTGGACTGACACTTAATATTTCCGTGGCTTTAACATTCTTTCTATCCTTAACAATCATCTGACCTCTGACATTACTTATTGTCGCACCGACTGTCAGATGCTGCTGGAATCCAACCCCTGGCCCGTTTGGTGTATCTAAAGGATCTATACATCCGAAGTATGTTGGGTGGACGTTCATAGCCTGTCTTGGAAATGCTTCCGACTTAGGAACACCACCAATACCAACAGGGGATATTCTTGTCATTGTTGATAACTCTTCAACGGGATTTATATTTTCTAATATAGCAACGTTCTGAGAGGTTATAACATCAGTGAACACAGACGTAGGATTTATATATAGAGTAGCAGTTGTATCTCCACCCGCTCTCTTACTCATATACTCATTGTATGCCATCAGTACCTGCTTCTGTGCTAATGCCACAAACAATTCAGACGATCTTATTCTGAGTTTATCACAACCATTTCTATCATCTACTCGACCACGAACAACTTCCTTAGCTATGAATATAATTATGTCTCTTATATTAGTAGGATCCCCTTTTGATTTAAGAATTTTAATCTCTATAGGGGTCACAATATTTGCCCATATCTGATCCATAGTATCAACACAGTTTCTATTATCTGTATATGATTCCAGTCCGTGTTGCCATGTCTCAGAAGATTCTATATCTTCTCCTTCTGGAATACTAGGAAGAGCAAATCTAAATGATTCAATTACCTCTGGTCCAAGTATATCATCTTCGAATGTAAAATTAATGAATGTTCCATCATGTAACTTTAGAGAATTCTCTCCATCTTTTTTATCAGTAAGAGTATATTTCATTCCAAATAGATTTAGACATTGTTTTAATCCATATTTATATGCCATGAACATAGTCAATGGAATTTTATAGTTACCTATATGAATCATTAAATAAGAAGTTCTTTTAAGTCTCTTGCTATATATTGCTACAGTAGAGTAAGATGATTCAAACCTACCAAGGTATGGTTTTAGAAAGAATATAGGATAAGGTATAATCTGATTGATTAATACATTCTCCTGACCATATATCATAAACGTTCCGTTCTCTGTAAGGTGAGGGAGATCCATATATACAGTCTGGTCTACTCCTTTATCATCAGTCATAGTCACGGTATATCTATCCTTGATTGTAGGGGTTAGATCACTGGGAGGAGACTTCATAGTTTTAACTTCTATATCTTTAACCTTCAGAGGCATATCTTTATTTTCTAAGACCTTGAATGCATCAGTTAAATCCTCAACTAAATTCTCAGCAAAGTCTCTCTTTCTTTTCTCAAGGAGGTGAGTAGGAACTTGATTATCTATTATATCTGCTGGACTTGCCATCTTAACCATAGCAGATCTAATCTGTGGATAGGCTTTTTGTTTTGGTATAAGATCTTTAGCATAGTTTTGTATTATTTTTTCTTTATCAGTTGATGTTGCCTTTTTAGAAATAGATTTTGCTTTTTCAATACTACCTGTTACCTTATATGCAATCGCAGCAGCTACTATATTCCCAATAGGTTCTTCTTTGGCAGACGGATCAACTTCTAGGTATTCATCTACTGTTTTCTGAACGTTGTCTTTCTCTACATTTGTAAGTGTTGTGGTAGAGTTTAGATTTTCTACAGTTTTTTGTGAGGTGATCTCAGATTCGACAGCTTCTTCATCATCTTTATCTAGTGATTTAAGTTTCTTAAGATAGCTTTTAATTCTAGCTAGATTTACTTTCTTATCTTTATCATACAATAATACAAATCTTTTTTCGTCTTGTCCATATATAAATAGTAATAGTTTATCGAATGGGAGAGATTCTGTTCGGCCACTAATGTATTGAAACAGCATGGCCCATACAGGATATATCCTTCTGCTTAAAAGTTTCTTAGGTATTGGTTTATCTATATTGACAGCATATAATATAACTCTTTCGTGTGATTCTGCAGGTACACTATCTAAAGCAGATATTAATTTTTGAATTGATACGTATGCTCTTCCAGAGTTATATCTAGTAATTTTAAACTTCGCTTGTAGAGCTGCTATATACATACTCATATCAAGATAAAAGTTTTTGTCTGATACTTTTGTATAATCTCCGAAGTGCCCTTGTGATGGGAACAACTTATGAGACTTGATTATTTTTTTGTATGTAGGAGTCAACCTAATTCGAACCGGCTTCTGAACTATAGGAACATGAACGTGCTTAACAAACGCAGGTTTTATTCCCATTAATCTATAGAAGTCAAAGAACAAATCGTTCTCTGGAAAAACTGCTAAGCATACATTTTTTCCTTTAATTCCCTTCGGCGGAATTATAATACTCGTAACCGGTTTGAATGGTTTTATACTGGCATATTGCATTAATTAACCTTCCTTTTATTGTTAAAAGTTATATTCATATACTAAATTCCCACAGTCCCAAATACGATCATACCCATTGAGTTGCATATTCTGCCACTCAGTTAACTTAGGATCAAATGATTCTAATAAATTTTTTAATTTATGTTTTTGAAATTGAATTCTACTCAATCTAGAATTATAGTTTTTATCTAAGTAAAAATAGTTTGGTGTAGATTTATTTAATTGATTAAAACCGGAAGAGTTATATAACTTTCCATCACTATAACGTATATCTGCATATGTAATTAAAGAACATATAGAATGATTTTTAATAACATATTTTAGCAACTTACTAAACCCACCGATAGTATTCGTATTAATTTTATTACAAAATCTTAATATTTCATATTCGTATTTTTTATTAAATCTAGTTTTTCCAATTGTAAGAATGGATACCAACTCGTCTTTAAAATATAGACCAACATGTTTTCCATTTATTCTTCCCTGTACATGATTATCATTCAAAAAATCAGTTGCTTCTTTATTATTAATATTTTTTATTAAACATTTTCTAGCGTATATTTTTGTCTCAGTCAATCCCAATTTATTTTTAATAATAGATTTAACTATTTCTTGTTTATTAATCCATTCATCTTCAAATATATGAATTAATTGAATTCCTTTTTCTTTACACTTCAAATTTTTATCTAGATGATAATTCTTATTTTTCCCATTTAATTCACTATGCCAATATAATCCATTAAATTCTATAGCTATATTTTTTTCTGGAATATAAACATCTAATTCAAAAGGAAAAATAATTTTTCTAGTATTAGAGGTGAAATTAATGCTAAGTGTTTC